>OCTW011591140.1_pt1 | contig 10519 bp, 19 predicted proteins | sample 1539671 | NCBI WGS metagenome assembly OCTW01 (sample SAMN02144230, study PRJEB22623) | gut metagenome | biome: sheep rumen | host: Ovis aries | place: New Zealand
TCCAACCGTCGCATTCATTCGTTTGACTATAGACCAGAAGCGGAAGACAGGCCGCTTGCCGAACTTGAACTCAATCAGTACAAGGTTCGTTTGTATGGTGACAGTTTTTGGCACGATGTCGATAGACGGTATATGGATATTCCTCGCTGGAGCTTCGTCAAGTTCGTGAAATACATCGGCTCAAAATTCCCGAATGACACCTTCAATTTGCAAGGCGCCATTCAGAACTCAGTTTTCTTTATCAACGGAAAGGGCCTTGCTACGATGCTGGGTGTAACCCCGTGTGAGAACGGGACGCTTGATGACCTGTCCTATCAGGTAAGGTGGGAATCGGTTACTGACAAGGATGTAATCCGTATAGTGAACGCCGTAAAGAAACATGTAAAAACGAAGTAAGGAGTTCCTATGCAGTTCGAAATGAAACAGCGTAACTACATCGTCTGCCCTCAATGCAAGAACGATATCAAATTCGAGTGCTTCGGTGAAAGGGTTGACTACGGCATTTTCAGCATAAGGATTCAATGCCGCAAGTGCAAATGGGTTTCTGACGAACTCTACGAGGAAACTGGTTATTTCCCCGACTTGAACAAGGACACTATCAGCTACCACGTAAAATCCCTGCACGACATGCAGAAGGAAAACAAAGAGAAGTAATATGGATGCAAGACAATTTCTGAAAGAAGCAAGAGAGCTTTACGCAAAAGAACCTAAGTCTGGAATGACATATATGCCACCTCCAGAGTGGGATTACACCCTTGACGGGTTAAAGCGTATTCTAGGATATTATAGCGACCGTACAGGCTATTTCATCAACTTTTTTATTGCATTCCTCCGTGTAACCACCTTGACTGAAAGGTGGACAAATCCTGATGCAGGTCTTCGATGGAAGGATGAAGTGGAGGCTGCAAGAAAGAAGGCAGAGGAAACCTGCGGAAGCAAATATTGGCAAGACAGTTTGGGCTTTTGCGAAGAGTTTTTCTGTGAAGTTGTGTTAAAACATATTGACGAGATAGCGGCAATAAGTAGGCAATCCCATGAAGAGCAAAATGCTATTGCCACCTTGGTCAATGAACTAAGAAAATATCCGACGATTAACTCCGACGAATCACTTTGCGAAAATGTGGCGAAATCAATCGGTCTTTACATGGATTCCCTTCATTATAAGGCAGACATTGAAACCTACAGGGAAATGTCGAAAATTGCCGAGAAGCTACATGATAAAAATACCGACCTGCTCGACATGATTTGTCGTTGCACCAAGGGTAAGACACGCCTGCTTAACAAAATCATCAAAGAGAACGGAAGCCTTGAAAAACAACTACGCAACGCTATCATTGGGGTGCTTGGCGGAAAGTATGTATTCTGGGATGATGAAGATGTTAATAACTGTAAATATATGCGGATTGACGGACTCACGCTTACAGGATATGGTGATAAGTCGGTTTACCTGACTGGGCGTACACTCCATCTTGACTATGGGTTTCACCCATACTTCAACGAAGAGTCTTCTTTATACCTGTCTAGGATGAGCACGATAGAACAGGGGTTGACTGAATTGCATGTCATCGAATTTGACGAACTGTGCAACCTTGTCGAAAAGCACACCCCGTTCATGCTCGACTACATCAAGAAGCTTGCCGAAAACGAAAAGGAGAAAACATGAGAGGTGGAAGACGATTTCACATCAGTCCAGAAAACAACACGACTGACGCAAAGCTCCTCGCCGAGAACGCCGAGCTGAAAGCGAAACTCGAAGCAAAAGAAATCGAGTTTGCCAACTTGAAGGAAGATGCACTCAATACCGACAAGGCCCGTGAAAAATGGTTGCAACTCGCCAGAAAACAGGCGATGGAAATCAAGCTGCTCCGTCGTGCGCTGTGCCTTGAAAAAGCGGAAAGAGCGAAGGAAAACAAATTCCTGTGGCATGTGTATTTCCGTACCAAGTCCCTGCATTACTGTTCCGAAAATGGCGATAGAACCCGTACGAACCCGTTCAAGCGCATCGCACAGAAATCATATAAAGAATGGATTGCATTCTGGGGAAACCTTGAAGAGAATTACCGTAAACTTGCGGAGAAACTGAAATGAGAAAAATGATTGACTATACAGGAGCTAAACTCAAAGGTTCCGAACGCTGTTTTGAACTTTACCGTGTCTACCCGAACGGTAAGCAATGGTTCTGTGGCTACTTCCGCAGCAAGGAAGACTACGACCTAGAAATCTGCCGCCTCAATAACGAGGAATACGGTCCCGACAACTATGTCATCAAGGAAATCCTTTCCAACGGAATCCCGTTGAAGAAGATTCACGACATCGCTGCAGACCGTAAGCGTTGGGCAGAGGAAGATGCCAAGCGTGTCATCGAAGCCAAGAAGTGGGAAGAAGAACGCAAGAAGGCTCTCGAAGAATGGGAACGGGAAGAAGCGGAATGGCGGAAGAAGCATCCCAAAGAACGCATGCCTATGGACCGCCGCAGGTTTCCAGCACTGTTCGACTGTCATGGGCCGATACCTGGGATGTCAGCACCAGATGGCATCTACAAGGCTCTCAGGTTCCTATACCCCGATTGCAAAAGGAAGCGCAAATGAAAAACGAAGAAGAAAAAAAGAAGCAACCGTGCTTCTACTGCGAACACCCAGGTGGCGTTGTCCTCAATGCACCAATGAGCTGCTTTCCATACGAGGCGATAGTACACTTTAACGACATAGAAATCCAGACCACGGACGACCAGACCGTTAATATCTGCACTATCCGTGGCATAAAATTTTGCCCGATGTGCGGAAGGGACTTGACAAAAAAGAAAAATTAACTATATTTATTCCGTACCTAGAACACCGCAACAAAGACTTATTCGGATAAATCATTGCCATGAAGAAATGTAAACTAGCAAACTTATGTCTCACCGAAGAGGAGGCGTTTGAACTGGCATACTATACATTGGTGTTCTTCAATGGATGGGAAGGGCGAAGTTCCACTGCGGTGTACTCGAATAAAGACCATAGTGTGTATTATTATACCCGTGTACTCCCTGGCTTGTATAAAGAAATACGCCTGTTTACACTGACAGGAATTTATGCACGACAATTATGGGCGCTAGAATGTTATCAAGAAAGCAGGCGAAGATTGGTTGAGCAATTACCAGAAAGCATAAAGCTTAAATCTAGGAATGAGATGGATAAACAATGGTTGTCTCGCAGGTATGGTAGATAATTATGGCAGATAAAATAACGAAGGAATATCTCGACGAAATCGAACGGTATGCAACAGAGATGGTCAATGAAGGTTATCTCACCCGTGAGGCCGTGGATGAAAAACGCAAGGAAGCAAACCTCGATGCAGACGACTGGGTAACCCGCAGTAAAGACATGATTCTCGAATCTTCGGTTGACGATTTACACGATGCAGTTTTTGGTCTGCATTTTGCAACCTTTGTCCGTAACACACGGATAAAGGCCGCTCAGATGAAGCTGGACTCGCCAGACTGGTTCAACAAAGTGAAACCGTCAGTCAACAGCGATGGCACAGTGGCCATCACCGTTGATGGGGCAATTCAGTGTCTCACCGTGTTAAAAAACTACTTTGACCACCAAATGACGCAAATCCTTGACCTTGTATATCATGAACCGTGGTAAATTATGACTATAAAGCAAAGAATCCACTGGGTTGTAGTGCTGTTAACATCAATCATTGCACTACCATTCGTCATCGCAGCAGCTATCATCAGCCTGATTGCTCTCGGTATCTACTACCTCGCCAAGCTCGCCCTGATGCCTGCATTCCTGCTGTACCGCATTGTCAGACCGTTTAACTCAGGTGACTACAAATATCTCAGGAACCCCATCATCAAGTTCTCCGACTGGCTTCTTGACAAGGCGGACTGGAAAGGAGTTTAACCTATGTGGCGTATAAAAGTTTTGTATAATAACGGAAAGAAAATTTTCGCTCCCTACAAGAGGGTCAAATTCCTGTTCTTCCGCTGGTGGGAACCCGCTTTTTTAAGCGAGTATCAGGAACTTGATGTTTACATCGAGCATGAAACCTATGACGCATTTTGCCTTGCTAACCGCATCGGGTTCTACTCCGAGGACGATGCAAGAAAATACATCAAGCTGTACGAAGAACATTGCGAACTCGTAGAGAAAACCAGCAAGATTAAACCAGAATACATTTACCCAGAGGAGGGGCGATGAATTTCGTATCTGTCACATACAGCCAGCCTTCAAACGTAAGTCCAGATGACTGGACGGAATTTCTGCACACAATCAAGAAGCTCGGTGACTGGCAACACCCTATTGAATCCATGTGGCTCCTATGCACGGAGTTTACTGCGGAAGAGGTTTACCAGAAGATAGCCAAGCTCGCCGATAAATGTTTCGAAATTTATCACATAACTGAATTCAATCCACGAAATATGCACGGCTGCCTGCTGAGTAAGACATGGGCATGGATAGAACAAATGAGTAAAAACATGAGAAACCCGATGGAAAATGAGAAGATTCAGAACGTCCTCCATGTCTTCGACATGATTAAGGACAATGTTATCAACGCCAAGATTGGAAAGAAGGTTGCAGAAATCATCTTCGAACAGGGTGGAACCCCAGAGGATGTCATCAAGAACATCGGTCTCCGCCAGTGCATGCCCGACCCGATTGCTGTCCTCGATATCATCAACAAGTTTCCAGACCTCCTGCACAGGGCCCAGAACGGTGACGACAAGGCAAAGCACGAACTCGTCGGGCAATGTATGCGTCAGTCGGGCGGCAAACTCAACCCTGCCCTCGTCAGACAGTATATCGACAACATGGAAGCCCTCGTAAAAGCTGCAGAAAAAGAACACGAGACCAATGAGCTTATACAGCTATAAGCGAGGATTCAATGGAACGGGTCAAAATAAAAGGATTGCTCGACGGGGAGGAATTGCCGAAAGAACTCCCCACTTGGTTCAAGGACATTGTCGAAAGCCAGAAATGCACCTGGATTCCAGACAGCAAGGGCGGAGAACCCAACTGCAAGAAAGAGTTACCACAAACCCCTTGACAACATGGGGTTGTTTCGTTATATTTGTTAAAACCTAAGGTTATGAACATGGAATACTCCGACGCCCACAAATACCTCGAATCCAAAGGCTGCACCTTCACTTACGACAATGCCGACAAGCCAGTCTTCTCCGATGTTCATGTCTTCTACAAGGAAAAGGAATTCGGAATGCTTGGCCTCCACAACATGGCCTTCTACACCGATAGAACCCATAAGTTCATTACCCAGTTCAACTATCGTACAATGTGGATTTATGGCGGAAACGAAGAGTTCAAGAAACTCGTCGAACGCTATATCGACGATGCCAACGGTAAACTCCCCAGCACGGGAGACCTGTTCGACGATATTGAACAACAATCACTCAAAAATTGCATCTCCTAGGAGGAAAACCAATGATTGAACTGCACGGATGGAACGACGTTTCCAAAACTGAAATACCATTGAATCAGGAAATCTTCGCCCTGCTCGAAGACAGGCAGAACCCAGAAAAACTCAGACCTGCAGTCATCACCGCCAGGATGAGGCCAGCCAAGTCACTTACCTGGACGGAAAGCAAAGAAGGCGATGTCCTCTGCTACGATGTCCCAGCAGGCAACTTCCATAGTTGCAACGGGGCCCAAATCAAGTACTGGAAATCCGTTGACATCCCCCAGAAGTTCGACTCCGCAGTTTGCGGCGTGGTTGAAGCACCCAAGGACTGCTTCGATGCGGAACTCGCTATTCCACCAGAACCTAAGCCTAAATCAAATCCAGTTGCACCAGAAGTCTGCTGGAAACTCATCTCCCATTGCTTCGCACCAGACGAATATCAGGTGCAGTGGAAATGCGAATGCGGAACAGTCAACGAGTTCAAAAAAAACGTCCCAACCCTCTGCAACTTCCCCGCATTCTCCGTCTACTGCTCCCACTGCAACAAGAAACTCAATGTCACCTTCGATTTGCCCAAGATGACTAAGTAGGTGACAAACTATGTCTAAAACAGTGCCACTGAAAGAACTGCATGCAATACTCGCATACAAGAAACTGCGGGATGAAATCGACAAGTATCTAACTAAACCCATGGATAAAAAATGAGCGAATTTACAATGGTCAAGAACGAGTTCCCGAACGGATGGAAGGAAACCCCGTTCGAACTCCTCTTCAAACGCCTCGAAGAAAACGGGTTCAAAACCACCAATCAAGGGGAATTGTCGGCAGACGAACTGGTCATGGACGCCAGACCGCACTCCGACCTGTATAAAATCGAAAAGGACGGAAGATACTTCTCGTTCGTCATAAATGCTACAAGAAACCTCCGCAACGGGGACGAAATCCTAGATTCTATCGGAGGCTTCAAAAATATATCCAATAAAATCAACAAGCGGATTAAGTTCGAAATCCCCCCAGACAGAGACGTGGACGGAAAATGCGCCGCTGTCGAATACTGGGTTAGAGACCTCGTTAACTACTTCTATGGAAGGCCAGTCGAACAACGCAACTTCAACTACCAATACTGGGATAAAGTCCGTAGGGAAGAATACGCCGAACTCAAAGCGAAATCAGAAGCCCGTTTCCAGGACTACCTCAAACACCCAGATAAATACTTCGGCCCTCCAGTCAGACTCGTTGAACCCCAGCTCTACGACGCAAACACCGTCAAGGTCATCCCAACGTCAAAACCAGTGGGCCTTGCCTTCGCACTCAAATTCCTTGCCAAGGATGAACCCCTGAAGGCAACATCTTTCAGAAAAGGTAAGAAAACCCCTTGACAGCCAGAAAATAATTATCTATATTGTTCATGCAAACAAATACAAACCACAAATACAAAAAGGACATCACAATGAACAATTCTGCACAAAAACAGGCTATCCTCGACGCTGACAACGCCAAAGGTGACGTAATCGACCTTCTCGCCCCGCTGGTCTGCGACAAGTCCCGATTTACCGTCGAAAACAAGTCCGTAAGACTGAACGTGCGAAACCCGATTACCGTCGAAGGTCATGTATCGACCGATTTCGATGACCTGCGAATCGATTTCTGCATGCACTACAACGAAGCCCGTGACGACTTCTACGGGACCGTGCTCATCATGCACTTCGGTATCCACCGCAACGAAGACGGAGAAATGGACGTAAAACCGAATTGGGAACCCCTCGACTACTTCACCATCGAAGACACATCCTGGGCCCCAATCGAGACGCTGAAGGGAATCGCAAACCATATCCTCTACGCCCTCGACATGGTCAAGGTCTATAAACAGACGGCAACACAGCTTGCTGCCCTCAGGACAACCTACGGCATCGCCAAAGATAACTAAAAAGGAGCAAAACATGGTTGATATCTGCCAAGACGGCGTATTCGTCGATTGCCCCCTCTCCTGTGCTGTCTGCAAATCTTGCCACAAACGCCTTACTGAAATGGATGAATGTCCAGAACCAGAAGACTGGCAGGATAAGTACGTCTGCATCCCAGACTGCCCCAACTATGACGAAATCTGGGACGAAAAGGAACTCCAAGAAGAACTCGACAAGGACGAGGATAAACACCTCCTGGATGAACCAACAGAGGACTAAACCCATGAACGAAACCGAGTTCGAAACCCTGTGCCGAAGCAAACACCACCTCTCCATGATTGCCAACAGAGATGGCAACACGGATTGTACCCGCTTCGGTTTCTACCCTGACGAAAATAGCTTCGATAACCTTGTCCCAGTCATCGAACGGACCCCGAAGTATATCCTCGGCCTCCTCGGTAACGAACTCAATGGCAAACCCCTGTGGGAACGTGCTGTACCACTGTTCTCCAAAACAACCCCTCCCCTCATAATAGCCGATACCGACTCGGCTACGCCAGAGGAAATCTCCCGCTATATCGAATATGCCGTAAACCGCGTCAAGAACGAAACCTGCCAAGTCTGCGGCAAACCTGGCGCCTATACAACCCTCGTTGACCCCAAACGCCACATCTGCTTCAAATGCCGTGAAAAACCCGGTTGCAACCAAACTGGATGGAAAACGTCAGACCCAGAAGCAGATAACCATGGCGGAAAAGGATATTAACATGGAAATCAAGCTCACTATCCCTAAACAGTTCGAAGAACACTTCAACATGGACTCCTTCAAGGATTCCATCAAACGCATCGCCTTCGATATCAAAGAGTATATCAAACTCAAAGATACCAACCCCGATGTCATCCCCGTTTCAGGCCTCTATGAAAAAGAACTCGCAGAAGCCCTCCCACAGATGTTCGAAAATGCCGAAATCGACTACTCGGAAGTCGAAACCGCTGAACTCAGACAGGGGGTCAAGAAACGCTTGAACCAAGCCTACCCCTGGACTGAACAGTTTGAATTTGCCTATTCACACGAGTACGGCGAAGAACACATCCTAATCCTCGTCGAAAACCCCGTCGCACAACGCCAATGCCTCGTGGCCGAAAACCTCACAGACCATACCTATATGGTCGAAAAAGAACCTGGGAAAGACCATACCCTGATAGCAGCTACCCCAGAGGCCATGGAAAAGATTAGACAATACCTCATGAACAACCAACAACAAAAGGAATAACAAACTATGGCTTACCTCAACAAAGTCCTCCTCATAGGAAATACAGGAAGAGACCCCGAATTCGCTGTCACCCAAACGGGCCGCAAACGTGCCACCCTCTCCCTTGCAACCACAAGAAGATACAGAGACTCGAACGGCGAACAAAAGGAACAGACAGACTGGCATAACCTCGTAGCATGGGGAAAAACGGCAGATATCATCGAATCCCTCGGTGTCCACAAGGGAATGCCCCTCTTCATCGAAGGAACCCTCTCCTACCGCTCGTGGAATGACCAGAATGGCCAAAAACGCTACGCAACTGACGTTGTAATCGAAACGTTCCAACTCCTCGGTAATAGACAGTTTAACCAACAGCCTGCCGAACCCGCTTTCCCGTCGGCTGAACAACCGTCTTTCCAGACAGATGCACAACCGTCTTTTCCGACGGGTGGAGAACCGTCTTTCCAAACGGATGCACAACCCGTTCAACCCCCCTATTACCAAACCCCCATCAGCGCCATGTACCAAACACAGGCACAACCTCAGGCGCAAACCCCTCCGCCACCAGCGGATGACGACCTCCCGTTCTAAACCCCTGTTTGTAAACCTAATTCAATTAACTTTCATAACCGTGTCGAATTCGATACGGTTATGTTATAATTTAGCTCGCTATATATGAAAAACCATTTGAGTATACCAAAGGCGTCCAAGAAAAGTCTGCTGAAACTCCTAGAAATCCTCTCGAAACCGTGTGAACACTACCACGGTAACCGAGCAGAGGACTTCAAAAAGTGCTTCGACATTGAATCGAAGTACTGCTGGAGGTATGCCTACTTGATGCTCATTGGCATGAAGAAACGTAAGCTGGAATACGGCGAGCGCCACCATATAGTGCCTTTTGCCCTGTACGTAATGGAAAACCATAAGGTTAAATACCGTGAGACCAGATATGCAAGTGAAAACAACCTCAGTGTTCTAACATACCCAGAACACGCTTATGCTCATTACTGTGCCGCCATGTGTGGGTTGGGTGAGATGAAAGGAAAGATGGCAAACGCTTTCTTCCACATGTGTGGAACCCGCCCTAAAAACATGCACGACAATAAGGCTATTCTTGCTACCATATCCAAATCAGAGTTCGAGTTAGTAAGAAACCTTGTACCAAATATAGCAAAGGTTTCTAACGAAGGTAGAACCCATACGTGGGAAGACCCTGTCCAGGCCAGGAAGGATTACTACTACGCTAACCAAGATGAATGCATTGAAAGATGCCGTAAATATTACGCCTCCCATAAAGATGAAATCTGCGAAAGACGACATGAATATTACGCTGCCAATCAAGATGACCGAAAGGCGTACAACAAGAAGTATTACCACGCTAATAAGGACAAGTGCCGAAACGCTTCTAAGAAGTACAGAGATGAACATAAAGAGGAACTCAATGCCAAAAGCAGGGAGTATGTAAGAACGCATAAAGAAGAAATAAAAGCCTACAAAGAGGCCCATAAAGAGGAATTTGCCGAAAAGAGTAAAGAGTACCGTAAGACACACAAGGCTGAACTCAATGCAAAGGCGTTAGATTACTACTACGCCCATAGAGAGGAACTTATTGAAAAAGGCAAAATATATCAAAAGACCCATAAAGAGAAAGCAAATGAAAACGCAAAACGCTATTACCACGCCAATAAAGAAAAAATCAAGGAAAGACGAAAGGATTACCTCGATTCACATAAAGATGTAATCAAGGAAAGACAAAAGGCGTACCGTGATTCCCATAAAGATGTAATCAAGAAAAAACAAAAGGAGTACCGTGATTCCCATAAAGAGGAACTCAAAGCAGGGCAAAAGGCTTACCGTGATACCCATAGAGAGGAACTCAATGAAAAACACAGGGCGTATCGGGAAGCCCATAGAGAGGAACTTAATGCCAAACAAAAACAGTTCCGTGACAAGATG
>OCTW011579462.1_pt1 | contig 10513 bp, 5 predicted proteins | sample 1539671 | NCBI WGS metagenome assembly OCTW01 (sample SAMN02144230, study PRJEB22623) | gut metagenome | biome: sheep rumen | host: Ovis aries | place: New Zealand
TAAGAGCCTCGAGCTGTCATTTTCAAGGCTCTTAGATTTGGTTTCGAGGCTCTTAGATTTTTTTTCAAGGCTTTTAGTTTTGATTTCCACGGGACTAAATTACCCTGCATATTAAATCGTCTGTTTTTCAATTCTTTAACCGAAACAATGCAGGAATGTATGCAAAAAATATTTTATTTTTTTATAGGCAATGACACAGATGTTGGCATAGAGAGAGCGCTACCGTATTTTAACTGCGAGCTTGTGAATCCTAACTGCGTACTCCCGTTTTTTAATTGCGTGCTCGTGGAATAAATCAGACTGATTTTTTTATAATTCAGTCTGAATTTTTTCGGGAGCTCGGCTTTAGGATGTGGCTGGTCGCTAAAAAAAACACACGTCCACGCGGTTATAATTAACGAGTACGGAGTCAGGTTTCACGGGTACGGGATTAATTTTCCCGAGTTTGCGCTTAGGTTTCACAATTACGGTGCTAAATTTTCTGAGCTCGCGGTTTCAGAAAGCGAGTATGGTGCCATGAAAAAAGCGCAGACACCGGGGGGATGTCTGCGCTTTGTGGTGTGCGGTGCGGCGGCGTCTGCCGCCGGGCCGGGCTTAGAGGCCCATGCTGCGGAGGAAGACGGTGGAGTCGGCGTCTCCTATCTTGTTGTCGTGGAGCAGCTGGGGCAGCTGGCCGAGGGCCTTGCGGAATTGGCTTACGAGTTCTGCTGCGCGGGTGGGCTCATAGTCGATGGCTTCGACGGCGGTCTCCATGGCTGCAAGTTCGTTGGTGCGGGTGAGGTGGCAGTTCTTCCTCTTGTAGTTGAGCAGGGCCTGGCGGGCGCGCTTCATCTGTCCTATTGTGCCGTCGGCCAGGGCGGGTGCGGCGGCTGTGGCGGGCGCGAAGCCGTCGGGGAAGGTGATGGCCAGTGTCTTGGTCTTGGTGCCGGCGGTCTCGGGCACGTCAATCATGAGGGCGAGCTCGCGGGCGTCGTAGTAGAAGGGCACCTCGTCTTCGTTCATGATGATTTTCTCGGGCAGTGTGGTGCAGAGCACCTTGACGCGCCACTTGCGGTCGCGCGGCATGCCGTCGTACTCGCCCATGCGTGAGCCGATGCGCACGGTGAGGGTGTTGCCCTCGCGGTGCTGGCTGAGCAGGGTGGTGGCGTAGCGGGTGGCATAGTCCTTGCTGTCGCCGGCGTCCTCATAGAGGGTGAAGGTGCCGTTGTCGGCGCCGGGATAGACGGTGACGGTCAGCGGCTCATTGTTGCTGCGCAGGTTCTTGGCGTCATTGGTGTGGTAGGGCAGTATGCTGCCGGCCTTGATGTAGAGGGGATATTCATCGAGCAGGAAGCGACGCTCCACCTCCTGGCCGCCCTTGAGCAGGGTGCCGGTGCTGGCCTCATACCAGTCGCTGCCGGCTGGCAGCCACACCTTGAGGGTGGAGATGCTGTCTTGCATGGCCTCGCCGATGGGGGCCACGAGCATCTGGTCGCCAAACATATACTCATATTTATATATATAGGACTGCTCGTCCTCTGGGTAGTCGTAGTAGAGGGGACGGCATAGTGAGACGCCGGTGTCGTAGGCCTCGCGGGCCATGGTGTAGATGTAGGGGGCCATCTTGTAGCGGCCCAGGATTATCTGTCGCAGTATGTCGCTGTGCTTGTAGTCAAAGACCCAGGGCTCTTTGTTCATGCCGGGCGACTTGCTGGAGTGGGTGCGCAGTATGGGGCTGAGTGCGCCGAACTGCATCCATCGTATGTAGAGCTCGGGGTCGATGGTCTTGGGGCCGTAGTGGCCGCCGATGTCGTGGCTCCAGTAGCCGTAGAGCACGTTGGAGGCGGTGGAGTTGAACCACGGCTGGAACTTGAGGCTCTCCCATGTAATCTGGCTGTCGCCGGAGAATCCTATCTGGTAGCGGTGGTTGCCCAGTCCGCCCCAGCGGTGATAGAGCATGGGGCGGGTGTTGCGGTGTCGCTCCATGTCGCTGAAGAACACGTAGTTAATCCACCATGTGTTGCTCAGCTGGGTGAGGCGCTTGTCGTTGGCCCACTGCTGCCAGTCGAGCCACCAGAAGCTGACTCCCTCTTTCTCCATGGGGCGGAGCACCACGTCCATCAGTCCGCTCATAAACTGTTTGTTGCTTCCTTCGTAGGGTATCTGCTCGCCCTTGCTGGCATCGAGGCCCATGTGGGCGGCCATGGCGGGGTAGGGGGTGTCGAATGCCCTGACGCCGTCGGCGGGGTGGAGGTTGAGCGTGACCTTGAGGTCGCGGCTGTCGCGCAGCCAGTTGAGGAACTTGTAGGGCTGGGGGAAGAGCTGCGTGTTCCATGTGTAGCCTGTCCATCCGCCGCGCTTGTTGTCGGAGTAGTGCCAGTCCATGTCAATCACCAGCACGTCGAGCGGCAGGCCCATCGTGTCGAAATGGCCCAGCAGCTCGCGCAGCTCGCTGTCGGAGTAGCCCCAGTAGCGGCTCCACCAGTAGCCGAAGGCATAGCGGGGCGGCAGCGGGGCTTTGCCTGCAAAGACGGTAAAGTCGTGCAGGGCCTGCTTGTAGTCGGTGCCGTAGGCGAGGAAGTAGAGGTCCTGTGCCCCCTGTGCGCTTCTGCGCTCCTCTACCCAGGGCCAGTCGCTGTTGTCGAAGAGGAAGTTCTTGGAGTCGTCAATCAGCGTCCATCCGCTGCGGCTGAGCAGTCCGTCCTCAATGGGCATTAGTGTGTTGCCGTTCCAGTGGCGGTCGCCGTTGTAGCCGTCCAGGGTGCGATAGGTGCCCTTGAGATTGAGGGTGTCCTTCAGCCCAGGCACCCAGCGGAAGGGCTTCTGTCCCTTGGCGTTGGTGATGGTGAGATTGTCGGCGGTGAAGGGGCCGCTGCCCTTCTTGTAGCGCAGGGTCATGCGCGGGGTGCTGACCTCGATGGTATTGCCCTGCTTAACGGAGAAGGTACTCTTGGGGTAGCTGCGGTTGACGGCCACAAACGACGGTGCATCAATAAACCGGCCGTCGGGGGCGTACTCCATTCTTATTGTGCCATCGGTGATGACGGTAAACCTCACGTTGCCGTCCTGGTAGGCGACATTACTGCTTTGCGCCAGGCTGCCAAGGGCGCACAAAACAGCGGCAAAAGCTGCGAAGATGGTCTTCTTGTGTATCATATGTATAAAGGTTTTGGGAGTTAACGGCTTCGCCGTGGGAGTTAAAGAGGGAGTTAACGGCTTTGCCGTGGGAGTAAAAAAGGACGTTAGTCTGACATGGCTTTGTTTTGGGTGATAGCTTCGGCATAACCGTTGAGTTTCCAACTCGTTCCGTTGATAAGAAATTCTAGATTGTCATTAGTTTCTTTATTGATATATCCAATATCGTATGAAAGGATTATATAATATCGGCATTCTTCAAGCGAACCTTGGGCAATGTTTAGGAAGCGCAATTTGTCGGCGCGGCTCAGCTTGCGATATCCTTCGTTTAATTTCATCAACAGACGTTTTCTCGCCTCAGCATAGTTCATGCAAGCATGACTCTGCCTTGCCGCTACGCTCTCAGACTTCTTTATGTCGGTCCGCTGCTGTGCAGCGACCACCGACGAAGTCTTCGCGAAGCCTACGGCTTTCGGCTTATCGAAAACGTTCCATTTTTACTTCTACTTTAACTACTTTTTTACTTCCGCTTTAACTCCCGAATGAGTGTTAAGCGAAATTTTAATATTTTCTTCTGCAAAAATAAGAAAAAATTACTAAATTCGCTGCACGATAGTAAAAACATTATGATGAAAAGCCCAAAACAGTTTCTGATAGACAACTTGCGCAGCATTCCCGACTTTCCTAAGCCGGGCATCAACTTCCGTGATATCACGTCGTGGTTTATCAATCCCGACTGCATCGACGTGATGACTGACCTCCTCGTTGCCCGCTATAAAGACGAGGGCATCACCAAGATAGTGGGCCTGGAGTCACGCGGTTTCCTTATGGGCTCGGTGCTCAGCAGGGAGTTGCATGCTGGCTTTGTGCTGGCCCGCAAGCCTGGCAAGCTGCCGGTCAAAAGCCTCAGCGAGAGCTACACCAAGGAGTACGGCACCGACTCGCTGGAGATAGCCTGCGATGCTATCGGCCCTGATGACGTTGTGCTTATCCACGACGACCTGCTGGCCACTGGCGGTACTGCCCTGGCAGCCTACAAGCTGGTGGAGAAATTCCATCCCAAGAAGATACTCATCTCCTTCCTTATCGAGCTGACCGATGAGGGCCTCCATGGCCGCGACCGATTCCCTAAGGATGTGCAGCTCGACACCCTGGTGACTGTTTAACTCCTAAATGTTCAATTTCAAATCTGTAAGCCGTAAACGTTTTAGAAGTTAAGAAGTTAAGTAGTTAAGAAGTTAAGCCGTTAGTCAGGACTATTGTCCTCTATCTCCTTCTATCTCCTTCTAACTCCTAAATGTTCAATTTCAAATCTGTAAACAGTAAACGGTAAACCGTAAACCATAAACCAATTTGCCTCTTGGCGGTGCACGGCGCTATCTTGCCGCCCAAATATGTGATTTTGTCTTGGTTTGCGAAAAAAAAGCACAAAATTCATTGAAAAGACAAAAAAAAAGGTCAGATATTTGCTAGTTAAATAATTAAGTTCTATATTTGCCAAACAAAACAGCGTATAATCGCAAATAATAACCAAAAACACATACAAAATGAAAAAGACTTTACTTTCTATCTGCATCATGCTGGCTGCCGTTGTTGGTCAGGCATTTGCACAAAGCAACGATGTTGCTGGTAACAAGCGTTTCACCGTTTCTGTAAGCACAGGTGAGGGTGGCCAGATTGAGATTGAGGGTACTGGTGCAGTATCCAAGAACTCTGTTGCTTCCGCTACCATCAACACTGGCGAGGACGTAGTTCTCGTTATCACTCCCGATGAGGGTTATGAGCTCAAGACTCTCTTTGTTGACGGCACCGATGTTGTTGCCGATGTTACCGATGAGGGCACCTACACCATCGCCGCTATCTCTAAGAACATGTCCGTAAGCGCAACCTTTGAGGAGAAGACAGAGCCGCAGGTAAAGGGCGACGTTACCGGTGAGGGCGATGTTAATACTGCTGACGTGGTAGCCGTTTACAGCTACATCATCGAAGGCGATGCCTCCGGTTGGCTCAAGGAGCGTGCTGACGTTACCGGTGAGGGTGATGTTAACACTTCTGACGTAGTTGCTATCTACGCTATCATCATTGGTGAATAAATTATAGAGCATACACACGCAATTTTAAATCACGGGGCAAACCTCTTTGGCTTGCCCTGTTTTTTTTGTGTTTATCAAAGACTCTCCTGTTTTTCGATAAAAATTCCTAATTCCTAATTCCTAATTCCTAATTTTAATGTACCTTTGCACCCAATTATAATATATAAGGTACACACACACGTATGCGCGCGAAGAAAATCTTCCTACTGATACCCCTCCTCCTCTTAGCAGTGAGCGCCGCTTTTGCCATTCCGCAAAACGACATCGTCAGCGACATCCTGCAGAAGGATGCCGCCCTCGGCGAGCGTCAGCGCAGCGTGCGTGACAGCCTGGGAGCCGTGGTGCGCAGAGAGATGATGTCCCACGCCGGCGATAGCCGTTCCGAAGGCGACACCATCGGCGGCATGCGTCTGCAGGTCAGCCTCCTCACCTGCGGCCCAGGTCCTGAGATATATGAATACTACGGTCACTCCGCCATCCGCGTGGTGCGCACCGACACAGCTGATTTCGACCTCGTGTTCAACTACGGCGTCTTCGACTTCAATTCCGGCAATTTTGCCCTGCGCTTTGCCCTGGGCCACACCGACTATATCTGCGCCATGCAGCAGACCGTGGACTTCGTTGAGGCCTACCGCCGCAAGGGCATCTACATTGACGAGCAGGTGCTCAATGTCACTCAGCTGGAGGCCAGCCGCATTCTCAATGCCCTGCTGATCAACTGTCAGCCCGAGAACTGCGTCTATCGCTACAGTTTCTTCTACGACAACTGCGCCACCCGCGTCCGCGACATGATAGAGCGCTGCCTTGATGGCAAGTTGCGCTATCCTGTGCGCCCCACCGAGCGCAGTCTGCGTAGCGCGGTCCATTACTACAGCCACGACTATCGCTGGGCCACCTTTGGTCAGGACCTCCTGCTGGGCAGCGAGGCCGACCAGCCCGCCACCGGTCGCGAGCTTCAGTTTGCTCCGCTCATCATGCAGCAGGACTTTGCTAGCACCCTCGTGGTAGATAGCACCGGCATAGCCCGCATCTTTGCCGGCGAGACTCATCGCCTGCTTGACCTGCCGCCCGTCGAGGCGAAGCCCTCAGCCTTTTCTCCCCAGCTGGTGGCCGTTGTGCTGTTGTTGACTGTCCTGCTACTGGGCGTGTGGGAATGGCGTAAAGGCCGCATATTATGGCCTGTTGACACCGTGCTGCTCGTGGTGCAGGGCCTGGCAGGCATCATCGTCAGTTTCCTCTATTTCTTCTCCACCCACCCCACCGTTGACAGCAACTGCCTGGTATGGGTGCTCAATCCGCTGCCCCTGGTGGGCCTCTATTGGCAAATCAAGGGCGGGCGTACCTGTCGCTATTGGTACTACCACGCCGTGGCGCTGGTGGTGCTGGCCGTGTTCTTGCTGTCGTTGCCCACCGTCAGCCAGTATGTAGGTTTTGTGGCCGTGCTGATGCTCGTTGCCCTCCTGCTGCGCAGCCTTACCAATGTCCTTGTATGGCTCAAGAATAAGAGGAAAACATCCTCCGCCCCCAGGCAGCCTAAAAGCCATAAGGACCTCGCCTCGCTTACCTATCCGCTCATCATACTGCCGCTGCTGGCACTCGATGCTAACGCCGCTTCGCGCCTGCCGCGAGTGGTGGTCAGTATAGCCATCGACGGCCTGCGCAGCGATTTGCTCGATGCCTTCATGCCCCTCTATGGTGAGGGTGGCTTCCGTCTGCTCATGAGCCAGGGCTGCGTGTTTACCAATGGCGAATATCCTAGCCAGGTTCCCAACAGAGCCTCTTCCATAGCCACGCTGGCCACAGGCACCGTGCCCTACGACCACGGCATCATCGACCTCCACTGGCTCAGTCGCAATACCCTGCGCCCCACCTACTGCGTTGACGACCCCTCTCAGCACGGCCTTAACACAGCTGTACCCCTGTCGCCTCGCAATCTTGGCGTCTCCACCGTGGGCGATGAGCTCAAGGTGGCCACCCGGGGCCAGGCTCTTGTCTATGCCTTTGCCCCTGTGGGCGATGCCGCCGTGCTCAGTGCCGGCCATGCCGCCGACGGAGCCTTCTGGCTTGACCCCAAGAGCTGTCAGTGGGCCGGCACCACCTACTACGCACCCCAGCTTCCTGCATGGGTTTCCAGCGTTAACGGCCAGCAGTCCAATGGTCAGTGGCCGATGGTCAACGAATTAGTGGGCCGCATGGCAGCCTCCTGCTTTAAGTACACCACCATCGGCAATGACGAGGTGCCCGACTATATGGCCCTTGCGCTCAGCGCCATGCAGCAGGGCCGTGAAGCCGAAGCCATCTACACAGAGCTCGACAATGTCGTCAGCGGCATCATCTCTGCCACCGAGGCCAATGTAGGCCAGGGCAATGCTCTCTTCGTTCTCACCTCTACGGGTACCGATGAGGCCGGGGCTGCCGACCTCGAAGCCTACCGCATACCTACCGGCAGTTTCTATATCGACCGCACCGCCAACCTCCTCAATATGATGCTCATGGCCCTCTATGGGCAGGGCAACTATGTGGAGACCATCTACGACAACCACATCTTTCTCAACCATAAGCTCATTGAGCAGAAGCAGCTCAACATGGGTGAGGTCCTCGACCACTGCCAGGAACTCCTCCTTCAGTCTGAAGGCGTCAAGAACGCCTACTCCGCCAAACAGCTGCAGCTCGGTGGCTGGACTCCCGGCATTGAAAAGATTCGCAACAGCTACAATCCCCGCCTCTCTGGCGACATCATGGTGCAGGTGGCTCCAGGGTGGCACCTCGTCAACGAGACCACCGGCCTCAATAAGCTGGTGCGCGACTGTGCCCCCGCCTTCCCCATACTGTTCTATGGCCTTGACCTCCCCGCCAAGATCGTGGAGACACCCGTCAGCACCGACCGCATAGCCCCCACGCTGACCGGAGCTATGCGCATACGCGCTCCCAATGCGTGCCGCACAGCCCCGCTGCCCATTTACCGTTAGCCAATAACCGTCATTTACTTGAAATTTGCCAAGTTTGGCAATTTCCAAACTTTTATAATCAATAAAATAACCAATTATGAGTTTAATAAGCGTACTTACAAAGATATTCGGAAACAAGGCTTCCCGCGATATGCGCGAAATCCAGCCCTACGTAGAGCAGATCAAGCAGGCCTATGAGCAGATAGACAAGCTCTCCAACGACGAGCTCCGTGCCAAGACCAAGGAGCTGCAGCACCAGGTGCAGCATTGTGCCGACAATATCAAGGCCGAGATACAGGCCACCAAGGACAAGATTGAGACTCTCCCCATCGAGGAGCGCGAGAGCCACTTCAACCATATCGACAAGCTCGAGAAGGAAGTGCTCGACCGCATGGAGGAAGAACTCAACGTCATCCTGCCCGAGGCCCTGGCCATCATGAAGAGCACCGCCCGCCGCTTCACCGAGAATGAGGATGTCATCGTCACCGCCACTGACTTCGACCGTGAGCTGGCAGCCACCCACGATTTCGTAGATATCGACGGCGACAAGGCCGTCTATCACAACCACTGGGTGGCCGGCGGAAACGAGACCGTCTGGAACATGATTCACTACGATGTCCAGCTCTTTGGCGGCGTAGTCCTCCATCAGGGCAAGATAGCCGAGATGGCCACCGGTGAAGGTAAGACCCTCGTGGCCACCCTCCCCGTTTTCCTCAACGCCCTCACGGGCAACGGCGTCCACGTGGTAACCGTCAATGACTACCTCGCCAAGCGTGACTCCGAGTGGATGGGCCCCCTCTACATGTTCAACGGTCTCAGCGTTGACTGCATCGACAAGCATCGCCCCAATTCCGAGGAGCGCCGCCGTGCCTACCAGGCCGACATCACTTTCGGCACCAACAATGAGTTCGGTTTCGACTACCTCCGCGACAATATGGCCACCGCGCCCCAGGACCTCGTCCAGCGTGCCCATAACTACGCCATCGTCGATGAGGTGGACTCCGTTCTCATTGATGACGCCCGTACCCCCCTCATCATCTCCGGCCCTGTGCCCCAGGGCGAGGATCAGATGTTTGAGCAGTACCAGCCCCTCATCCAGAGCCTCTACGAGGTGCAGCGCAAGTATGCCACCCAACTACTCTCCGAGGCCAAGCAACTCATTGCCAGCCCCGACAAGAAGCAGCAGGAGCAGGGCTTCCTACAGCTCTTCCGTTCTCATAAGGCCTTGCCCAAGAACAAGGCATTGATAAAATTCCTCTCCGAGCCCGGCATCAAGACCGGCATGCTCAAGACCGAGGAAATCTATATGGAGAACAACAACCGCCGTATGCCCGAGGCCATCGAGCCCCTCTACTTCGTTGTCGATGAGAAACAGAAGAGCGTCGAGCTCACCGACCGCGGCAACGACTGGCTTGCCAATGCCGTCAAGAACGCCACCCTCTTTGTCCTGCCCGACATAGCCAGCGAGCTTTCCGCCCTCGAGGGCGACAAGACCCTCTCCGATGAGGAGCGTTTGGCCAAGAAAGACGAGCTCATGGCCGACTATGCCGTCAAGTCTGAGCGTGTCCACACCATCCTCCAACTCCTCAAGGCATATACCATGTTCAATATCGACGAGGAGTACGTCATCATTGACGGCCAGGTCAAGATTGTCGATGAGCAGACTGGCCGTATCATGGAAGGCCGTCGCTGGAGCGACGGACTCCATCAGGCCGTCGAGGCCAAGGAGCATGTTAAGGTAGAGGCCGCCACCCAGACCTTCGCCACCATCACCCTCCAGAACTATTTCCGCATGTACCATAAGCTCGCCGGTATGACCGGTACCGCCATCACTGAGGCAGGCGAGTTCTGGAATATCTATAAGCTCGACGTCGTCGAGATACCCACCAATAAGCCCGTTATCCGCAAGGATCTCAACGACCGTGTCTATAAGACCAAGCGCGAGAAATACAATGCTGTCATCGATGAGATAGCCCGCATGCGCGATGCCGGCCGCCCCGTCCTCGTCGGCACCACCTCCGTTGAGATCTCCGAGCTTCTCAAGCGTATGCTCGACCTCCGCCATATCCCCTGCCAGGTACTCAATGCCAAGCTCCATCAGAAAGAGGCCGAAATCGTGGCCCAGGCCGGTCAGAGCTCCACCGTCACCATAGCCACCAACATGGCCGGCCGTGGTACCGATATCAAGCTCTCTCCCGAGGTCAAGGCCGCTGGCGGACTCGCCATCATCGGCACCGAGCGCCATGAGAGCCGCCGCGTGGACCGTCAGCTCCGAGGTCGTTCCGGCCGTCAGGGCGACCCCGGCTCCTCCGTTTTCTTCGTCTCACTCGAAGACCAGCTCATGCGCCTCTTCGCTTC
>OCTW011568544.1_pt1 | contig 10511 bp, 8 predicted proteins | sample 1539671 | NCBI WGS metagenome assembly OCTW01 (sample SAMN02144230, study PRJEB22623) | gut metagenome | biome: sheep rumen | host: Ovis aries | place: New Zealand
CGTCAGGAGCAGCGGCCGCTGCAGAAACGCCTCCAGCATCCCGCCCCGGGTGAAGATTCGATGATTCCGCTTCTTCCGGTCAAGCTGTCTCTGTTCGCGCAGCAGGATCTGCCGCTGCTGCTGAAGAAACCGCTCCCGATTCCGGACCTGATCAAGCTGCTGTCTGATCGCGGCTTCCTGTTCAGCAGGAGTACTGTCGTTGCGATGATCGTATTGATCGTATTGATCGCGCTGATTGTGCTGGTTGTGTTGATTGGGTTGATTGAGTTGATTCATAGGATGCCTTTGTCATCTCCTTGTGATAGCAAATCGAAGCGCAGGGCCGTCTCGCATGGAAGAGTGCCCTGCGCCTGGTTGATGATTCGTTGTTCGTGGTGATTCGCCTGCGGTGATGCGTTGTTCCGAATCAGGATTGCTTGCGATCAGTTTGTCAGATGTTACCCGATGAGGCTGCCAGTGTCTGCATCCGCTTCGGGAGCGGTCGGCGGTGTCCGCACCGCCTGCCGTCCGTGCTTTGTGGAGAGCAGTTCTTCCAGTCGCTCCTGTACTGCGTCGGTGCCGAACACAGTCTCCAGCAGGCTGCCGATCTCCGCGTTCGTCAGCAGCTCCGGTTCCCGCAGATGCTTCTCCAGCATCTCCCCGCGGGAGCACAGCCGGTCGATCTCCTCCTGCTCCCGGAGCTCCTTCAGCCGTGCCTCCAGCTTCCGCCGCGTCTCCATCACGTTCAGCAGCTGGGCTTCCGTGCGCTCCAGCTTCTGCCGGGTTCTCTCGTAATCATGGGCCATGTGTTTTCCTCCTTCCCATATCGGCTGTCCATGCGCCAGCCGGATAATGTCCGGGCATGCAAAAACCACCGGCGCTTTCACCGGTGGTGTCGGAATCCCTGTCTGGCATTCATATGGGTTTCCAATCTGATACCTGATTCTTCAGATCGCATCCCCTTCCATAATACAATGGCATGAGCATGCCTGTTATTTTCCTGAGTCCAAAACTTTTTTCAAACTATTTTTGTGAGATGTTATGAGAGTTCCGAACTTTCCTGCGCCGGATTGACGAAGGCTTCGAACTGCTCCGCGATCCGGGCAATGCGCTTGTGCACTGCGCTGGGGGTGCTGTAACCGGCAGCGTCCGCGATCTCCTGCATGGTATGTCCCCGCATCCGCATCTCCAGAATCCGTTTGTCCTTCTCCGTCAACGTGGCCATGAACTGTTCCGTCTGCTGCTGCCCGAGCACGCTTTCTTCCACTGGCAGCTGCGGGTCTTCGACCTCGGCTCCGTCCTCCGCCATCTGTTCCGCGGACAGGTGCGGATGGTTCCGGCTGTGGTTCCATGCGCGCATGAATTCCTGCCGCCTGATGCCGCTCCCGCTGTAGTCCTCCGGCTGACGCTGCGCCCACACCGCGTCAATCACCGGCTGCAGATTCCGCTGCGCCATGATCCGGTCTGTCAGGTTGAACACCAGGTTCGAGAAGTGCTGCCACGAGAGCCACGGCACGTCCTCGCCGGGCGGCGCGCAGAACAGTTTCTGGAAGCTCCAGTCCATCTCATACTCAAAGGTCATCCGGAAGTACCGGAGGATGTCATAGCACAGCCGCCACAGCGGAAAGTCACCGGAGTAGTCCTGCCAGCCGCCGGGGATCTCACGGTAGCCGCCTTTTCCGTCCGGCACCTTCAGCGCCTGCCAGATCGCCCATGTATAGCTGTCCCACACCAGTTCCAGGAATGTATCGTCCAGGATCATGTCCGTGAAATGCTCGCTGTTCGCGATCTCATCCATCCGGCGGGGCAGCTCGAGATACACCGGCCGCTTTTCCACCAGCTCCCGGGGCAGCGCGTAGAAAAGGGTCAGCCAGGAGAGATGGCTGTCCTGGGCGATGCGGATGATCTTCTCCGGAAGGATGACAACGAAATCATGCCGGTCGGAATAATGCGGCCCGGCATCTTCTTCCCGCGGTTCTTCCGGATACCCAAGGTCATATAGTGCGTCCTCGTCCGCTTCGTCGGGGACAGTGTGCGCTGATGCATCTTCACCGTTTGTGGATTCGTATTCCGGGTCTTCCGCCGCACGCATCCGGCGGTATTCGTCATCGCTCATGGCTGCTTGCCGTCCTTTCAGGGATACTCTATCACGCCTGGCATGAATTGGGAAGTGCACCGATGAAAGATGGTCATTGGCCAGCTGCCACGCCAGCTGAATATGATCTGATATCGGATGAACTGGTGTTTTACAGCGGATTCACTGTTCTGATCGGGTAATGATCCATTGCAATCTGAACCATAAGCGGGTATAATGCAAAAGAGACCTCATATGGAAGAAAACACCAGATTGATTCAGAAGAGGAGAAGCAGAATGAAAAAACGTCTTACTGTCATTATCACAGTGATCGCTGTGATCGGCTTGATTATCATTCTGTGCATCATGTTCCGGCAGCCATCCGCAGAAGCGTATTATGGCCAATGGCGCATCGCGTATGTCACATTGAAAGAACAGACCTACCCGGCAGAAGCGCTCGATGTACATGTATCCTACGGTATTGACGCGAATTGCATCGAGGAACGGGTGGAAAATGAGGTCACTTTTCGCTTTCCCTATCGCTGGACTGACGGACAGCTGTTCATAGATGAAACAGAAGACACCGCTGGTTTTGTGCTCCACAGGCAGTGGAATGGCGAATTGCTGATGCGTTTGTATGTCAACAATGATGAGGTCATCTACAGGCTGAAAAAGCTGCAACGGGAATCTCTTGACCAACGCGAAGAAGAACCATGCGCGCAGGACAGGTCGCCTGCACGTTTTTTTGATGAGTTTGTTTCGCGGCTGCTGGGCCCTGTACGTTTTATCTGATGAGGATTTTGCAAAACCATACGGCAGGTTCCGGGCGATGTACGGCAAAGCGTCCCGACGGCGGCGCATGCAGGCCGTGCCTTCGTCGCGGATCTTTGAAAAGAGCGGATGCCGGTAGATTGACAGGAACCTCGGGGCAAAAGAGCTCTGCGCCATCACGAATACCAGTACGATCTACAAAATTACAAAAAATTATTCTGTGGACAGTGCAAAATTGTGTTTTCGATCATTTATATAAGTGAAGGGGGGACGCAGAGATGGCAGACCATCGACTGAAAACAACAGAGCGGATTCTGTCTGCGACTGATCACGGCCGTCTGTCCCGAGAGGAAATGGTTGCCAGACTGCAGGCACTGATGGAGACTGAAGTGTCACGGACGGACAATGAACCAATTGACACGGAGCTCATTCAGCAGTGTGAGCGTCTCATCTGGCGGCTGCAAATGCATTCGCAGCCGGAGAACAGCCATGAGCAGCTGCAGGCCAGTATGGACAGATTCTACCGGAAGCTGGCCGTTCAGGAGAAAAAGCAGAAGCTGATCCGGAGAAGCAGCATCGTTGCGTTGTCCACGCTTGCTCTGCTTTTTGCGGTATCATCGGCGCTTCTGTTTGGCGGGATCAAATGGACGAGTGGGCAATCGAACGCCGGAGGTGATGAATATCTGCTGAGCCTGCATGAAGTCAAGCCGCAGCAGATTGCGAAAGCGGTACAGGATTGGGGCGGAGAAGGGAACCGTATTTTCCATGATAAGGAAGACTTATTCTCTTTTCTGGGATTCAGGATTGGTTTCCCTGACCGGCTTGGAAACGAATATACCGCAGCGGAGTATCAGGTTGCCGGCTCGCAGGGGACTATTCAGTGCGCGTGCATCTATAAAACAGCAGACGGGGAAAGGAATGTGGTCGCCCAGGTATCCATGTTTGAAGACTGGAACAATCGTCAGCTTATCTATGAACAGGACCACGAGGGGCAACAGATCCGGGTGAACGGGGTTTCGGTTTACACTTCCACAAATATGGGTATGTGCCACTATATCTGGCAAGCATCAAACTGCATCTGCCTTGTATTCTTCGAAGAGGGAACAGAGAACGGACTGACGCTGGTACGGGAACTGGTGCAGAGCATGTGAAAGCAAAACGGGGAGTGGTGAGATGCTGAATGATGAGGACAGGGCATTCCTGAACGCACTGTATCTGCGTCTCTATCAGGACCTGTACCGCTATTGCTATGTACTGCTGGGCTGCCGCACAGAATACAGCGCTGAAGCAGAGAATTGCGTACACCAGGCTTTCCTGCAGGCAGCGGCACATATTGGAACAGTCCGGAAGCATCCGGCCCCTGACCGCTGGCTGTATACTACGAGTGGGAATTTTGTCAGGATGCATCAGCGGAGACAGCGAATCCGGACCCGTCTGTTCGGGCATCGTGTCTTAGCAGACAACATGATCGATACGCCTGACAACCATGATCCCTTTGACGAATGGCTCGCAGCCGAAACGATCTCGGCGCTCAAGGAACAGTTGGTGACGAGTCTGACAAAGGAGGAGCTGATGACCTATGAGATCCATTATGCAGAAGGCTGCACAATCCAGGAGACAGCCGCAAGACTGCATGTTACGACAGGAATGGTACGCGGCGCCATTCAGCGCATCCGGAAAAAGGCAAGACGAATCAGAGAACAGATGATGAACGAAGAGAAAACAACATGAAATGGAATCAAGCGATCTGCCTGGCATTGATTGTGTGTCGGACGATTTCAACCGGGTGATCGCGATCCGCTATGGCACAGACCAGTCCACCTCCGTCCGCTACAGCTTCGCGTACAACGCGCGGGGACAGGTTGCCTGGATGCGGGATCATCTGCTTGACCGGATCACGGAAACAGAGTATGATGAGAGCGGGAGAGCGTGCAGGACGAAGACGCACGACACAGCGGGACACATCTATACGGGGGAGGTGGACTACGAGCCGGCGACAGGCCTGCTGTGCGTATTCCGGGCGTACATCGGGACGGGGTACACGCGCTACGGCACCACGTTCGCCTATGACAATGAGAATCGCGTGACCGGCGTGAGCTACAGCATTGGCAGCACCGGGGCGGGCCAGAGCACCGTGACCTATGACGCCTTGGGCCGGGTGAGCAAGCGCACAGTGAAGCCGGGCAGCACAGCCTACGAGACGACGTACAGCTACCACTCGGGCGGCTATGGCACGGGCAGCACGACGCCGCTGGTGGGCGTGATGACGCAGACCGGCGAGGCAATGACCTACTACTACGATGACAACGGGAACATCACGACAGCGAACCGCGGCGCTCACCACACCACCTACAGCTACAACACGATAAACGAGCTGGTGCGGGTGAATGACGAGGACGACCCGCGGAGCGGCACAGGCGGCACAACCTGGGTCTACACCTACGACCACGACGGAAACATGTCTGGATTGCAACCGGCTTGATGATATTGTCAGAACCGCATTGAGCTGATCTGGACAATAGACCGCGCATTGAATATGTTACAAAATGATAAAATTTTCTCTGGGGTGTTACCTTTTGGTCTTGAACTGGATATATATAAGTGAAAGGCATTATATAAGGGGAGTATTTCATGATGAAGAGAGTCTTATGCCTTGCAACTGCAATTACACAGAACACAAACAAAGGAGGAACTCCCATGAAACACATTTTGACACTGCTCTTAGCCCTGGGCTTGCTGTGCGGTCTGGCCTGCGCGGAGGAATTCATCGAGGCCGAGGAAGCCGCCGTGGAGGAAATCTTTGCCGTGCAGAGCGAAGAAGAGCCTCTGGAACTGTACCCGGAGGAGGAGGCCTTCGCGGTGGAGGAGCTGATCCCGGAGGAAAGCCTGGAGACTGTGGAAATCGCCATCGAAGAGATGACCGAAGCCTCCGTGCCTGCCGAACCCCTCGCGCCGGCCGCCGTCACCGGCATCAAAGGCGTGCCGGTCTATACCAACGCGGCCCGCATCAGCTGGGACGCGATGAGTGGCGTGTCCGGCTTCCAGCTCTTCCGTGCGGACGAGGAGGGAGGCGAGTTCAAGTGGATCAAGAACAACCCGACCACCACGGTCGTGAACTATGTGCTGACCCCGGGCGCCGATTACTGGTACAAGGTGCGCGCCTACACCGAGGACAAGGACGGAAAGAAGCAGTATGGCCCCTTCTCCGACGTCGTGAAGGTCCACAACCTCGGCGCCATCGAGAACTTCACCGTGCAGCCCAAGGACACCAACTGCTCCTTCCTCAAGTGGGACAAGGTGCCCGGCTGCACCGGCTATCAGGTGTTCCGCACGGTGGCCGGCAGCGGTGAATACACTTGGGTGAAGAACGCCACCACCAACCAGGTCGCGAACTATTCCCTGACCCCCGGCACCACCTACTATTACAAGCTCCGCGCCTACATCGACCTCCCCGACGGCTCCCGCGCCTACGGCCAGTATTCTGACGGCATCAAGGTGGAGATTCTTGCAGCGGGACAAATGACAATCGCCCGCTGCCAAACCGGTCAGATGCTGCTGCAGTGGAAGGAACAGAAGAACGTCACCGGCTATCAGCTATATTTTTATGCAGATGGGATCAGCAGATGGTATACCTGGCTGACGAACACCCCGGATACCCAGTACACCTATGGTAAAGTGACGGAAGACATTGATTATGCCTACAAAGTCCGCTCGTACCTTGATCTTCCGGACGGATCTCGGGCTTACGGCCAGTTGTCGGAACCGATACACTGCGTCGCGACGTCGCCGTTCGAATTCAAGGATGCCGGCGATGGCACCCTAATTCTGAAGAGGTGTCACATCGTCGATCTGAACATGGTCATCCCTGCTGTCTACAAGGGAAAGACCGTTTCCGGCATCGGTGACAGCGCGTTCGCGTACAGCTACACCCTGAAGAGCGTAACCCTCCCGGACACCATCACCAGCATTGGCAATAGCGCTTTCAATACCTGCTATAGTCTGGTCAGCGTCAATATTCCCGACGGCGTCACGAGCATAGGTGATTATGCATTCGCCACCTGCCAGAAGCTGAAGAGCATCGCAATCCCCAATGGTGTCACCACGATTGAGAAAGGCGCATTCTCGGGCTGCTCGAGCGTGACGCATCTCACGATCCCGGCCAGTGTCACCAGCATCGGGTCAAGCGCATTTTCCTACTGCACCGGGCTGACGGAAATCACAATCCCCAGCAGTGTGACCAGCATCGGCGATTACGCATTTAACCAATGCTCTGCGCTCAAGCGCGTCGTGATTCCGGACAGCGTGGTCAATTTGGGCGTCTACGCGTTTGTGGATTGCAAGAATCTCACGACTGTTTCGCTGGGCAAGAGCATCGCCTCCATTGGGGAAAAAACCTTTTGGAGATGCTCCAGCCTGACGGGCATTGTGATTCCGGACAGCGTGACCACGATCGGCATGAACGCCTTCGATGAATGCAGCAGCCTGAAGACTGCTGTCATCGGCAGCGGTGTGACGAGCATTGAGAATCAGGCGTTCTACAGATGCCCCAATCTGTCGAGCATCACCATGGGACGCAGCGTGCAGAAAATTGGAAGCTATGCCTTTGCCGCCTCCAGCATCACCAGCATGAGCCTGCCGGGCAGTTTGACGGAAATCGGCGGCGGCGTGTTTGAAAACTGCAGCAAGCTGGCAAGCATCAATCTGCCAAACAGCCTGACAAGAATCGGCAACAAGGCATTCTCCGGCTGCACAAGCCTGAAGAGCATTCAGATCCCCGGAAGCGTCCGAACCATCCCCCAGTCAGCGTTCGCCGGCTGCTCAGGGCTGACCAGCATCACGATTCAGAAGGGCGTGACCACCATCGGGTTCTGCGCATTCTCGCAATGCAGCAGCATTACCAGCGTCACGCTCCCCGACAGCGTGACCACCATTGGGTTCGGTGCATTCGGCTCATGTGACCGTCTGTCACAGATTACAATTCCCGCAAGCGTTGTGTCCATTGAGGAAGGCGCCTTCGCGGGAACCAATATCACCATCATTGCGCCTGCGGGCAGCTATGCGATCAGCTGGGCCAAGGAATACTCGATCCCCTGCAGAACCAAATAACTGGCTTCAGCCGCAAAGCGCTGAATCCCTGAAAAGGAGGAATCCGTATGAAACGCAATCTGTTCCGGCTGCTGTGCCTGCTGCTCTCCCTGGGCCTGCTGGGCTGCACGGCCTTCGCGGAGGAGTTCATCGAGGCCGAGGAAGCCGCCGTGGAGGAAATCTTCGCCGTGCAGAGCGAGGAGGAGCCGCTGGAAGTGCAGCCGGAGGAGACCTTCGCCGTGGAGGAGCTGATCCCGGAGGAAAGCCTGGAGACTGTGGAAATCGCCGTCGAGGAGCTGACGGAGGCGATGACCGAAGCCTCCGTGCCGGCAGATCCGGCTGCGCCCGCCGCCGTCACCGGCATCAAGGGCGTGCCGGTCTACACCAACGCGGCGCGCATCAGCTGGGACGCGATGAGCGGCGTCACCGGCTTCCAGCTCTTCCGCGCGGACAAGGAAGACGGCGAGTTCAAGTGGGTGAAGAACAACCCGACCACCACCGTCGTGAACTACGTCCTCACCCCGGGCGCGGACTACTGGTACAAGGTGCGCGCCTACACCGAGGACAAGGACGGCAAGAAGCAGTACGGCCCCTTCTCCGATGTCGTGAAAGTGCACAACCTGGGCGCCATCGGGAACTTCACCGTGCAGCCCAAGGATACGAACTGCTCCTTCCTCCAGTGGGACAAGGTCCCCGGCTGCACCGGCTATCAGGTGTTCCGCACTGTGGCCGGCAGCGGTGAATACCAGTGGGTGAAGAACGCCACCACCAACCAGGTCGCCAACTACTCCCTGACGCCCGGCACCACCTACTACTACAAGCTGCGCGCCTACGTCGACCTCCCGGACGGCTCCCGCGCCTACGGCCAGTACTCCGACGGCATCAAGGTGGAGATCATGGACGCGGCGAAGATCACGGGCGCTGTATATGACGGCTATATCACCCTTACATGGGAAAAACAGCAGAATGTCACCGGGTATCAGGTTTTCTGCCTCGTCGGCGGTACGACAGGCGCCACGTATACCTGGCTGGCCAACACCGCCGGGGAGACATACATGTGGACGGGGCCGACCAACTATGACGACTACTATTTCAAGGTCCGCACGTACCGCGATCTGGACGATGGCAGCCGTTCCTATGGCCAGTTCTCGGAAGCGAAGCACTGCGCCGCGCATCTGATTCCCTACACATTTGAAGTCTCCGGCGGTCAGGCTGTGCTGACAGCATACAACGGCAACGACCGAAACGTTGTCATTCCTTCCACCTACTGCGGAAAGCCCGTCGCCGGCATTGGCAGCATGGCCTTCTCAAACAAGACAGTTCTGATCAACGTCACAATTCCAGCCAGTGTGACCAGCATCGGCAAAAACGTCTTCTACAGCTGCTACAATCTGGAACGCATTGACGTAGTCAGTGGGAACCCGGCGTATTCTTCCACCAGCGGCGTGCTGTACAACAAAGACAAAACCGAACTGGTCATGTGCCCCTGCGGGAAAACCGACAGCTTCTCCATCCCCACAGGCGTCAAACGGATCGCGGACAATGCATTCGCTTACTGCAACAAACTCACCCGCATTGTCTTCCCCGGCAGCTTGACAGCCATTGGCTCACAGGCTTTCTTCGGCTGCGAGAACGTCACAGCCATCAGCCTGCCCGCCAGTCTGACCGAGCTTGCGCCGGAGGCCCTGCGTGGCATGATCCGCCTCACAAGCATCAGCATCGCCAGCGGGAATCCTGCCTTTGCCTCGGTGAACGGCGTCCTCTACAACAAGCAGAAGACGGCTCTGGTCGCTTATCCAAACGGGAAAGCCGGTTCCTTCACGGTTCTGGTGGGGGTCACCTCCATTGAAGACTGCGCTTTCTCGTACTGCCATCAGCTGACAGCCATCACCTTCCCGGACGGTTTGGTCTGCATCGGCAATCACGCTTTCCGCGACTGCATGATGCTCCAGGAAACCGCGCTGCCCGATGGAGTGATCTCCATTGGCGAGGGCGCCTTTGAGTCCTGCTTCAGCTTTACAAACATCACCATCCCCGCCAGTGTCAAGAGCATTGGTGACGCGACGTTTACCGGCTGCGTTGAACTGACGATCCACACACCGGCCGGCAGCTATGCCGCCCAGTATGCGCAGAAGCACTACATCACCTGCGTCACTGAGTAACCTTATGCTTTCCACCGTTGGCCTTCTCGAATTGCTCCAAGAGGTTCGGTCTCCGCGCCGGCAGGCAGCTATGCCCTCCATCGGGCTGAAGAGAACCAGATCAGCTGCATCGCCCTCTGAAGCGGCATCTTCCGCCTTCAACCCGCTGCCGCAGCAGGCTGAAGGCTTCGCGCTCCCAGGAGAGGGCCTCCGCATCGAAGGAGATCGCTGAGCTGCACCAGAAACACTGAAGGCTTTCTACGTCTCTTTGCTCCAGGATTTCAGGTGCTCCCCGACGGCACAGATCTCGCAGCCGCCAGAGCGAAGCAGTGCACGAAAACCCTGAAATGACCCTGAAGTAAAAAACGGGCGTAAGCGATCGATAATTCCACGGTTTGAAAGACCTGTCACCATGTGAGAAAATGTGTCTAACCGAATCTAATAGAATCCAATAGAATCTA
>OCTW013406682.1_pt1 | contig 10510 bp, 1 predicted proteins | sample 1539671 | NCBI WGS metagenome assembly OCTW01 (sample SAMN02144230, study PRJEB22623) | gut metagenome | biome: sheep rumen | host: Ovis aries | place: New Zealand
GTCTCTCTGACATTATGACGGTCGTGCCGATGAATCGAACTTATCTCTCGCAGTTTATCAAAGCGGAATACGACTGTACGTTCTATCAGTATGTGACGAATTTCCGCATCGAAGAAGCGAAGCGTTACATGCGTGCGAACCCGGATATGCGCGTGCAAGAGATTGCTGAACATTGCGGTTTTTCGTCGGCTACGGTCTTCGGACGTGTCTTTGCTCGCGAAACAGGACTTACTCCGACGGAATGGCTCGCCCAATCCGGTAGTTGATTCGACTTTAAAACAAAAAACGACTCTTTTTCTCAACTTTAAAACAATTTTTGCACATGTCTCTTGCGTATGTGCAATTTTTTTTGTACTTTTGCAGCCAATTTTAACGAAATTTATAATATTTGATATGAATAAAGTCTGTAAAAAAGAATTTAAGGTACGAATTCTGTTGTTGATTTCGGTAGTAATGTACTCTGTAGGAATGTGGGGACTCGGTTATACGCCGACGGATGGAGGTCTGGTTGTCAATCTCGAACCGGGTCAGCATATTTTGCTATCCACGATGATTGATGTTGATAACAATCCTGAGACGCCCGATGTGGAGTATTTCGTCTTCCATCACAAGAGTTACACCGGAGGTCGCTTCAGTTATACGAACTGGGATAGTGGCAAAGGAAACTTCCTTAAATTGATTCCGCAGGATAATGGTGCTACTGAACCGGCGCCGCTTTCTGTGTGGTCTATCGATACGGCTCTAACACGTATTGAAGGTAGCGATAATTTCGCATTGGGTGGTATATCTTACACCATGTGGAGCTCCAACCCGGAATCCGAGGGTGGTTCCTATACCCTACTTACGTCTTCCGATGGTTGGAAGTACCAAGGTGATTTGACGAGTGAACAGAGCAATAAAAATGCTTGTGATGTAATCTTTGTGGCACCGACGAATCGTTCATCCGTTACTTCGTTTGACCCGAAAAAAACATTAACTACGTATTGTGGCCGTACCGATCAAGACTCCGAAGGTCGGTTCAACGGAGAGAAAGGCTTTGGTTTCTTGGGCCTGCCTTATCGCGAAGTGTATATGATGGTTATCCCTCGACAAAACAAACCTAATGTATATGGTAATGCCGCGCTGGTAGGCTTCAATACCACTACGTCCAATTATCCTTATAACAATGGTCCAACAGCCAAACCCGGTCAGGCCTTGTTCGCGTTTAATGACCGTCCTGGTCAAGGAGAAAAATATGTTTATACCCGACGTACTATCTTCCGACTCTATATATTGGATGACCCGCTGGTATCGTCTTGCCCGGATTCGTATTTTTTTGCCTACGACGAGCAGGATTTCAAGGGATACCGCATGGGACCGGGTAATAATAACGATAACAAAGGTAAGACTTGGACGGATAGTACAGCGGCGAAGAAGATATACACCATCGACCGTCTGTTGTGCATGGAGCGTCTTGGAGAGACCGAGTACTATGTAAGCGGTTTTATGAATGTGCCGACACCCGATAGTACCTATTACTATGTGGGTTACAAGAATCTGTATTGCCACCAAGGTCACTCTCCCGAAGAAACATTTAATTCGCAGTTTAAGAAAATCGATAGTTTGAAGATTCACTATTTGGGTCTTCCGGCTCCACGAGGTGCTTACGGTCAGATGATGGTGGATACGACGCAGACCGGCAAACAGAACCTCGGCGTGGAGTTCCAACCGGGTGGTTATTTCTTGCGGACCAATACCGGCCGTAACATCCAGTTGCGTCCGAGTGATGATTACAAGACCTGGACTTGCGAGGAGATGTGGCATATTACAGCGGAGTACGTTGCTTTGACTATCAAAGCTACGATGTTTACCGGCTCCGAATATAACGAACAAGACGAGGGCGCGGATATCGAAGGATGGAGTGTTCCTATGGTGGGAACCTCTGTGCCTGTAGTCGGTGGAGGTGATATAGTCGGCATGGACGGTTGGGCACGTATCCACGTTGACAGTAAAGATCCGAACGGACATCTTGAGTTCGTGCCTGCGAACCCGGATAGGCATATTCATTATAATAACAACGGTTGCGCAGGTGATACTATCGCAGACCAATACCCGATGTACGGCAAGACTAAAGTTGCCGTTCGGGATGCGCGTCTTGTGAAAGGATTTACGTTCCATGGCTGGACGATGAATGCCGATGGTACGGGAACCGTGTATCATCCGGGAGACTCAATCGACTTGGTACCAGGCACGACGACGCTCTACGCGAAAGCTACATATACCGGTACGATCCACGTAGCGCTCTCGTTCAAGAAAGCGGATGGCAAGCGTTATTTCCTGACCCATCCGGGTACGGCGGCGCCGCGTTTCTCACGCGCCCGCTACATAAAAGACTGGACCGACGCCTACCAGGGTATGGCGAACGCAGAAAACGTGGACAACCGCTATATCAACACCTTCAAGGTGCTGACCCATCCTGATCCCTGTGCCGAGTGTGCGGCCGATGAGGTCGTCCTCGACCCGCGTCGAGAGATGCGTTATGGTGCCGTGGATTCGTTGTTGTTCTACGAGAACTTCGCTCCGACAGATGAAGACTACCTCGGTCTCTATTATACTGCCCCGAATACCGTCATAGCGAATACCACCTGGGCCGGTCTGTTCAAATCGACGGCTACCGGCGGACGAAACGGCTGGCCGGACTACACCGTGGCGGACGTTCAGAACGTCAAGCTGTCTTCCACTCACTATCTCGGAAGAGACGGCGAAGGGAAAATTACGCGTTATCAGCGCTCCAACCACGATGCGCCGTGGATTAAATATAATGCTACTGATAACCAGTTTGACGGCGACGCTTCGGAAGCAAACGCAACAGTCTTCCAGCTCTCCCGTGTCCGCGTAGCGGATGAGCATTATGTCGTGATTCCGGATACGACTACGGCGTGGACGGATACCATCACTTACGGTATTCACCAGGACGAAAATATTCAAAGTAAAGTATGGTCCAAACTTATCGGTAAGCAACTGATGGCGATGACGAAGCTGGACGACGACATCGTCTATTTCCATCCGAACCTGAATAATATCATTACGGACTATACGCAGATGCGTCTGAATGCCAACTACCGTTTGGAGGAGACCTTTGAATATATCCGCGATGCACGCGTGGAGAGTTTAGGAGACGCTGTGTCGATGGAAAATAAGCCTACCATGAACGACCGTCTGGAGAAGAACTATTTCGGTCGTCTCGTTACCAGCGGTTTGAATACCCCGATAGATGTTATTTACAATGGGGAATATATCGATATTATTGATACCTTGCGTATTACACTCCGAACCCTTGGACCGGTGAAGATCAAAGAGTACTACGGCCGATGGAAAGAGGGAGCGCCGGGGCTGCATATCCGTCCTGACGGTTCGCGCTACCGCGATATTATCGTTCGTACCAAGACGGCGCACCATGGTGCTGTAGAGACCAACCTGGTTTTGACGCCGGAGTATCCGGTTTATAACTTCAGCCCGCTGGAGGGAGCCAGCAAGCAACTGAACTTCACGCTTGCGAAAGTAACTTCCCGCAAGTTGCTCGATACGGATGGCAATGTGTTGGGAGAGGAGATTTTGGATACCGAGGATGTTACCTCTTCTTTGCTCTTGGGACCGGGTGCTTGTTCGTTCACGAGCGGATCTCCTTCTACATATTTCGATCTCCCTGTAGAGCAAACAACGGAAGACCATGCTGTTCTCATTACTAAAGCGGAGAATAGTTCGGGTGTTAATTACGACACGCTCTGCATCAACTCTACCGCTACGGTGGGAGGAGAGAGCTATCCGGTTACGGGACGTGTGCCGCTGATGCAATCCGCGCTGGCTGAGTCCCAGCTGATCTGGTCTGCCGTGGCGGGAGACAAACGCTACTTTATCATGGCGGGATCCGGCGGACTTATCTATCGTCAGTACGAACTCAAAGGCAGTACGCTCTATAAGAAAGAGGATGGTAAGACCCAACTCGTCAAAGGTGCTGCCGATGCTGCGAATAGTGATACCAGATATATCACCCCATGGGAGTATGCCTACGTGGACCAAGCTAACCAACAATTGACCTTGCAGGCAGTCGATCCCGTGAACCAATACTTCATCATGCAAAGCGAGACGACCCCGAATGTGGCGCCCAGTGGGCCCTCTACGCTGACGTACAAGTATGTCAATACTTATGTGAACGGCAATGCGAACTTCGAGGTGCAGGTGAAAATCAGATACGGCGCGGATAAATGGCTCGTCCTGCAAGCCCCGGATGGTACTCCGTCAATGACTTATACTACGAATGAGAACGAAGCAACCGTCTTCTCCTGGGCATACCTGCAACAGGAGTATAACCTCCTCAATAACGGAACTTATCCGAACAAAAACGAATTGGAGTTTGGTTATAATAGTACGAGTGGTGTTTCGGTTCAGACGCGTTATAAGGCGTACCGTATCTACTCCATGCTGCTCAATAACACGCTGACCTACTGCGGCCGAGAGGACGAGGCTGATATCCGCGACCTTGTAAATGCTAGCTACGACTGGAAAACGGATACGACGTTTACCCTCATCCGCGATAGCCGCTTTCCTGCGGGTGCCAGCGGTCTGAGCAGGAGGACGGACGGTAACCTGACTACCACCGTTACGCCGGCCGGCGACAGCCCGATGAATATCCAAATAGGAGGCAAATATGTGAATATCGTCGATACGCTGGATGTACAGATATCCTTGCAAGACGGCGCACCGACTTACCGCTTTGCGGATAAATGGAGCAGTTTCACTTCCCTCGAGGATGCGCATCTGAAGATCCCGCTCATTCGCCGAACCTACCATACTGCGCCGTATGACTCGCTCATCTGTGAGGTAGAGGGCGATGAGTACTACTTCGTCTTCCCGCCGGAGGTGACAGAGGGAGTGAATGATACCCATACTTTCACCTTGGGTACCGACCATCGTTTCGGTACGAATACCTTGGATGTGGAGAATAAGGTGGTGGCCTATGACGGCAAACACGATTATCATACAGATTTGATGCATCTTGATAACCCGGCACTCACGGAGATTCGTCTGATAGATGAGAACGGAAATACGCCGAGCTGGTGTGAGATTAGCGATACGAAAGAAAATACCATTACCGTGCGGTGCAAGGAGAATGGTATCCGTTCGCCGCGCTCGGCTAACCTGTATCTGGCTTATACGATGGAGGTAAAAGGCGTATGGCGGTATATTAACTTCCGTCTCCAGGTAATGCAATCCAGCCGTTTCCAGTATGGAAACCAGAACCTCGTGCACTCCAGAGGCGCATCCGGCGACGCTCTCGTGGATGGCGTTCAGCAGGTACATGAGAATAGAAATATCCTCTATTATTACAACCCGTCGAATGCCGAGCAATCGACTGACCAACGTGTCGAACTGCCGGTTCGCGAGCGTAACTTCTACGGATGGTGGCGTTGGTATTCGCTTCAGCCGGGCGAAGAAGATATGGATATCCCTGCGAGGAGATGGCAGACTGCACCTTCCAATACAGGTAAATGGAACTTCCCCTTCCGCGTCATCGGTGATACCTTATGGACAAATCCGGAGGACCACTCGAAAGGCTATACTCTCGTTACCCAGGGACGTTATACCGTCTTCCATCTGCCTTCGGCGGATTATAATGCGCGTAAGGATCCTCCTTCCAAGGCGCCGGCTGTATATCCGCCGACGAATAAAGATACCGTTACCTATGCGGTGGATCTCAGTGTCTATTACGACAACCTGCCGCTTACTGCGTCGAATCAGGTGGATACGGCGAAGCTGGATACGATGCGAAATATCATCGAGCCGACGCTCTCCCTCCGCGAGATATACGAACTCCACCCATGGACGGAGATGGCGGAGCGTATGGAGAATTATAAGTATGCGTTGGGTGCGGCGTATGAAGGTCAGAGATATCTGGAGGACCACGTCGTTCGTGCGCCGAAAGGAAACCGTCTGCTGCTGACGACCGAGCAGCGCTATAACTACGATAATATCAAGAAAGGTTCGCACTCCGAGTCCCTTTTGGGCTACTATATGCGCGATGATAACTGGGACAATTCAGGTTGGAGCGCCCTCCGCAAGGACTCCATGATCTGGTGCGGCGGATGGGATGCTGAGTGTAAATGGTACACCTATAACCCCTCTTCGAACACCTATACTCCCTGTACGTATACCGTCTCGGAGGCGAATGATTTCCTCGTCGTGCCGAAGAAAAACAGTATCGTCTCCCCCTCGGGTGTTGATACAGTAATATATTGTTTGCGCGCACGCAGTAGAAAATCTCCGAATGCCGGAACCGTGGATGATCCGGATCCGGCTAAACCGGCGGAGGGTGACTTTATGTTTAATATCAGCCGCTACAAGATACTGTACCATGACGAGAATCGTTTTGGTCCGAAGCTGGAGACCAGCGGTAAAGCGATCATTACCAATGAGGAGATAGATGAGAAGTATGATGTATTGGAGAAGCTGGACTTCGATTATAATAAACCGGGAACGGACTATACCGTCTATCCGCACCCGCTGCCCTGGGCAGACGCTTCCTACGGATTTGCGTACCCGAGGACGGCTTCGCTGCCGGATAACCGTCCGCATAACAAGAACGGCTTGACGAACCTTGCGAACATGGGTGAGTATAACCTCATCAATAGGATCCCGTCTTTCGGTCAATATTGGCACAAGATGACGCAACACGGCGGTGCCGCGAACGGATATATGATCTTCTGCGATGGTATGTCCTCTGCCGGCCAGGTGGCGGCTCTATCGCTGGAGTCACACCTCTGCGAGGGACAGAAGCTCTACTTCTCTGCCTATGTGGGTAACCCCAATAACGAAAATGGCAAATCCTGCCCGAACTTCCTCTTCTCGGTACAAGGTTCGTTGGATGGCTCCGCATGGGAGGATATCACCTCCTATCTGACCGGAGACCTGGCGCAATCCGACAAGTGGTACCAGATCTATTTCCCGATCGAGCAAGACAAGGCATACGACCATTTCCGCGTACGGGTATATAATATGGCATCGGATGATAACGGTAACGACTTTATTATCGATGATATGCGCATCTTCGCTACCAAGCCGCCGTTGATGGTCTATCAGGCGAATACCACCTGTAAGGCCGATAACGAAGCCGACTCGCTGACCCACGTCGTGCTCCGTCTCGACTACCAGGGATTCACCGATGATATGTACGAGGGTGGTAAGGTCAAGGAAGAGTGTTATACCATTATGGAGGTAACGAAAACTAAGGATACCTCTTTCCTGAAGTTGGAGGACAAATATTATAACGAGGATACGCTCAAGGCAAAGACTGTTGCTGAGAAGGATACGCTCTATGGCCGAATCCCGCTGCCGGATCGATACTATCATCCGCTGAACGCAGACTCAATCTTCCCGAACCTGCAGGAACTGGTCAATAAGTTTGAAAAATCCTTTAATGACCACGAAGCGAATCCTTCCGTGCCTGTCTTCCGCGAGGGATATATCTATGAGCACCTCGACGACTCCATCCGTCCGGTATTGTATATCATCCACTCGGCGAAGATGTCCGGCGAGAGTAACTATATAGTACATATGGCGGGTAAACCTCATGAACTGATGAACAGTAGGTGCGCCATGACCCGTAATCTTAAGGTGCGTAACCGTATTATGTTGGCAGTGGATGGCGATGAGAAACCCGATCATTCGGCTACGGATATGTGTGCCAATACCTCCCACGATGTCTCGCTGCATGTCAAAGGTACGCTGTTGCTCGATAGCGTTGCGCCAATCGAGGTTACCGGTACCTGCTATAACGACTGGCTCCTCTATGGCGATACCACGCGGGCTACCAGTGCCACTACCTATGGTGGCTATTCCTACTCCGATATCGTCAAAGTGGTTCGGGATATTCTCCGAGCGGATGTTGAGAATAGTGATGTTCCTAACGCGAACCAGTCTGCAAAAAGCTTTGCGGAGGTGAAAAAAGCGGAGATGAAGCGAGTGCAAACCAGTAGGAATATTACCCTGGATTGCAAAAAACATCCTTATGTCGTTTTGGGACATTTGGTTCAGAAAGGCTTCTTGACCCTCTATCAATCCTCGATGACTATCGTAACGCCGGAGGATTCTACTATTAAATACACCATCTTCCCGATTCCGGGTTCCGGCTCGCAAGTGATGCAGGATATGAATATCGAGGTATGTCCTACGCCGATCCAGATTGCGCTTCGATCGAGTCATGGTGGCGGTCTGCCGATGATTATCGGTGGTCTGAAGCGGCCGGAAGAGGAGCAAGGAACGCCGATCACCGTGCTGGCGGATGAAGCCCATGCGAATATGGAGCTGGCGATTCCGATTGACTCGCTGATGCTTAAGGAAGGAACTACTGTTCCGAACGTGGCGCTGGATACCATCGTCTTCCTCTCTACCAATGATCCGGAGTACCGCGAAGGCGTGCATACAATAGCGCTCACGCCGGATAGAACGTGGAGTACGGAGGGCGAGAATCCGGGCTATTACCGCAACGGTAATGATACGCTCGTAGTCGCACCTTCTTCGGCTACTAACTACCGTATGCGCGCAGGATACAGCTATACCTTCGGTATCGAGATGATGACCTCGTCCGGTGCGTCCGGATGGGCCGGAGAAGGCGACTGTCCGGTAGGTACCGTGCCGTTTACCGTTAGCGTCGTGCCCGATTATCTGCGATGGGATCCGCATGACGAGGACGATAACCGTTGGAATAACCCCGATAACTGGATCGGTATCACTCCTGCGAACGAGGTTATCCAACCCAATGTACATTTTGCTCCGCGCTCGACAACGCATGTGCTCATTCCTCCTATGACAGACGGCAAACCGTACCCGGTACTGCCGAATCTGGATACGCTCCGCTATGAGGATTCCATCCAGCAAGTAGGATTCCAGTACAATAAGTGTAAATCCATCCGCTTCCTTCCGGGTGCCGCGCTGAACCAACAGCAGCGTCTGGAGTATGACAGCGTGATAGCCGACCTCAGTGCGCCGAACCAGAAATGGGCGCTCCGTACCTCGCCGGTAGAGGGGCTGTTGTCCGGTGATATATACATGGCTAACGCCGATCTGTCCGGCGAGACATCGCCGTGGGAAGTAGGATTATTCGACGCTAACGGACGTAACTATAAGACCGGTAATGCTACCTTCTGGCTCTCTCTCTACAGCAGAGAAGTGCAACAGTTACGTCTGACGGAGGCCGAAGATACCACCTTTACCTCCGCAGCCGATTGGTCCGCCGTTACCAACGGTATGCGGTATCATCTGAAACCGGCACAAGGATGGGCGATCTATGCCCGTACACGTTCCGAAAAGGATGCCGAGGTGCGTCTGCCGAAGCATGACGATAAGTATTATTACTATACTTCCTATGGTAATATCTTATACGATCGCTATGAGCCGGATCTGCAAAATGAACGCGCGAAGGTAAAAGATCCTTCGAGCCCCGCGCCGGAGAAGGTAGGTAAGATGGCGTTCTATCCCGGTAGAACGGCTACGTACGATACCTACACCCTGACGAACGAGAAGGATGCGCCCTCCTTCGTCTTCGGTAACCCCACCATGGGATATATCGATATATGGGGCTTCATCGGGGATAATAATACCAAGTTGGATAGCGCGTTCCGCTATATGAACGCGGCCGGTATCTGGCAGGATGTTACGGCATCTAGTCTGGTTGGCGATAAGGATACGATCGTCTCCTTGCTACGATACTTGCCGCCGATGCATGCCATCGAGCTGAAGAAGAAAGGCGACGCTGCGACCGAGCTGACCGTGACCCTCAATACCAGCCGTATTGTGACCGACGCCAGCCAGATTGACCGCCCGACACCTGCACCTGATCCCGCACCTAAACGCCTGAACGGCGAAGCCATTAAACTCCCGAAGGGAATAATGACCGTCACGGCCGTTAACCCCGTTTCGCCGCGTTGTACCTCGCGTCTCTTGCTCGGCCAGGGCTTTAACGAAGCGGTGCTTAGCGGAGAGGATGCGGTACTGACTACGGTCAATATTGATAACTTCTCGATGACCAATGCGCCGGCTACGCCGTTTAATATCTACGCCGTGGAGGGAAATAGCGGATTGTCGATTGACCTGCGCGACGAGATTGTGAATGTGCCGATCTCCTTCTATAATAGCGATCTGCCCTTCGAACCGAACTCCTATCTCTGGTTCACGGGCGTCAATAATATAGACGGTGCTCTCGTGCTCTACGATGCGCTTCTGGATATCGAGCGACCCATCCTTGATGGTATATGCCTCGAGATCGAGACGCCGGAGACCAGTCATATCAAGCGCTATTATATCCGCCGTCCGGGATATGTGCCCGGCCAGAATGGGGAGAACCCGGTAGCTACCGGATTTACCAACCTCGATGGCGAGAACACTACGGCGGTGAAATTTATTAAGAACGGACACGTCTTCATCCTCCGCGATGGACATGTGTACTCTATCTATGGACAAAAAATCAGATGACGAA
>OCTW011602113.1_pt1 | contig 10509 bp, 11 predicted proteins | sample 1539671 | NCBI WGS metagenome assembly OCTW01 (sample SAMN02144230, study PRJEB22623) | gut metagenome | biome: sheep rumen | host: Ovis aries | place: New Zealand
GATATAACCCTGAAGTGACTGACCGTAGATATAATCCTTGTTGACCCAGCGCTCATTGTATCCGCCGTTGAATCCGCCTTCCATGATATAAACCATGTCGCCGTCAACTGCTGATACATAAGCAACGTGTCCGGTATATACTGCAATGCTTCCTGCGGCAGGAGCTGTGCCTGTCGCATAGCCGGAAGCCTGTGCACTGTAGAGCCAGCCTCCTGCATATCCCCATGAAGGAAGATTCACGCCGGAGAGATTGTGCGCCAGCTGCCATGCGCCATATGCGCAGTTGGACCAGCCGCCGTAATACGGGTTATCAGCTGTGCCGGTCAGCGGTGTTCCGCTTCCTGCGGATTCAGCTGCCAGCAGAGCCTGACGTTCAGCTTCCGCTGCCGCAGCTTCTTCAGCCGCTCTGCGCTCTGCCTCTTCACGTTCTGCCTGTTCCTGAGCAAGTCTTTCAGCTTCCGCCGCAGCTTCTTCAGCAGCGATGCGTTCCGCTTCCTCTCTTGCCCGGATGACTTCTTCGGGTGTCTTGACGCTGACTTTCAGATCAGCTTCAGATTTGTTTCCTTCAATGTCTATTGCGGTATAAGTGACATAATAATCGCCATCCGTGCTCATATCTACATTTCCTTCAACTATGAGCGCCGGAAGAATACCGGAATCATCATTGATGTAGGAAATATAAGATGCCGCGTTCCAGGTGTCTCCGTTGTTCACTGTAACGGAGTCCGCCTTCAGCTTCAGCTGAGGGGCACTGGATTTGACCATCTTCACGGTCGCGTTCTGGACAAATGTATATCCAAGTGATTTCTTGACGTCTGCTGTTTCTTCGGAACTCTCCGCCAATGACAGCCTGGCGGTAACAGTCTGAATTCCTGTTGCTGATCTGTCGAAGCCCTGCAGATCAATCTGGCTTGCCGCGATATCAACCGCGTTCAGATCGATCGAATCATCGGTGGAAGCTTTCAGCTCAATCAGGCTCTTCTTGATCGTCTCAAGAGGTGAAGCATCCTGGATACTGACTTCGATCAGTGGTAAGTCGGCAGCTACTGTAGCTGTCTCATCGCCGCTCGCATAAACCTGAGTGGCGGGTACTGCCGCTGCGAACATTGCCGCTGCAGCGAGACCGGCAATCGCAATTCCGGTTCTCTTCTGTTTTAAGTTTTTGTTCTGCATAACGGTATTTTAGCGATTTTAAACCACGCAATGCAACAGCTTGTTAAGATTTCACATATTAATCCCAAATTGTTAGCGCTTTACCACCGTTATTTCACAAAATTTTCACATTAATGCATGTTTTCATGCCGGAAAAAACCACCGGAAAAGCCAGGCGGAAAGCGGTGAAACAATGAAATCCGCAGTGATTGTAACGGTCCGTATTCTGCAGGATATGGTATACTCATAACCATGAAAACAGTTATACAGAGAGTCACTTCGGCAAGTGTGAAAATCGATGGTGAGATTCACGGCCGGATCGGTACCGGATTCCTGGTTCTGGTCGGTGTCTGCGATGCCGATACGGAAAAGGAAGCGGATAAGCTGGCAGGTAAAATTGCCAGAATGAGAATCTTCGAGGATGATGCGGGAAAGATGAATCTCTCCCTCGACAAGGTCGGCGGACAGGTTCTTTCGATTTCCCAGTTCACGCTTTACGCAGATTGCCATAAAGGCAACCGCCCGTCATTTGACCAGGCCGGAAAACCTGATCATGCAAAGCAGCTCTATCTTTATTTCAATGACGCATTACGCGCATACGGGATTCATGTGGAAGAGGGAATCTTCGGCGCGGATATGAAAGTTGAGCTTCTGAATGACGGTCCGGTGACAATATGTCTTGATACAGATACACTCTGATTAAGGACCCGGGGAGGGGATGCTATGCTGAAAGAAACATATGATCTGAATGATATTGTTGAAATGAAGAAGGAACATCCGTGTCACAAATCAAAACTCTGGCAGATCACACGCATGGGAGCGGACATCAAGATCCGCTGTCAGGGATGCGGCGCGGTGATCATGTTTCCACGGCATGAATTTGAGAAAAAAATGAAGAAGGTTGTGCAGAGAGCCTCTTCAGAAGAATAAGGAAGGAAACAGAAATGGCATTAACAGCAGGAATTGTCGGACTGCCCAACGTCGGCAAGTCAACATTGTTCAACGCAATCACAAACAGTCAGGTGCTGGCTGAAAACTATCCGTTCGCCACGATCAATCCCAATGTCGGGGTCGTCGAGGTTCCGGATGAGAGAATGGATGAGTTTGTAAAATTTTACAAACCCAAGAAGACGATCTACACAACATTTGAATTCACTGATATCGCTGGTCTTGTCAAAGGCGCCTCCAGAGGCGAAGGTCTTGGCAACCAGTTCTTAGGCAACATCAGACAGACAGACGCGATTGTTCATGTGGTCAGATGTTTTGACGATGACAATATCGAACATGTGGAGGGATCCGTTGATCCTGTACGCGATATTGAGGAAATCAATATGGAGCTGTGTCTTGCGGATCTGGAAACCGTCGAGAACAGAATCGGCAGAATCGCCAAGAAGGCGCAGACAAAAGATAAGGATGCCGCAAGGGAGCTGGCAGTCTTAAGCGCACTTAAGGCAGATCTGGAAACAGGAAAACCGGCACGTCTGAGCGACGTGGAGGAAAAGGATGAGTTCATCCGCAACTATGGCCTTCTGACCGGCAAACCGGTGATTTACGTCGCCAATATGAGCGATGAGGAAATCGCTGATCCTGAAAGCAATGACTATTATCAGAGAGTAAAGGCATTCGCGGCATCGGAAGGCAGTGAATGCATCGCCATCTGTGCAAAAATCGAAGAAGAGCTCTCCGGCATGGACAAAGAGGAGAAACTTGAATTCATGGCAGATCTCGGCATTCCCGAAAGCGGTCTGGACAAGATCATCAAAGCTGCCTATCATCTGCTCGGCTTAAGAACATTCTTCACCGTCGGCGAACCTGAATGCAGAGCCTGGACATTCCGCGAAGGAATGAAAGCTCCGCAGTGCGCAGGTATTATCCACACCGACTTTGAGAGAGGATTCATCCGCGCTGAAATTTACAGTTATGAGGACTTCATGCAGTACCACGCTGAATCCGCTCTGCGCGAACACGGCAAAATCCGTCTGGAAGGCAAGGAATATCTCATGAAGGACGGAGATATTGTGTTCTTCCGGTTTAACGTATAAAAGTGTTTGTGATAAAATAAAAAAAGATAAATGGGAGGTATTTACCATGAAACTGATTCTGGCAATTGTATCCAATGATGATGCTCCTGCGGTATCAACTGCACTGACGAAGAATAATTTCTATATTACCCGTCTTGCGACAACAGGCGGATTCCTTCGTGCCGGCAACACAACAATCATCGTCGGTACAGAAGATGAGAATGTGGACAGAGTCATTGAGCTGATCGGTTCTGAAGCGAAGAGACGTACGGAAATCGTTCCGTCCACAGCCAGCTATGATATCGGCCGTTACGCATCATTCCCGGTCGAGGTACAGATCGGCGGCGCCACAATCTTCGTGCTCGACGTTGACCAGTTCATGAAGCTTTAAAAAAGAACAGCGGAGCTGTCCCGTAAACATCTGTCATTCAGATGCGGAGCAGTCCGCTTTTTCTTTTTGTTTCAGATAATTCAGAAGAACTGTTCTGTCATTGGAAAGTTTCTGATCAATCACTTCCTCCAGAAGAAGATCCAGCGCTTCGGAGATCTGTCTGCCTTTGAGGCCTGCCGCAACCAGATCATTGCCATTGACTGCCAGCTGCCGCACTTCGCAGCAATCACCCCGCTCAACGATCTCTTCATACATCTTCATCATGGCGGACTGATCCTTTGATTCATCCATTGCACAGACAAACTGCGCATAGCGTGCAAACTCCGTTTTCAGATCGCGGATGATCCTGCGGATGGCGGAAGGGGTGTCTGTTTCCCTGTCTTTCAGCTTCAGCAGATTCATGACAATATCGCATTCCCGGTTGGAGAATTTCATCCGTTTCATGATCTGATCCGGATGCGCAAGACTGTTCAGAATCAAAGCGGTTCTGACATAAGAATCAGCCGGAGAGTTTTCCAGTCTCTTCACCATGTCCTTTTTCTCTGTTTCCGTGCAGTCTTTCAGTTCGGGAATGACCGTCTCAAACACCGGCATATAACGCGCGAACAGCTGCGGTGCACAAGGCGCCTGCAGAAATCCCGTCAGCTCATCCCGGATTCGTTCCATGGAGATGTATTTCAGCAGTTCACGTGAGGAAAGCAGGGCATCGGATGTCTTTTCATCGATTGAGAAATTGAGTCTTGCCGCAAAGCGAAGTGCCCGCAGAATGCGCAGCGCATCCTCATCGAAACGCTCTTCAGGAATGCCGATGCAGCGGATCACTCTGTTTTCAAGATCTTTGCGGCCATCGAAAAAATCATGGATCTTTCCGTCAGTGCCGCAGGCCATCGCATTGATTGTGAAATCCCTTCTGGCACAGTCTTCTTTGAGTGCGGAGGAAAACTCCACCTTGTCCGGATGGCGGTGATCGCTGTAGCCTCCGTCTTTGCGGTAGGTGGTGATTTCGATGGGATGGTGATCCGACATGACGGTCAGGGTTCCGTGCTTAATGCCTGTTTCGATGGTTTTGAAATCCCGGAACACCTGTTTCATCTGCTCAGGCAGTGCGTTGGTGGTCAGATCATAATCGTGAACGGGAAATGAAAGCAGAGCGCTGCGCACCGCACCGCCCACGACAAAACATTCATATCCGTTTTCACAAAGCACATTCATCACAACGGAAACATATGAGGGAATTTCAATCTTCATGGCTATATTAATAATACCAGACGTGCATAAACACAAGGCGAATGTATGCTAAACTGGAGAAAAGAAACGGAGTTCATAATCATGAGAATAGGACAGTCAACAGATATTCACCGTCTGGTCAAAGACCGCAAACTGATTCTCGGCGGTGTGGAAATTCCTTCTGATCTCGGTCTGTCGGGGCACAGTGACGCTGACGCATTGACCCATGCGGTTGCCGAAGCCGTTCTCGGCGCGCTGGCGCTTGGAGATCTCGGACACTGGTTCCCGGATACCGATCCGAAATGGGAGGGATGCGATTCACAGGTCATTCTGCGCGAGGTGGCGCGGATGATGGACGAAAAACAGTACAGAATCGGAAATGTGGACGCATTGATCATGATTGAAAAACCGAAGATGGCTCCCCATATTGAACAGATGCGCAAAAACATCGCCGCTTCGCTGAACTGCGATATTTCGCGTGTCAGTGTCAAGGCGACAAGAGGCGAAGGTCTCGGTTTTGTCGGCCGCCGTGAAGGGGTTCAGGCATTTGCGGCAGTACTGCTGGAAGAAAAGGAATAAACCGATGTATCAGAATACAGAAGAGGTCAAGGTTCTCCGCGATCCGATTCACGGATATATTCATGTCAGTCTGCAGGTTGTCTGGGATGTGATCAACAGTTCCTGGTTTCAGCGTCTGCGCAGAATCAGACAGCTGGGCGGGGCAAACATGGTTTACCATTGCGCGGAACATACCCGTTTCGCCCATTCCCTGGGTGTTTATGAAATTGTCCGCAGAATGATAACGGAGGTTCCCGATATTGCCGCCTCACTGAGTGAGGATGAGAAGGTCGTGGTCATGCTGGCGGGACTGCTTCATGATATCGGACACGGGCCTTACAGCCACGCCTTTGAACAGGTGACTTCCACATCCCATGAGGCATACACATGCCGCATCATTGAGGAGGATACGGAAATCACCCGGATTCTGGAAAAGGCGAGAAAGAATCTTTCCCGTGATGTCGCGGATGTGATCCGTCATAAAAGCAGAAATCCGCTGCTGTCGCAGATGATCAGCTCCCAGCTGGATGCGGACCGCATGGACTATCTGCTCAGAGATGCCTATTTCACCGGTACAACATACGGTGAATTTGATCTGGAAAGGATTTTCCGTACGCTCAGAATCCATGACGGCTCAAAGCTTGTAATCAAGGAAAGCGGCGTCTACGCGGTGGAAAACTATATCATGTCCAGATACCACATGTACTGGCAGGTTTATTATCATCCGACCGCAAGAAGCTACGAATATCTTCTTCACGCCCTGTTCAACCGTCTGAAAGATCTCGAAGATCCGGATGATCCCGCTTTGATTGATCTGTTCAAGCCGATCGCCGCCGGTGAGGAGATCACCCTTGAGGAATATTTCGCGCTGGATGAATATTCATGCGGCTATGGATTTGAAAGCCTGAGTCGCCATCATGATGAGATTTTAAGAGATCTCGCAGTCCGGATCAGGGACAGAAAACTCTTTGACTATGCGGACAGCACGCCGGAGGACAACCGCAGACTGCGCAGGCAGCTGAAAGAGGCCGGCTATGATCTGAAATATTACTGGGGCAGGGATCTTGTTTCCCAGAAACCCTATGTGCCTTACACAGGCAGTGCGGATGGCGCCATATGGGTCAGAATGCGGGACGGTTCAACCAGAGAGCTTTCCAACGCTTCCAATATTGTATACAGTCTGATCCACGGCCCGGTGAACGATGACAACAAGGTCTTCTTCCCGCCGCTGAAATGACATAAAGAAAAAATCCGGGCAGCCGGATTTTTATTTGGATTCATCTGTGAATGATGTTTCTGACCTTGTGCAGCGCGTTGATTTTTCTGACCATGGCGGCATCCGCATCCAGACGGAATTCACCGATCAGCTCAATCGGTCTTCCGCCCAGCTTGCGCTTGAATTCAAAGACGCCGAAGTCATCTCCGCTTTCATCGAAGACACCCGAAGTGCCGGTGAAGTTGTAGCGGCGGCATCCCCGTTTCAACGCAAGGCGGATGGCGGTATCCTGGATCAGATAAGGTCCGCAGTATTTGCGCAGCTCATCATAGCTGCCCGAAGAGATGTAATACATTTCATCATCATAAATAACGAAGTAGGATCCGGAAAGAATGATCCGCTGTCCGTAGGTTTTCTCAAGTTCTTCGGTTTCACGGATCATGCGCTCAATCTGGGCGACCCGCTCTTCCTCTTCCTTTTTTCTTCTCAGCAGCTTTCCGTTGTTGGGTGTCTTTTCCAGAGCGGCGGCTGTTTTCTGCATTTCCTGCTCAACGGCCGCAAGATCTTCACGGTTGATGCCGATCAGCTTCTCTGTGTTCAGCACGGCCAGCCATACCTTGGCATCGTCTTTGCCGAATGCTTTCATCTGCGACACATAGGTATCACGGCCAAGATCGGCGAAGTGGCGCTTTTCCGCGGTGAAATCCATGAGCTTCATGAATTCATCCAGATGATCCGGATCGCATTCCTCGATTTCCACACCGAATTTGTGTGCGCGGTTGATTGTACGGCGGGTGTTGGGCTCGTAGCCGGCAGTGATTGTCTTTTCATCCTTGCCCTCAAGATCGAGAACAACCATATAGCGGACCTGGGAATCGGCGCTGTAGCCTTTGGTGAAACCGAGATGTTTCCAGCCGAGGCTGTTCAGATCATCGATGACTGCCTGATTGTTAAATCCGCCCTCAGTGACTGAGCCGTCTGTATTCAGCTGCTGATATTCCACATACGGATCCATGCGCATATATGCCATGCCGTGTTCTTTGAGAAAGCTCTTCAGTCCGTCTGTGAAGAAAGCGAGCAGTTCATGATTGCTGAAATCGCAGAGGATGCCTCTCTGTGCGTAGGCATAGTGAAAAAAATGTTCGACCGGAACTTTGGAGAATCCGGCTGCGGCGAGAAGCTTTCCGTTTTCATCACAGACGCCTGTGTAGAAAACCTCCCATCCGTTTTCACGTTTCAGCTCCAGCATTTTCGAGCTGTTGATATAGTAGCGGCCGGGATGGTTCAGCGCAAAAGCCTCATATTCCGCCGCGTTCAGTTCTTTGAATATCATGGAGAAATTCCTCCTTAAAATCATTAAACAGTATAGCACAGGTGAAAACAAATCCACTTAAGAGGAGTAATTGTGAAGAAATTGTGAAAAAATGTAGATTACAGGAGAATATCGATTGACTTTGATTCACGGATAATTACTATTGAAATATACAAAGACAGTGCAATATATGCATGATGCTTAAGATGATATTCAGCATTCGTTCAAAAAAAGCCGAATTCAAAAAAATACAGTCCCACACTGACTTTTTCGGTTAATATAAGATTAGGGAAAGAAGAACAGCAGGTATCAATTTATGAAGGTAAGCGTCAGGCTCAGACAGATTGACAAGGTGAGCGGCGAAGAAAAAATACTTGCTGAGACCGGCGGTCTGATGACCGGCCAAAGGCTTCTGTATCCGGAAAGTAAAGGCGTAACTCAGTCGGTTACTTTCGGTGAAGATGAAATCATACTTGAAAGAAAAGCGGATGTGACAAGCCGCACGTTATTAAAAAAAGGAGGGCGAGGAGAGAGTTATATAGAATCAGAATACGGAAGGCTTGAATTTGAGACAGAGTTAAGCCGTTATGAAAAAAATGACACATTCCGCCTGGTTGAGTACCGCATCATCGCTGATGGGGAGACAGTACTCGATCAGATTCTGATCTGGGAGATTGGTACAATCTCATAAAATGTATCGAATAAAAAAAGAAGTAAAAGCTTTAAGGAGTAAACTCATGACACGCAATCAGACTGTGACAGACGTCGCATACGAATTTCTGGCAAAGAGAAAAAAGGAAGTTGATTTTGCCAGACTTTGGGAAGAGGTTTCGAAACGCATGGACATTCCCGAAGAAAAACGCAAGCGCAAGAAGAGTCAGCTCTATTCTGAGCTGATGCTCGACTCCAGATTTGCGGCGTTGGACAACAACAAATGGGATTTGCGCAACCGCCGGAAATTCTCTGAAGTATATGTCAACACCAGTGCAATTGAGCTCGATGATGACGATGCGGACGAACCCGTCGACAACAGTGGATTTGATCTTCCGAAAGGGGAGGATGCATACTGAAAGAAAGGGCTGTAAAGGCCCTTTTTAATTGATAAATCTTTTCAACGGACGAAAAAAGGGATATGATTTATTCACACCAATAAGGAGGAAGTATAATCTATGGTTTTAGTATCCGCTAAGGAAATGATCGAGAAGGCTCATGAGGGTCATTACGCAATTCCTGCATTCAACACAAACAACCTCGAATGGACAAAGTGCATCCTTTCCGCTTGCGAGCAGGCAAAGTCACCGGTAATCATTCAGACATCCGAAGGCGCTGCCAAGTATATGGGCGGTTATAAGATGGTTGTTGATATGGTCAGAGATCTCCATGATTCCATGGGCATCACAGTACCTGTTGCTCTCCATCTCGACCACGGTTCCTATGAAGGCGCAAAGACATGCATCGAACAGGGTTACACATCCGTAATGTTCGACGGTTCTCACTTCGATTTCGAAGAGAACGTTGAAAAGTCCAAGGAAATCATCGCTCTGGCTCACAGCCGCGGTATCTCCGTAGAGTGCGAAGTCGGCGGCATCGGCGGAACAGAAGACGGTGTCACATCCAACGGTGAACTCGCTGATCCGAAGGAATGCGCTGAAATCGCTGCTCTCGGTGTTGACTTCCTGGCTGCAGGTATCGGCAACATCCACGGCAAGTATCCGGCAAACTGGGCTGGTCTGAACTTCGATCGTCTGAACGAAATCAACGAAGCAGTCAACGGCAAGCCGCTGGTTCTCCATGGCGGTTCCGGTATTCCGTTCGAGCAGACATCCAAGGCGATCACAATGGGCGTTTCCAAGATCAACGTCAACACAGAACTCCAGCTGGTCTTCGCTGATGCTACAAGAAAGTACATCGAAGCAGGCAAGGATCTCGAAGGCAAGGGCTATGATCCCCGTAAGCTCCTGAAACCGGGCGCAGACGCAATCATCGCCAAGGCAATCGAACTCTGCGAAGCATTCGGCTCCGCAAACAAGGCTTAATTGACAGCTTAAATCATCAATCCGGAAAAGGCCTGGAAACAGGTCTTTTCTTTTGCGTTAATTCACACATAAAATTCACACAAAAATGAACTGTAAGTATCATTAAGAAACTGAAATATCCTCATTAAACCGCTTACATATGGAAATAATGATTCTTAAGTGACAATTAATTGTCAATTAATGCAATTTAATTGCCAGAAAACAGACAAGAAGTTGCCAGATTATGTGAATTGATTGAAAAGGGTTTTCAAGACCGTTAAACTTCATTTGAAAGGGGAATTTTCATTATGAATGAAAAATTTATGAACGGCCTTCTTGCCTTTGCGGGTAAGATGCAGTCGAACAAGGTTCTTGGCTCAGTCAAGGATGCCTTCATCGACAACATGCCTGTCGTCATCATGGGTGCGTTTACCACCCTCTTCCAGTTCGTCCTTTCCGCTACAAAGGCTCAGGGTTATCAGATCTCCCTGGCTAACGTTCCGGGATTCGGCTGGCTCGCAAATCTCTGGGATATGTGGGGCTACATGAACTATGGCTGTATGAACTTCATGGCAGTCGCAATCGTCTTCATGGTTGCTCTGCACTATGGTGAGGCT
>OCTW011611080.1_pt1 | contig 10508 bp, 7 predicted proteins | sample 1539671 | NCBI WGS metagenome assembly OCTW01 (sample SAMN02144230, study PRJEB22623) | gut metagenome | biome: sheep rumen | host: Ovis aries | place: New Zealand
CACTTTACTCCGCTCTCGCGAAGATTCTGCATCCCCTGGCGAAGGCCTGCAAGGAACTCTTCGGAGATGGGGCTGTCGATAAAGGAGTCGAGATAGTAGATGGTGTAGATGAGCGACCTCGACGAGATTCTTGCGCCTTCGAGCACGGTCTTCGACAGAGGTGCGGGGTTTTTGCTGGAGAAGAATTCCAGATGGGAGAAGAACCCCCTTTCGGGGTTTGCAAAATCGCTGTCGTCCTCCGTAAAAGAGATTTTCTCGAGTCCGGCGTAGGGGTTTTCGGGACCCTTGGGACCACAGCTGCAAAAAACGAGGCAAAGCGCTCCGAGAGCGAGAGCCTTAAGGCTGCAAGAACTAAAACTCATATCTAATGTTAAGGAAAAAAGGCGGCGGGCAACCCCTAAGGCGGCCCGCCACCTTTCGTGATCAGACTTTAAGATTATTTAACCTTGGTAACGGTGAGCTTCGGAGCAAGTCCCTTGGGATTCTCTTCGCTCTGAGCTGCGTTAGGAAGCCAGCCGATCGAGCTCCAGTTCTGCTGGATGTCAACACCGAGGGTGAAGGTGTCAGCAAGCTCGAAAGGAAGGTTGGCGATAGTGATCTGCATCTCGTACTTTCCGTCTACGACAGAACCGGCACCTTCTGCGATACCGCCGGCCTTGACTGCGCCCCACATATCAGCATCGCTGTGCTCGGGAACGTCAGGATTGACGGAGTGCTCGGTCCAGAGCCAGCCGTCCTGGCCGACTTCGCCCCACCACTTGAATGCGGAAGGATCCCAGGACTGAACGGTACCGGATGCATCCCAGCCGAGGAGGCTGGCCTCGAGGCACCAATCAGAGTCTGCGCCCTGGAACTCATCGCCGTAGCCGCCGGTATTGGCGCTGTTGTCAGCATTGAGATAAACGTGGACAGGGAGTGCGGTAGGAGAAAGGGGATCGACCTTAGTCTTGTCGAACTCGATGTAGACGTTGAGGTAGTACTCGTCGCAGTAGACCTTCAGGAGTGTGAGAGCGTCGGTGTCGGTGCGGCCTTCTGCAAGGGTAGCGACAGCGACCTTGGATGCGTCGATAGCTGCCCAGTCAGCGAATTCGCCGTCGACCTTGACGGGGTTCTCGTACTGAACCTCAGGCTCATCATCGTCGCCGCGATGAGGCTTTTTCGGATCGTCCTTTCCGCAGGAAGCGAAGGAAACGAGAGCTGCAGCAAGAGCTGCGAAATAGAAGAATTTCTTCATGATGATAAATAAGTTAAATGGTTAATGAATTGAGTAATATTTGAGTTTTAGTACTTATCTGTTGTTTGAGATACCGGTGACGGATGTCTCGTCGAACGGAATCACATAGGGGAACTTGGCGTCGAGCTGATCTACCGAGAGAACTTCCCAGTCCTGCACACCGGCAAAGCGGCGGTCGATGCCGCGGCCGTTGCGGTAGAGGTCGAGGGCGCGGAAGCCTTCGAACGCGAGTTCGAGACGGCGCTCGTCAAGCACTACGTCCAGAAGGGAAGCATAACCTCTTGACGCCATATTGGCTGTCGTCATCTCCGGCTCACCGGCAAGGCCGGCGCGCTTGCGGATGATGTTGACATCGTCAAGAGCCTTGGTGTCGTTCTTGTGTGCATAAGCTTCCGCCCTGTTGAGGATAACCTCGGCCCAGCGGATCATCGCAGGGGAAGAGAGCATCGGTTCGCCGTTCTGGAATGAGAACTTGGTGCACATGTATCCGGGATACGACTCATACATTCCGGTATAGGCGATTGCGTCGCGGACATACACCCTGGTGCCTCCGAGGAAGCCGTCATCGTCGGTGTCGGCCGAAGGGCCGTCGCCGTTGTCGATATAGTGGACGGTGTAACCGTTGATAGTCGTATTCTTGACGGTAATCGGAGAAGGAGATGCGTCGGCAAGGGTGAAGGTATAGGTACCGTCGCCGTTGTCGGTCACGCCTTCACGCTTGACGTAGTTCTGGCGGGACTTGTTGAGTTCGTTCTTGAACGGCCAGTGGACCATTTTGGTGCCGTCGTTCAGCTTGCAGGAAAGAGGGAACAGAAGGTTGCGCTCGTCCTGGGGATAGCGCTGGAGGAGCTCGACGAGAGGGTCGGAAGCGAACATCTGCTTCCAGCCGATGCTCTGATCCGAATCGGGAGTGTAGTACATCGAAGCTATCTGAGACTTGGCGGTGTACTGATGGTCGGTGGGCTCGACTGCGATGCACCAGATAGTTTCCTTGGAGGTGCGGGTATTGGGGTAGTAGTCAGCTACATGAGCCTCAAGATGCGAAGCCGGGTCGGATCCGAGAAGCTCCGTCGCGAGGTCGATGCACTCCTGGTCGCGGCCCATCTGGAGATAGACGCGGGTAAGAAGCGCCTGGGCGGTCTCTTTGGAGACAAAACCCTTGTCGCCGCGGGATTTCGAGCCCATAAGCTCAGCCGCTTTCTTGAGATCTTTCTCGATCTGCTCGTACACCTTCTCGACAGTTGCACGAGAGGTCTGAGAACAGTCCGTAGAGGTCCTCAGGACAACACCTTCGGCGTTCTTGTCGCGGGTATAAGGCTTGGCGAAGAGATTGACCAGATTAAGGTGGCAGAATGCCCTCAGGAAGTAGTTCTCGCCAAGGATATGGTCGGTTTCGGCCGACTGTCCTTCGGGGACTGACTCGATGTTGGAGTTGGCTCCGAAGATAATCTTATAGGAGACATACCAGAAGTAGCCGTTGGGCTCGCCGTTGGGGATGTCCTCATAGCGCATGCTGAGGGTGAGCGGGTCGGTGGTCATGTTGGAAAGACAGACGTTGTCTCCCCTGAACTCAGTAAGCTGGAAATACTCCCTGATATAGGTGCAGCGGGTGTTTTCCTGGTTGTGGTAGAGAAGCACATCCTTGAGCATCGAGTACAGACCGTTGGTTGTGTACTCGGCAGCGGAAGGGTTGTCCTTCATCATTGCAGATGTCATGGTATCGGAGCGATAGAAATCCATCTGGCAGGAGAAGACCAGCAGAAGGGCTGGAACCAGTGCAAATATCTTTTTCATAAGGCGTAGCATTTAGAAAGTGATTTCGACTCCGCCAACGATGCTCATCGGGACGGGATAGTTCATGTCGAACGAACCGGCAAGCGACCATGCCGTGCTCTCGAGGCGGACCTCAGGGTCGGTGCCGGAGAAGCGGGAGAGGGTAAACAGGTTGTCGGCCGAAGCGAACACCCTGATGTCTTTCGCCTTGATCTTCTTAAGGATCGATTCCGGGAGGTTGTAGGAAAGCGTCACGTTCTTGAGGCGGAAGAAGCTGCCGTCCTCGAGGAAACGTGAAGAGTAGGCGTTGGCGTTCTTGTTGCCTGCAGTGCCGGGCTTCGGGTGTGTGGCTATGTCGCCGGGCTGCTCCCAGCGGCTCCATCCGAGGCCGTTGTAGATCGACATCTGGTTGTAGAAGGAACTCAGCTGAGCGCCGTCGGAGTCCATGATCTCGCGGGTCGCATTGTAGATCTTGTTGCCGATGAAGAAGTTGCCGTTGGCCGTAAGGGTGAATCCCTTCCAGCGGAGGGTGGTGTTGACACCGCCTCCCACCAGAGGTGCAGCTACGCCGCAGACCTGATATGTGGCTTTGGTGTAGTCGTTGGTGGTGGATACGGTGCCGTCGGCAGCTATGGTCTCCCAGAGCGGATCGCCGTTCTCAGGGTCGACTCCAACCCACTTGGGCATGTACCATGAGAAGACGTCCTGGCCGACCTTGATCTGGTGAGTCATGGTGCCTGCGGTCTGGAGGAAAGCTCCGTTGGGCAGGTACTCTACCTTATTCTTGTTGAAGCCGGAGTTGAAACCAAGGTTCCAGAGGAAGTCCTTATTCTTGATGATGTCTGCGTCGATGGCGAACTCGACACCGCGGTTGCGGATGGTTCCGACGTTGGCCATGGACTTCTCGAATCCGGTCGAGGTGGCCTGAGGCACGTTGAGGAGGATCTTGTCGTTCTTGGTGTCGTAGAGGTCAACGGTGATGTTGATGCCCCTGGTGAGCTCTGCATCGATACCGAAGCTTGCCATGTAGGCCTCTTCCCATCCGAGGTTGGGGTTGGCCTGCCTTTCCATGACGGCGGCGACGATGTTCTGGTAGAGGGCCGAAAGGGCGTAGATGTCCTGATAGAGGAATTCTTCGATGCTGTCGTTGCCGGTCTTACCGTAGCCGGCGCGGACCTTCAGAAGGTTGAATCCGGAAATGCCGGAGAAGAAGTCTTCCTTGGAGACGATCCAGGCGGCCGAAGCGCCGGGGAAGAATCCTCCGCGGGCCTTGGGTGCGAACCTCGAGGTCTCGTCGTAGCGGATCGACGCTGTAGCGATGTACTTTCCGAGGTAGGAGTACTGGGCCTGTGCGAGCAGTGCCCATGCGCGTGACTGGTAGTTGTAACCGTTGACGCTTTCGGCTGCAGTATTGGAGAGAGCTGCCTGGCCTGCGGGCATGCCGGTACCGGAGCCTCCGTGGGTCTGGTTGTGGCTCTGGCCGTATTCCCATCCGATGATTCCGTTCACGGAGTGGTTGTCGAAGTCCTTGGCTGCCTTCAGGAGGTTGGATGTACCGAAGCTCGTGCCGAATCCGCTGTTCTCCGAAAGATGTCCCTTCTTATAGGCGGGGTGGTTGGTACGGGGATCGATGTACTCCTCCCAGTCCCAGTTGGACGATGCGAAGCGGTTGGAGCTTGTGAGGGTGAGCCAGGGGAGGATGTTCCAGTTGAGCTGGACGTCTCCGGTAATGCTTTCGTTGGTGGAGTAGGCGTAGTTGTAGAGCTCGTTGTGGAACATATTGTAGCCGTCGTGCGACCACCAGCGCTCACCGTTGTCGGTACGGGTCTTTCCGGCCATGTAGATAGGGTTGCCGTTCTCGTCGTAAGGGTTGTCCCAGGGGAGTGAGCGGTAAGCGCACTCGAGGGTAACGTAAGACGAGGTCTGACGCGACTTCGAACGGTCGTAGTTGAGGCGGAGGTTGAGGGTAACCTTGTCGGTCAGCGGGGTCGACAGGTTGACCCTGGCGGATCCGCGGTTGAATCCGGTGTTGATCAGAGTACCCTGTTCATCGTAGTAGTCGATGGAAGCGAAGTAGTTGGTGCGGCCGGAGCGTCCGGTGGCGGAGCCGTAGTAGTTCTGCACGATACCGGTGCGGAAGGCTGCCTCCATCCAGTTGAAGTTCTGGTCCCTGAGGGCCTTGGGGAACTCCGAACCGAAGGTGGCTGCAGGCTTGATGTCCTTCATGAGGTAGTATGCTTCCTCGCCGTCCATCGGAGAGAAGTGGCCCATGAGAGCCCTCTTGATACCGGCGCTGGCCTTGAAGTTGATCTTTGTCTCTTCGCTCTTTGCCGATTTGGTGGTGACGACGATAACGCCGCCTGCTGCGGAAGCACCGTAAAGTGCGGTCGCCGAAGCGTCCTTCAGCACTGTGAGGGTCTCGACGTCGTTGGGGTTGAACGAGCCGCCTGCGATTCCGTCGACGACATACAGAGGGCCTGCGTTGGCGGAGATGGAGCCGGTACCGCGAACGCGGATCTGGGCGCCCTCGCCCGGCTGGCCGGAGGCATTCATTACCACGACACCGGCAACCTTGCCCTGAAGCCTGTTGCCAAGGTCGGCTGTCGTGACGTCGTTGAGTTTTTCAGAAGAGAGTGAGACCACTGCACTTGAGAGTTCATTCTTTTTCTGGCTGGTGTAGCCCAGGACGACGACTTCTTCGAGAGCGACCATGTCGGTCTCGAGCGTGACGTTGATCACGGTCCTGCCGCCGACAGCTTCGGTCTTGGAGATGTAACCGAGAGCGCTGAAGGTCAGCTCTGCGGTGGGCGGAACGCTTATTTCGTATTTTCCGTCTTCGTCCGTAATGGTGCCGCCTCCGGTGGAGGAGACGATACCCACACCAATAAGCGGCTGGTTGTCAGCCGCGTCCAATACCCTTCCGGTGACTTTTACTGTATTCTGTCCGTAGAGGGGCAAACCTGCTGCCAGCAAGGCAAAGGTCATCAGGATTAGTGAAACTAGCTTTCTCATAAGAAAGATATTATGGTTTTAATGAGTCAAATATACCTCTTAAATATGAGAAAACAAAGAGAGACAGGTGTGTACCTGCCTCTCTGTAATTTTTTCTATACTTATGTATTAGAAGAGATAAGCAACACCGACTGACCACTGGGCGTCGTTGATCTTGGTGTTGTCAGCGGAAGAGCGGTTGAGAAGACCGATGTCGTAGCCGGCCTTGATGCGGATGGTGTTCATGACGTCAACACCGATACCAGCGCCGAGGAATACGTTGACGCGGCCGTAGTCGCTGTCGTCACCATAGTTGTCGGTGGTGGTCACGCTGTTGGTAAGACCGGTCTTGTCGGTAACAACAGTCTTGGAGCTGAGGCCGAAAGCGACGGTGGGACCAGCGTAAGCGAAGAGGGTGAGCTCGTTGCCAAGAGCGTAGGTGTAGTTGGCGAGAACGGGAACTGCAAGATAAATCTCACTGGACTTGGAGGTAGCTGCTCCCATGAGAACTTCGTGCTCGGGGACGAAAAGGAAGGCGCCCTTAAGTCCGGCGACAAGGCCGAGGCCCTGTCCGAGGTCGAAAGTGTAGTCAGCGCCGGCATAGAAACCCTTGGAGGTAACGGCGTCTGTTGTTGTGGTGCTGCCGGAGGTGTAAGAAGTCTTCTGGGTGTTGCTGAGATAGCCTGCACCTGCGGAGAGCTGTGCGAATGCGCTGGTAGCTGCTACAGCTACGAGTGCAAGAGTCATAAGTACTTTTTTCATAATTATCTATAAAAAGTTTATGCGTAAAAAGCGGTGCAAATTTATAAAAATCCTGTAAAAAGCGAACTATTTGGCAATCAGAATTTTTCCGTTGTCCTGGACGATGGCTCTCTTGAAGCGCTCGGTATAGCCGGGCTGGGTGAGTCCGTCGGGGGTGCCGTCGTGGTATTTGGTATGCTTGAAATTGCCCTTGGCATCCTGGGCCTTCACGTTGCCGTCGATGTATTTTACGAGGAGGGTCTCTTCGAGTTTGACCCAGGCCTTGAACTGCTTCTGGGCAGTGTTTACGGAGAATTCGGTCATCATCTTGACGGCTTTGTCGGTCTTGCCTGCGACCAGCAGGTCGGCAAGCCTCTTATCCAGCTCAGGCACGGCCTTGGAGATCTGGGCGTTCTCGAAGGCGTCGATCTTCTCGCGCACGTAGGGCTCCATCTGGTCGTACATGCGGTAGCATGAGTTGGTGACGCGGTTGTTGATCCAGAAGGCCGACTTTGCCGAGTAGTGCAGCAGGTCGCCGTTGCCCACCTTGAAGCAGTCGGGCACGGTAGTCGAACTTACGTAGATAGGGGTGAGCCATGAGGTTGCGGCATCGTCGACGCCGAACCAGATGAGCGCTCCGGCTGCGTCGGGGAGATTCGGACGGGCCTGCGCAACGAACCAGAAGCCGGTCTGCTGGGTCGCGATCGCGCGCTCGTTGACATAGGTCTGGCCGTCGACCGTGAAGTTCATCGGCCTCCAGCGGTAGGGGCATGCGTTTCCGCCCGCGCCGGCATCGACCCTCATGTCCATGGGCGTGCCCTCGTAGTGGTCGCGCATCGCGTCGGCGACGTTCTTGACCGTGATCTTTCGGGAAGGCTTCACGAACAGCGGCATCTCTCCCGAAAGGTCGTAGCCCATCGCGTAGTTGAGGTAGTCGCTTGCGGATGCTCCGCGCTCGCTGCCGTAGGAGTCGATGTAGGTGAAGTGACCGTCGCACAGGAGGTTGAATGCTGCCCATACTCGCGCTTCGCAGCCGCGGGCACCGCCGAAGTCGAGCGGGTTGTAGGCGTCGCGGAAGCTGAACTTTTCGTCGGCACCCCCGAACCAGCCGTTCTGCCGGGCGAAGCTCACTACATCTTCGGAGTAGAGGCAGTTCTCAGGGTCGTTCATGGGGAAGCGGGTGATGCGGGCCTGGTTGGCGTGGGCGCAGATGTAGCCGTCGGGAACTCGGCGCGCTACCCACACGATGCCCTTCTGCATGCCCTTGCCCACGAGGTCCATGATCCAGACTTCGTCTTTGTCGGCGATGGAGAAGGTCTCGCCTTCGGAGCAGTAGCCGTAGGTGTTAGCAAGGTCGACGATTATCTTGATGGCCTCGCGTGCGCTGCGTGCGCGCTCGAGCGCTATGTAGATAAGTGAACCGTAGTCCATGATTCCGTCCCGGTTGATCTGCTCTTCGCGGCCGCCCCAGGTGGTTTCGCCGATGATGAGCTGGTGCTCGTTCATGTTGCCCATGCGCTGGTAGGTCTGGGGCGCTTCGGGGATCTTGCCGAGGGGTTTGTAGGTGTCCCATTCGATGATCTGGCGCATTGCCTTCTCCTTGAAGGTGCCGGCCTTGCGGAGGTAGAGTTCGCCGTAGAGCCAGTGGGAGTCGGCGGCGTAGGAGACCATGTTGGAGCCGTCGGCGCTGGCGCCCCTGGTGACGATGATGTTTGTGCAGGCAAATGCCGATGCTGGGGCCAGAATGGCGGCCACGGCGGCGGCAATCAGAAGCTTGTGTTTCATTTTATCTCGGAATTGATTAATTTTGCGTGCTTGTAGCGAAGACAAATATAATGAAATTATTCCGCATAGTTTTTCTGGCGCTTGCCCTTGAGGGCGGGATTACCGCTTTCGGGGGAGGACTTTCCGCCCTTGCCCAGGAGCAGAAAAGCCCTGAGCAGCAGGAGAAGGAACTTCGCGATGTGATAGACAAGGAGGTGGAGAAGTACACCCGTACGCTCGATCTCGACTTCGCACAGGAGTTCTACATCGACTCCATCCTTACCCACGACTTTTTTGCAATGCGGGCTGAGATGATGGAGAAGAGCGCCGCGAGAGTGTCCAACACCGATGTCTATATGGCAATCCAGGACAAGTGGTACGAGAGGATCTATCAGGGATTCCGCCGAGTGCTCGACGAAGACCAGTGGGCCAAGTACCTCAAGAACGGAGCCGGACGGGAGAAAAAAGCGCGCGACAAGCGTGAAGCAAAACGTTCAAAGTGATATGAAGAAAGAAGATATAGAACTGGTCATTTCGGAGCTGAAAGACCTTAAGTGTGAGTCGCTTAAAGAAGTGGAAGAAGCGCGCGTGCGCTTCCTCGGCAAGAAGGGTCAGATTACCGCCCTGTTCGATGAGTTCCGCACCATCGACAAGGACGCCAAGAAGGAGTTCGGCCGCACGCTCAACGAGCTCAAGCAGCTCGCGATTGCCAAAGTCGAGGAGCTGCGCGATCAGCTCTCGGTGTCGGCCGTGTCCGATGGTCCCTCCGAGGACCTTTCGATGCCGGGCGACAAGCTCGAGCTCGGCTCGCGCCACCCGGTGAGCATCGTCCGCAAGGAGATCGTCGATATCTTCCGCAAGTTCGGCTACGATGTGGCAGAGGGTCCCGAGATTGAGGACGACTACCATGTGTTCGAGGCGCTCAACTTCCCTCCGAACCATCCTGCCCGCGACATGCAGGACACCTTCTTCATCTCCGCCGGCCATCCCAATCCGCTGCTGCTCCGCACCCACACCTCTTCCGTGCAGGTCCGCACCATGGAGACAAGGCCGCTGCCCATCCGTGTGGTCTGCCCGGGTCGCGTGTTCCGCAACGAAGCGATCAGCGCCCGCGCCCACTGCATCTTCCACCAGATCGAGGGCCTCTATATCGACGAGAACGTAACCTTCGCCGACCTCAAGCAGGCCATCCTCCTGTTTGCCCGCGAGATGTTCGGCGCCGACACCCAGATCCGCATGCGCCCTTCGTACTTCCCCTTCACCGAGCCTTCGGCTGAGGTTGACGTGAGCTGCAACATCTGCCACGGCAAGGGCTGCAACATCTGCAAGGGCACCGGCTGGCTCGAGATCCTCGGCTGCGGCATGGTCGACCCCAACGTCCTGAAGGCCTCCGGCATCGACCCTTCGCGCTATAGTGGTTTCGCTTTCGGCATGGGCCTCGAGCGTATCGCCATGCTCAAGTGGCAGGTCAACGACCTCCGCCACTACTTCGAGAACGACCTTAGGTTCCTTCGCGAGTTCAGCACCGCGGTGGAGGTGTAGGTAGTCCGTGATCGCCCTCGTGGCGTTCCGTGCCTTCGTTGTCGGTCGCTGCGCGCCTCATCTTCGGCGGCATTCCGTGTCTTCGAGCGGAATCTCTTCAAAAAAATTTGCGGATTACAAATTTTGCCGTATATTTGCAGTCCCGTTCGCGGGAATGTATTGCGGAAATAGCTCAGTTGGTAGAGCGTAACCTTGCCAAGGTTAAGGTCGCGGGTCCGAGCCCCGTTTTCCGCTCCACTTTCAGAACCTCTCATTTTTGGGAGGTTTTTTTTGTTTTGGCCCCTCCTTTTCGCGATATAATTGCCATTTCTGGTTGGTAATATCTTTATAATTCCTTGATTTATTTGTCTTTGCGTAAATTAGAAGAAAACGTTTTCTTCTAATGAGTGATAAGGCAAAAATAAGGAGACGTCTCAGATGCCCGCAATGCGGATCATTGGACAACGTCAAATGGGGAGCTCGA
>OCTW011596097.1_pt1 | contig 10507 bp, 9 predicted proteins | sample 1539671 | NCBI WGS metagenome assembly OCTW01 (sample SAMN02144230, study PRJEB22623) | gut metagenome | biome: sheep rumen | host: Ovis aries | place: New Zealand
TTTAAAAGTATTTATATTAACTCCTTTTAATTTTCTAAGACCTAGTATTAATTCATTTTGTTCATTTAAATAATCATTCATTTCTTCTTTTTCATATATAAATTCCTTATTAAAATACTTGTTAATACTTTTTGTATTTGTATATCTAATATTATTAATAAATCCACTGGCTCCAAGACCAAATCCATAGTATTCATCGTTATTCCAATATGTTAAGTTATGAATTGATTCATAGTTTGGTTTACTAAAATTACTTATTTCATAATGAATATAACCTTCGTCTTTTAATTTATTACAAATGTAATTATACATATCTATTTCTAAATCTTCATCTATATTTGATTCATTATTTATATAAAGAACTGTATGAGGTTCTATAATAAGCGAATAAGTAGATATATGATTAATATCTAGTTTTAAAAACAAATCTATATCTTCTTTTAAATCTTCTAGTGTTTGATTTTTAAGACCATATATTAAATCAATATTGATATTATCAAAATACTTTTTAGCAAATGAAACTATATCAAATATTTCTTCTTTTGAATGAGCTCTATTTAAATATTTTAAAAATTTGTTATTAAATGTTTCAATACCTATACTTAATCTATTAACATTGTTTTTTTTAAATAATAGTATTTTTTCTTTTGTTAGTGATTCAATATTACATTCAATAGTAAATTCATAGTCTTTATTTAGTTTAAATACTTTTAAAATATTAAATAATTTAGTAAGTTCATCAATATCTAGTGATGAAGGCGTACCACCACCTATATAAATAGTTTTAATTAATTCACCTTTATAGTTATTTATTATTTCATATTCTAATGTATCTAAATATTTATCTATATATTTTTTATTATAATATATTTTAGTAAAATCACAATAAGAACATATTTTATTACAAAAAGGTATATGAATGTATACTGACTTCATGTTATCACCTAGTTCAATTATAACATGTTGATAAAAAAAAGGTAATTATTTTTTACCTTTTTTTAATAAGTCTCTAATTTCTTCAAGTAAGATTGCTTCATCAGTTTTAGTAGGTGCAGCTGCTTCTGCTTCTTTTTTAGATTTGCCTACACTCATTAATTTATTAACAAATTTTAGCATTAAGAATAATACAAATGCCATAATTAAGAAATTAATAACAGCTGTTAAGAAATGTCCATAATTTAGATATTGACCACCATAGATTTTGATTCTTCCACCTATTTCAGCACCACCAAGTCCATTAATAAGTGGATTAATAAAGTCATCTGTAAGTGCTCCTATAATACCTGCAAAAGCAGTACCAATAATAACACCGACAGCCATATCCATTACATTTCCTCTTAAAACGAATGATTTAAATTCTTCGATAAATCCTTTCCCTTTTCCAGCAAGTTCTTTTTTATCAACTTTTTTCATAATAGTACCTCCTTTCGTATATTATACTAAAAAAAATACTATATTTCTAGTATTTTTTTAATATATTACCTTTTTAAGCACTTTTATTTCATTATCTAATTTTTGTTTTGAAGAATCACTATTAGTATTTTTTAATGATTTTTCATATTTTGTTACATCAGTAATCATACCAAATACTCCAGCAGATTCATAATTTAATGAGTCATATTTTTTTTCTTTTTTATAACTAGTATTATTAATATCAAAACTTAATTCTTTGATAATTCTTGATGCTAAATAATGAGCATATCCACTAAAGTTAGTATTGATACTACTGTAATAATCAGTATTTTCAGCACTTCTTGTTCCAACATATATTAAACCATATTCATGGCAAATTTTCTTTAAAACATCATTATATATTAATGCATAATTATTTAATTTATTATCTTTGTACATATTTATATTTGATCCAACCATACATATTTTAGAATTATTATTTAATTTTAAGATATTTTCAACATTTTTACTACATCTATCTTTAATAATATTAGCTTTTTCACTTTTATAAGTATTAGTTAATTCTATTAGATCATTAAAACCACAAGAATATATAATAACAGGTTGCTCATTTTTATTGATTTCACTACTTAAAAATAAAAATTCTTCATTAGCGGTTTTTACTGTTTTAGATGCAATATAAGATATTGGTTTTGAAAGTAGATTATTGCTTTCTTTTATTTTTTCTCTTGTTCCATACATATTAATTAAGCTTAATTCATATGTTGAAACATTATTATTTAAATATGAATCAATATGTCTACATTTATTAAAATAACTTGAGAATGCATCAATTACTTTAATATCATAATTAGATGATTGTAAAGCATCTCTTAATATCATTAATACATTCTTTTTATAATTAACACCTTTTTCATCACCTAAACCAACAATTAATAAATTGTCATTATCTTTATAATTATCTTTTATATTTTTAATATTTCTACTTATCATACTACGCTCCTTTTTGAGTAATTATTATACATCATTTTTTGAAAAAAACAATTATTTTTTATTATTTTTTTTATATACTTTATTATTTTCTAATGCAAGAGATTTTTCTTGTAATTCAAAAATTATCTTCCAAATATCATCTATAGGATATCTTTTCATATTATTAATAACTGAAAATATGTAATTCCATGAATTATATAAATCTTTATCGATTATTTCTATTCTATGAAGTAATTCATGAGATTTTTTACCTAAGTAGGCTCCATTAGAAACTGTTGCTTGAATACTTTCATTATCTTTTTTTAAATCCTCAGCTTTTTTTATATGATGATAGCTTGGTTTATTAATATCTGTAATTATAAAACCCATCCAATCTAAATATATTTTATCTTTTTGATAATAGATTATTTTCATAATTTTTAATATATCATTATTATTTTTTATTGTTTTTCTCATAGTATCACCTACCTATTTATTATAACATAAATAAGGAAGAATTAAGCTTTTTTACTAAAAAAGACTTTATATTAATGTCTTAATTCAGTTTTTTCATATTCTTATTATTAGTATTTGATACAACCTTTTTTCCTGTTTTGCTTTCTAATTGTTCTTTGGCAGATTTAGCAATTAAACTACCGTGCATTACCGATTCCATAGCATTTCCCTTACTTTTAATATCATTTGATTTAGCTATTTCAGTAGATGATACTTCAGCCAGCATATTTAATACTAATTCTATATTCGTCATGTTATCTCTTAAATTTTCTTTAGTTAAACCCTTGTATTTTTTATATTCTTTGACATCATAGCCACTCCAAATTTTTGTAAGTAAATTAGTTAAATCAGCATAATCTTTACTACTTTTTACACCATTAACTTTTAATTCATCAGTGAATTCTTTTCTAGCATCAATTGCTTTTAATCTTTGATTAATCCAATCATTTGAATATCCTTTTCTTCTATATGCTTCTAAAGCTCTATTTATAGTTATTTCTGGATCAAATGTTTCATCTATTCTTTCTTTACCTAAATGAGCTAACCATTGTTTAATTGGTTCAACTTTCTTTGATGGAATAGATTCAATTATTCTAAACATTCCCTCAATATCAACAACATCAGTATTATAATATTTACCATCTGATGCTTTTAATTTCAGTTGGTCACAATTTGTGACCGACTCATTTCCTTCTTCTTTTAGTCTTCCCTTCAATACATTCCAATAATGTCTAGGATTTTTACTATCTGTTAAAGCAGACACTATATCAACTACACTAATATAATATTTTTCTTCTTCAGAATTCCATACAGTTCTAATTCTTTTATCTTCAAACAATTTGTTAACTAAATGCATTTTATCTTGTTCCATTAATTATCCTCCTATAATTTTAAAATTTATCTTCTTTTCAAATAAAACATATCATGGGAAATATTTAATGTCAATACATTTTACGAAAATAAGTTTGCTTTTTTCATTAATTTAAAAAGACTTTATATTAAAGTCTTATTTATCTCTTAATTTAGCCCCTGTCTTTTCTACAGCGTCTATTATTTTATTGAACACTTCCATTACTTCTTCATCAGATAATGTTTTATTATTATCACTAAACGTTAATGAATAAGCAATTGATTTTTCATTATCATTTATTTTATCTCCAGTATATATATCAAATATTTCAATATTTTTTAGTAATTTTCCACCAGATTTTTTTATAATATCTATTAACTCTCCTGCTGATACTTTCTTATCTACTACAAATGCCATATCTTTTTTAACATCTGGATATTTTGGAATATCTTTATATGTCATTTTAGATGACTTATTTTGTAATACTTTTTCTAAATCAATTTCAAGTACATAAACATCATCTTTTGATATATTTGGATGTAATTTACCAATAACACCTATTTGTTTACCTTGTAATTCTATTATAGCTGATTGACCTGGATGAAGTTCTTTTGGTAGATTATTACTTCTAACTATTCTATACCTATTATTATATCCTAAATAATCCATTAATTCTTCAAGTACACCTTTTATATGATAAAAGTCTACTTTTATTTTATGAATATCACATGTATAATCACCTGTCATTAAAACAGCTAATTTAAGATTTTCTTTATATTCATTATCTTCTTTATAGAACCCTTTGCCTATTTCAAAAATACATATATCATTTTGATTATGAGACTTATTATATGAATAAACCTCTTTTAATGAATATAGTAAACTATATCTTAAAGAATTTCTATCCTCACTCATTGGATCTGCTAAATAAATTGGTGTAAATTGATCAATAGTATATTTTTTTACCTCATCTTTAGGTATCAATGTATAACTTAATGTTTCATTCAAACCTAATGATACTAATTTATTTCTTATTTCTCTTCTAGTTTTATTATATGTACCAGTAATAACGTTTAATTTAGGCAATTTACCTTTAATATTATCCATTCCATATATTCTACCAACTTCTTCAATTAAATCTTCACATATTGAAATATCTAATCTTCTAGAAGGTACTGTAACTAACATAGTTTCATCTTTTTCTTCTACTTTAAATCCTAGTCTATTAAATATATCAATAACATCTTTCATATTTAATGTGATTCCTAATACTTTATTTATTTTAGAAAGAGTTATTTCAATTACTTTATCTTTAATATCAGTTTTATCATATTTAACAAGTCCACCTACTATAGTAGCATCTGCATATTTTTCTAAAAGAACACAACTTCTTTCAATAGCCATATAGGTTCTTCTTGGATCTAATCCTTTTTCAAATCTGTTAGATGCTTCACTTCTAAGGATTTTTTTAGATGTTTTTCTAATCATTATGTTATTAAATATAGCTGATTCTATAATAATATTTTTAGTATCATTCTCTATTTCTGTAGATAACCCTCCCATAACACCAGCAAGTCCAACAACTCCATTTTTATTGGCTATTACAATATCTTCAGGTGTTAGAGTTCTTTCTATATTATCAAGTGTTGTTAATATCTCATTATCTTTTGCTTGTCTAACAATTAATGTATCACCTAATCTATCAGCATCATAGAAATGAAGTGGCTGTCCAGTTTCTAACATAACATAATTTGAAATATCTACTACATTATTTATTGGTCTAATACCTGATGCGATAAGTCTATTTTTAATAAAATCTGGACTTTCTTTAATAGTAACATTTACTACTTTTTTTGCTAAAAATAATGGACAAGCATCTGTATTAACTTCTACATTAAATTCATTATTAATATCATTATTATTTTCATTATAATTTAAATCAATATCTTTTACTTTTAGATTATATATAGCACCTAATTCATATGCCATACCTATAATACTTAGCAAATCTCCTCTATTTGATGTTAATTCAAAATCTATTACTTCATCATCTAATCCTAGTATTTCAATCGGATTTTCACCTATTTTAGTATTAATAGGAAGTTCATGTATTCCTTCTTTATCCTTAGCATCTAAAAATTTATTATCTAAACCTAACTCAGCAATCGAACATAACATTCCATTTGATTCTGCTCCACGTATCATTCCTTTTTTGATCTCCCCACCAGGAAGTTTAGCGCCAGGTAAAGCTACTATTACCTTTAAGCCCTTTCTTACATTAGGAGCACCACAAACTATATTTAGTATTTCACTACCAATATCTACCTTACATACATGTAAATGATCACTATCAGGATGATTAACACATTCTACTACTTCACCTGTAATTAAGTTTGTACAATTTATTAATGGTTCTGCACTATCATACTCATTACCTACTGAAGTCATTGCTTCAGCAATTTCGGTAATAGTTAATTTGTCATCTAAATCAATATAATCTTTAACAAATTTTCTACTTAATTTCATTAATCTTCATCCTTTCTATCAAATTGTTTTATAAATCTAATATCATTTCCATATATTGTTCTTATATCAGGTATACCATACTTAAACATTGCAAATCTATCTATTCCAGTACCAAAAGCAAATCCTTGATATTTTTTAGAATCATATCCACTCATTTCAAGTACATTAGGATGAACCATACCTGCACCAAGTACTTCTATCCATCCAGTTTGTTTACATAAATTGCAACCGTTACCACCACATTTAAAACATGTCACATCTACTTCTACTGATGGTTCAGTAAATGGAAAATAGCTTGGTCTAAATCTTACATTGGTTTTTTCACCTAATATTTTTTTACAAAATAATTCTAATGTTCCTTTTAAATCAGCCATTGATATATTTTCATCTATAACTAATCCTTCTATTTGCATAAATTGATGTGAGTGAGTAGCATCTTCATCTCTTCTATATACTTTTCCAGGACATACTATTCTAATTGGACCTTTTTCTTTATTTTCTTCCATTGCTCTAACTTGAGCAGTTGATGTTTGACTTCTTAGCAAGAAACTCTCATATTCATTTTCTAAATAAAATGTGTCTTGAGCATCTCTAGCAGGATGTCCTTTTGGTAAGTTTAATTTTTGAAAACAATTTTCATCACTTTCAATTTCAGGTCCTTCATAGACAGTATAACCCATAGAAACAAATATATCTTCAAATTCTTCTACCATTCTACTCATAGGATGTTTACTTCCTCTTTTTAATTTTTTAGATGGTAAAGTTATATCAATAGTTTCTGATTCAAGTTTTTTATTTAATTCTTCTGTTTCCAATTTTTCTTTTAATGAATCAAACAAAGTATTTACTTCTGTTTTGAAAGCATTTAATCTAACACCATATTCTTTTTTTTCTTCAACAGTCATATCTTTCATACAACTAGATAGTGCTGTAATAGGGCCTTTTTTAGATAAATATTCTACTTTTAAATCATTTAATTCTTTCAAATTAGTTACTTTACTTATTTTTTCTTTTATTTCGTTTAACAAATTATCCATGTTACCAATCCTTTCTAAAATAAAACGACTAGTTATCCATAAAGGACGAACTAGCCGTGGTACCACCTTAATTTATAGTATTACTACTACCTTATTAGATTAACGCTCTATAACGATTTGACTCCATTATTGAAATTCATTAATTTGCCTTTCTACTGTAGTTCTCAGTCAATGACTACAATTTCCTGTAAAGAGTTTCAAATTAACTACTTGGATAATTTCTTAGTCAATTTCTATTTGATTATATTACTTTTTATTTTATTTGTCAACCTTTATATTTTGTATTATATCCATGATTTTCTGATGGTATTGCATACCACAGTTCTTTTAATCTTTTATTAATTTCTTTTGCTTTATTTCTTTTGGAATCATTGATGAATATAATTCATCTAATTCATAAATTATTGAATAAAATGCCTCTTTTATTTTACCAAGCTTAATTTCAGTTTCTTCTCTTTCAATAGCTAAACTATTGATTTTTTCATCAAAATCGATATTTTCATATTCATCAACTAATTCATTATTAATTGAATTAATTAAATCAGCACTTAGTATTCCTGAACCAAAAACAAATATAAATATAATAAATTTATCATATATATCTATTCCATTAATTGGTTCACTATACTTTTTTAATAAATATGAAGGAATACTTAATCCTACACTAATACTAGATAGCCTAATTAAATTTAATAAATATTGCTTAATCACTTCATTTTTTGTTTCTTTATATGTTTGTTTATCATTTATTGTTTTTTTTATCTCATTATTTATTTTTTTTAGTTTATCTTCTGTAATAACTTTATCATAAAACAATTCATCTTTTTTTATTAATAACTGTTGTTCTTCTTCTATTAATTTTTTTCTCTTTTCTTCACTCATGATTATCCTCCTCAGTGAATTAATATTATACATTATTTTTTAATAATTGCCAATTATTTTATGTTATTTTTAGAATATATTTTTTTACTAACTACTAGACCATTTTTTTTCATGTATTCTCTATCTAAATAGTCATAATATGTTCCAGGTGTCATTACTCCATAAAACTTAAATCTATCCTTTAATGTATTTTTTATTATCTTATTAGCAAGTGATACACAGTTATTACCTAAGACAAAATATATTTTATATTTACTATGTTTAAATTTATAAAAATTTGCTTTTGTAGCACGATAAAGTCTACTTGAATAATCAATATGTTTTTTATTATTTTTTTTATCTCTTATGCATGGTGGTTCCCATGGCTTTAACCCCTCTTTTAAATCATCGATACTTTTTTTCATTTGCGATTTTTCTTTATTATTAAGCTTTAATCCAAATGAAAATAAAGTTTTTTTAGCATCATCTATACAAAATTTAATATAATCCATTTTATTCTTAGTAGTGAATATTACTCCACTACCAAATAAATCATGAAATCTATAACTACTTATATCATAATTTCCAAAAGAAAGTACTTCATCATCAAAGAATATATCTAAATGTCCCAATCTTCCAAATCCTTTTTCTGTTACATGTACAAATATTTCAAGATCAGGTCTTTCATCTAACTTTTTTATTTCATATTTTATTTCTTTTTCATTATTTATTTCTTTATTAATATTTTGTAATACTGAAAGAGGAATAAAAGCTTCTATTATACTTGGCAAACTAATTCGTATTTTTAAAAATCTATAGTAATGATTTATCTGTAGATAATCTGTAATAAATGTTATTCCAAGAAGTATTGAATATATCCCAATAATATTTAACATGAATCCTAAATTAATTAATGGTCTAAATAGTATCATAATACCTACTATTAAATATATTAATCCACAGAAAAAGTACTTTAATCCACCTCTAACTTTATTTATTTTAACAATAGTAAAATTTATAAAATATACAATAGCATTACCAATTGTATATATAGCAAAGATAATTGGAATTATTGCGATTGAATAGTTATGAAAAATTAAAGCTAAAAAAGATATAAATACATTAAATATCCTAATAAAGAGTTTTAAATCTAATTTAGGTTTTCTAACAATCAAACTAAATAAATCTTTTATTGTAATTAATAGCATTAATAATAGAGTTAAATCAGCAACACTTCTAAATAATTTAACATTACCTATTAAGTTTAAAATACCAACAATTATTAATATTAAACCGATAAGTAAATAACTCTTACCATTTATTTTATTCATAATATCACCAAACATAATAATTATATCATTTATTATAATAAAATAAAAGAATTAAGATAATTGATATGTTGTTTGAAATAAATATTTATTGCTACAATATTTAATTACAAATTTATTATTTTCTCTTGTGATTATTATTCCGACTGTCTTATTATGATAAATACCCTTTAATGTATTATCAATATAATTCATATAATGCTCTATTTGTCCTATATGTTCTTTCTTTAATTCAGTTATTTTTAATTCTACAACTACGTAACAATTATATTTTATATTAAATAATAGTATATCTATATAATTATATTTATCTTCATACTTTATTGGATATTCACAATCTATGAATGAATAACCACTGCCCAATTGTTTTAAAAAACTTGGTATATCTTCTAATATTATTTGTTTAAGTATTTTCTCTGTTATCTTTTTTTTATTAAATTTATTCTTTAATATTATTGGATGTTTTATAAAATCTTCTATATTATCTTCTTTTGATACTAATTTATTTTTAGTATTATCTGGTAATCTTTCATATTCTTTTGATTTAATCTTTTCTCTTAATTTTCTTACTGATAGATTTTGTTCTTCACATATTTTTATGTAATAGTTTATTTTATCAATATCATTTTGTGGTAATAATTCTACATAATGACTCCATGATAAATTTGGCGACAGCGTCACCATTTTTTCTTTTAAATTATAAAATTTTCTCATTTTATTAAGCGATGATACATCATATTTGACATTTAATTCATTAGTTAATCTACTTGAATACTCTTTTATAATTCCTTCTCCATAATGCTTACCTGCTTCACTAAGTAATTTACCTACATTATAATAAGTTTCTAATTCATTTTTATTTTTACTATAATCTTTTACTCTTTTATATATTTCATTATTTATTAGTTGTTCTTTTATTGATTCATAAAAATTCATGTAACCATCTCCTTTTGTCATAATATATTAATTTTAAATATAAATCAAATGACAAATTTATTATTTTA
>OCTW010891489.1_pt1 | contig 10505 bp, 15 predicted proteins | sample 1539671 | NCBI WGS metagenome assembly OCTW01 (sample SAMN02144230, study PRJEB22623) | gut metagenome | biome: sheep rumen | host: Ovis aries | place: New Zealand
TCTGCGATAATACTTCCTTCTGGCGGGTCTACGACTTCCGAGTCGATGGCTCTATTTACGTTGTAACGATAAATTGGAGACTTTTTAATACTGTCGGCACATATATATACAAGCTGTAACTCACCGTGTCCCTTTTTAGACAACTCTATGTCAGTTACGGTCATTGTTAATGTCATAGCTTCTCTGTCATCGACAACGCTTGTTGCGTTATAAGCTTCTTTGTCTCCATTTCTTAATACTCTAATTTTGAATTCGCCGTTGCCATAAGCAAGCCACGACTCATCATAAGTAAAAACGATTTGGGTAACATTGTTTTCACCTTCGTACCCAAACCGCAAAACTCTATTTAAAGAGGCGATAAGTTTTGACATAATATTCTCCCCTTTGTTTTAGATTTTTATTATTAAACATTATCTTTTTTGTTTTCTGTATTAACAATTTTTTCTATATTCTCTGTAAAAGCTTTCATATCAATTCCATCAAATTGAGTATTCATTGTTTCCATGAATTTCGTGAGAGTAGAAAGAAATTTGTTCTGCGGAGAAAGTTCCTGTAATTTTACTTGAATGATTTTTTCTGCATCTTCCATAGCGTTATAGAAATAACGTAATCCACCATTCGTGTATTCAATACCGTCTATCGCGTCACAAACAGTAGAATAAAGCTCCTTGTTTGCGCTAATTGCTTCAATGTATTTTGTTACATCTTTCTTTTCTTCTTCGTCTAATTTAACACCTTCTACACAATGGTCAACAAAAATTGTCGGCAAAAGCATAGAAAGAAAATGCGGAGCATACTCAGTAATATTACCGTCATCATCGGTGAAAAATGTATTCTCAACGATTTCGTTTACAATGTCAATATACTCAAAATGCGAAATAGTTTCTTTTACTTTAAATCCGTCCTTTGAAATTCTCATAAATCAATTACTCCTTAATATATCTTTAATATGTTCCATGAAAACATGGTTAATCTCATCATCTATATGACCACGTATATCCATAAGGTCTACAATATTTACAATAGGAGATATACCCCTTTTTAAATAAAAGCCAAATAATTCTTTATCAAACACAAATTTACCATCTTGCGTAATTTTAAATATGTTATCCATTATTCATCTTTCTTTGGTTTTGTAGCATCCCACATTCTTTTTACATACTGCGTTTCGGCTTTTAAAAACCAGTACGTTAATTTTGTATCGTCACCTTCTTTTGGATATACAAGAATCGGCTGAACGCAATTTTGAATATAAAACTTGACCTGTTTTAAAAAAGTAATAGGGACTAAGTTTTCTTTTCCATAACATTCAAAAGCTTCTTCTATATTGGTAACAGGATGTAAATTTCGTTCCATTCTATAATCTCCTTTTCCTCTAAGATAATAATTGTGTAAGATTACAACAATCATTTATATTTGGATTAAAATGATTTTTCCAATATTCATAAGCTTCACTTTCATCCTCACAAACAGATATCTGTTTAAAACCCGTAATATTAGATATATATTCTTGTTTTCTTTCAAGTGGTAAATGGTTGTATCCACCAAATTTTATAATATATTCTGAGTAATCTATATCAAACCATTTTCTAATCCAAGAATTAACACGTAAAAACTCAACTAATATTTTGTCACATTGTATTTTATTGAGAATATCATAGTTTACAAATTGAGGAATAAATGGACTTAATCTAACTTGTACATCAAAACCATATTTTTGAAGCTTTTCAATTGCCTTAATGCGCTTGCTAGGTAAAGGGGCTTTTTCGTAATTTAGACTCTTATACAATTCATCATCAGTACATGTTATTGTAATTTGTATATGAGAAAGATTTTTATCCATAGAATTTATATATTCATCCCCAGAAACTAAATCACTTTTTGTAACAATAAGATAACCAACACCTTGTTCATTTAAAGCTTGTATAGTTTTAAGTGTCACACGCTCATTCTTTTCAATCGGTTGAAAACAATCAGTCATACCACCTAATCTAACAATAGAGCCACTTTCTAGTTTTTTAATTTTTTTCTTAATTTTATCTATATCAGCAACAGAAGGATTATTTTCGTTCCACATTTTTCTGAAGCTTAATAAACTTTTAGCGTAACAGTATGAGCAATTATGACTACATCCACATCCATATGTATCTAATCTTGTTGGATAATTACACTTGCTACCTTCATTCCCCTTTACGGTTTTAAAAAAAGATTTATATTCTTTATTATTCATTAACATTATACTAATTTACATTTCCTTTTATTCCGTTATATACTAATTAATTTTCGCAAAATAAAGGGGTGGAAATTGGTCTACCCAATAATCCACCCCTATCAGAGTTCTATTCAATTTAAAACTCCAATAGTATCAATTAATTATTCAGCGTTATCTAAATCCTCAATCATATCGCAGAAGTTACCATCGGAATCACGCATGATATCCATAGTAATTGTGATAGTTGCGGGGTCGCCAGTAGACTGCTGAGCAATAGAGAAGTTACGCTGTGCCATGCACTTGTAGAACTTCCAAATATACGGTGTGAATACACCATCCTCACCCTTAAATACAGTATCGCAAGTAACAACAAAGTCTTGCAGTCTGTAATTCTCACCGAAGGATACACGGTTAACGCCAGAAGTTTTCTTTACAAGATAAGAAACTTCATATACTTTATCCTTCTCAATACCCTGTGCCGAAACTACCTTATCAGAAGCAGTACCCTCGATAGCAGACTCGCCATCAGCATACTTTCCTTCGGGGTATACATAAACTGTGCCAGTCGGCGCATTTTTAAGCGTAAGCTTTCCTGCTTCGGTAGCAGTAATCTTTTCATGTGCGCTCCAAGCGGCATCGTTATAAATCTTACCGTCAGACATAAGCGCATAAACCTTAAACGGAAGTACCTGTGCCTCAATTGTGAGAGTACCCGCCATCGGCTCTTCGAAAGCGATATCATTCATACCACGAGCCAGAGCGAAAACGGAGTCACCAGTAAATTCCTCAGTTGTTACGTTAGCTGTATCAAGGAAAAGGAAATCCTTACCATCTTTCAGCCAGTCAATCTTAACATTACTAACCTCTCTGTTAGCCTGATTAAGCGGATTAATCATAGATATATTCCTCCTAAAATAAAAAAGACCGCTTTCGCGGTTCACTTAGTTACGTCATTTTTCAACCAATCATCAAAATCATACTTCTTCTTTTCATCACCCCATACGGCAATTCTGTGAGAAGAAATATTATCGATTCGATTATTGCGAATACGTTGAAATTGGTCGTATAAATTATAGACTGTTAAATCCCAAACATTTAACATTGTTATCCCTATGCCTTGCGCACAAACGGCTGATATAATATTTCCAACATCATACATAGCACCATTCTGTTTTTCTTTCGCGAGTTTACGTTGTTTTGCACCTTCATGTTGCTTTATCCATTTGCGCCTAGTTCGTTCGTCCCTGAAAACCATATCGTCATAGTTTTCTTCTTCATCGTTATTTACCGCACATCTTTGCAGTATAACGCTAGAAACGTCTTTGAAATTATCTCTGGTTATTAAACCAACAATATTTTCATTTTCAAACTTATCGCCAGTAAACAAAATAAAAGTGCCGTTTTGTTGATTATACGCAACATTCTCAACAAAGAAAAAATCATAAGCAAGGAATAACTGGTTTCGTACTGTCTCATTCGTGAGAATAAAATCGTACACGGTCGGTGTTAAATTTTTCTCTTTGAATATTTTATTAAACATGTCTACTTGTTCAGTAGTCATTTCTGTAGCTGTAATGAAAGCGTCCTTATCAAAAGACAGCACACTTATATATAAATTGTATGAAGTTATTTTTTGCGGTAGTTTATCAATGTCTCTGAACGTGATAGCCTTTATGTTACCTACACCGTTCATATAATATGGTGATGTGCTGATTAAGTCATAATAACTTAAATTCATGACATGGTACTAGGTATTACGCCTACTTCTGGTATCTGATAGAAAACCTGTTTACCAAAGAAATAGTTGTTTGGCTGATATATAAGAATAGAATCTCTTGGCATTAAAACGGGTCTACCTATTCCGTAGCACACCCCATTTTTATCCCGCAGATATTTTGTCTTTTCAACTAATTGCATAATAGCCGCAACAGCCATATCAATTTTGTTCCCTCTATATCCGCGAGAACGCATAGTTTCCATAAATTCTCTTTCCTCATCTGTAATTGCATCTAACGCATCTTTATGACAGAAAACACTAAACTGAATAATAATATTACGTACCGTTTTTGAATCATAGTTAGTTCCGTTGTATGTTTCCATACAAATAAACATCCTATCATCCACTACAGTATCTAATATACTATTCTTTGCATACGGCACAGTAAAGCAGTGTCCTTGTGCCTGTATACGTTCTTCCTTACCCTTATTGCGTACATTATATATGCCGCCATACCAAACATCCTCTGGATTAAGAAGTGAGCAACCAAATCCTTCCTTGTCACCGTCATGTGGGTCTGGCATAACCAAATTTCTAATATCATCGTCATGATAGAAGAGGTTGGCGTATGCGTCTTTTACACCACCATATACCGCATAAGCGAGAGGAAGCTGTTCTTGTTTACTCATAACAAACCTCCTTTACGCTTTAACCAATATTTCAAGTGAGCTTTCCATATTGGCGTTAATAATTTTTAATATAACTTTGCTACCTATTGCGTCAATATCAGAACACGAGAGAGTAATAGAATTTCCATTAATTTCGCTAATTATGTCATATTCTGAATCGACATACCATTGTGCCGATATATCCTTTTCTTCACCTTCACTATTCACAAAATATGCGGTGAATGTTCTAGGACTTCCAATCTTAATAAACTTAGATGTATAATCAATAGAAGATACAATCTTTTCTTCCTCGCCTTCTTGCTCTGGCTTTTCAATGCTATCTGGTTCGAAGTAATCACAGATTTGAAGTTCATCGTTATCACTGGCATGATGCTCCACATCTTCGGTCAAAATGATATACTCAATACCGTTTTTGCCAACCGTATCAACTTCGCCATGAGTCATAGAAACGGCATCGACACGAGCAATCTTATATCGAATACCTTTATTTGTATAATCGCAGTAAAGGCGCATATCTCTTTCGAGATAATATGTATCTTCATCTATTGGTATATATATCATCATCTGGTTACTTGCTAAAGTAACTTCGTTATAATAATATTTACCAGTGTTATAAGCAGAAGCGTTATCAATGTGTACCCAACGTTCATTTATTTTCCCGCTAGAATCTTGCCATTTAAGCAGATAATTACATTGATAAAGTTCACCGTCCACATAAAGTTCATCGTCAGAATCAGCGTTCATGACGAGCCACATAGTATTCGCCCATTTTATATAATCGCCAACTCTAGGCTTTATATAATCTGGATTTGTACTAATAAGACTTCTGTACTTCTTGTAATACGGCTTTGTACCTTTATCTATAATAATATTAGTTGGCACTCCATTAAGTTCAACTTCTTTATAGCTTAACGATTCTGGTAATCGTCTATTAAAGTAATCTCTTTGATGATTTACGGCACGTTCCCTTCGGGTTAATCCGATTGTTGCCAACCTTTCATAATATCTATCCATATCTTAACCCTCCGAAAAATTCTTATCACGGACATCTTCTAATATCCTTATACACTTAAATACTTCTTTCTTGCATGTACTAACATCGTATTCCTCGTTGGCTAAAAAGGATACAGTTGACAGCACAGATATTAACTGTGGGTTTTCATCAAACAGTGTTGGATTTAAATATTTATTCCCTATAATTTCTATAAGGTAACTGTCAATATATGATTTTAATGTGTGTGAAGATTCTTCTTTTAAAGGTAAAATCTTAAAAGTTCTGCCAATAAGTAATGTAAAATATTTATACATACTTCTGGTTGATAGCTCTCCATACTTAATCTTTATGGTTTCCAATTTTCAATATCACCATTCCGATAACTATATTCATTCATAAGTGAACGCGCTCTACGTCTTGCTTCATTATATGTTTCATTAACAGCAAGTTGCATATTTGCGGGAGAGATAGAACTAAATTCAGCAGTATTGATTCTATTGTGTAGATTGTCGGTGTCATTCTTTATCGGTTCAAGCCATTCCTTAATCATCCATTCTGTAAGAATGTCAATTTCGTCCTCGCTCAAATCAACATTGAACTCGCCAATATCATCATTCCTATCATTTAAATCTTGCACACATACTTTGAATTTTCTGCAAGCCTTTCTTAAAATTGAATTAAGTATTTCGTCTTGCAAATCATCGGAAAACGCGGCAAGGTCGTAATCCGTTATCTTATCTTTAAATTCGTCTATAACATAAGAGTATTGGGTAGCCATAATTAACCACCTCTTTACTCCATACCGCCATAACCTGCGATATTCTTAATTAACTCAAATTTCTTGATGGAGTCAAATTCGCCCTCATCCTTGAGTTTTACCGCATAATTATAAACAGTCTGCTTTAAACCGTCAGACATTTTTGACATTCTTTTACTTATTACAGAAACAGACTCGCTAAGAAGGTCTTTGATTGTTTCTGGCGTTACAACATCCTCGTAAAGTTTAGTAACTCCAATTCTGGAATATACTTCTTCCGCTGTGTAATCACCATCTTGAATAACAATCCAATTGTCCGTAAAGAACCGTCTAGCAGAACCACGCATAGCAATTAGCTCTGATACTGACATATAGTCAACATCGCCAAAATTTTCCCACTCTACCTTATATCCATTCTGTCTTTTAGACACGTAAATAAGCGGTGTCATACAGTTGGATGCTACGGGTACAAGTTCATCAAGCGGGACTTTTCTAAGCGTTTTCTTTACTGGCTCAGTCTTTTTTGCAACTGGCTTTTTTACTTCTTTTGCGCTTATTGTAACGTTTTCTACCTCTGTATTAGTAGCTTGTGTTTTTCTTGCTCTAGGCATATAACTCTCCTTGAATTCTTTTTATTTATGTCAAACGGGGATTACCGCAATTAAGCAATAACCCCCGCCGACCTCGAAATTTTATTTATTACGGTACATCATAGAAGCCCGCTACATTTGCCATAGCAACAGCAGTACCCCATCTCTGAGCGCAGAAATACTCTTGAGAAAGGTCAGCATTTGCATACGGGTCGCCATTGATAATAAATGTATTACCTTCCGTAACTCTCTTGATAAACTTATCATCTGTACCAACGACATAGATACCATTACCAAGAATCAGGTTATTTGTTCCTGCCCTATGAGCGTTGTTCATAGCAAGGACAGGGTTCTGACCGATATGAGTGTAGTAACCGAAATTGTAAACATCTTCCTTTGCAGAATTAGCATCAGCACCAACGTTGTGAACTGTGTCAGCACCAACAGCATCAGCGATACCCCTTGCGCCCTGCTTAGATGTAATAACAGTTGCAACCGTACCAGTCTCAGCTTCTACATGGTCGATAATCGTTATAAGTTTGGAGATATCGAAAGAACCAGACTGCTTATACGGAGTATTGAGAGCCTTAAAAGCATCCTGTGTAACAAGAAGAGTATCCTCGTTAATCTTTCTCTGGAAAGCACGAGCAACCTTATCAATCATCTTGTTGAAGTCAATACGTCCCGCAAGAACACGGTTAAGCTCTTCGTAAATCTTTACGCCATAGAGCTTCATGTCGGGAGTAATCTGCTGATGAGGATTGAGTCTCTGTCTGCGGATACCCTGAGTACCCTCTGCAATCTGAGAAACGATAAATTCACTCTTACCATCCTCAATCTCAAATTTCATAGAATCGCCAAGAGCAACATTTCTCTCATCCGTGAAAGCGAAGAGCGGGTTTGTTTCAGAAAGTCCATCAAGAGTTGTGAGAGTGATAACCTCTTCGATGATAGAGAACATTTCGGGATGAGAGCGAAGAGCGCGAATATCAAGCTTTGTAGAACCGCCGTTTAAGTCGATAAGAGCCTGTCTAAGTGTTTCCTGTGTTTCGCCAACAGAATAATTACCAAGAGTTCTGCCCTTGTAGCTATCTACGGCAAGTTTGACAATATCATTAGCATTAGCCATTGTTATTATTCCTCCTTAATATAGAAAAGCGTGACCGAACAGCCACGCATTAAAGTTTATTTATTTTCCGTTTATATATTACTGATTAACCTTGTTTGTAGAAATCTCAATAGCATAGAGAGTCGTGCCAGATACCTCTTCGATATCAACACACTTACCAATCTCGCCTGTAGCTCCTGCTTTCCACTTACCATTTGCAATACCTACAACTTGTCCCTCTGTCGGGGCATCGCCATCAAAAGCGAGAGCGGATACAGAGAAAATATCTCCTGCCTGTAACAGATGTACACGAACAGCTTTTCCTGCCTTGTTGTAGAAAGTCAGAAGATTGCGACCATCATTATCTACATCACCCTCAGAGTTTACTTCGGGAGTGGAAGTGATACCAAGTACAGTCGGTGTAGCAGTAGCCGCCGTAAGTAATCTAAGTTCGCGCTCACCACTAACAAGTGCGCCAACCTCTACAGGCATACCATTGTCGATATCTGCGCCAGTGTTACTAACCTTGTAAAGACCAGAACGCATAAGAGAATTGTCCTGTGTTGCCTGAACGTTGTCAAGTCTAAGAATTACATGATTTGCCATGTTTAAATTCCTCCTAAATAATAATTAATTTCTGTTTTTCTTCGCGCGATATTCTTCAATAATACCGCCGTATACTGGTTTATCTGTTTCAACATCATCAAATTGGCTTGTTCCATCAATCGGTATCTTTGCAAAAGTTAACTTTTCTTCCTGCTCAGTTTCCTTTACAGGTTTAGCTAACTGATACTTACCAATAATTGCAAAACATTTTTCTTTGATATCTTCAAGAGACATTTCTTTTAAAGCATCTTTGTCAGCCTTAAAAGCGACATAAGCCTCAACGTTACTAAGTCTATCGTCAAATTCATCAAAAATAGCCTTTTCACCTTTTGCTCTGTCATCTGCTTCTCTTGTTAATTTATATTCTCTAAGTGTTGTAACCTCTTCACTTAAAGAATCATTTTCTGTTTTCTGAGCATTAAAGTTTGCTTCAAGCTCATTGTATTCAGAAGTCATTTCTTCAATTGTATTTCTGAAAGAAGTTGCAATTTCTTCTTCCTTTTTTGTTTCTGCTTCCGCAAGTTTCTGTTTGTCCTCGGCAGTAAGCCACTCAAGAGTAACCTCTACGGCTTCCCCAACAAACTTCGCTGTACCATCCGCTTCATTATATTCGTAACCGATTTTCCAATTAGTACGAGAACAATTACCACCGTCTGCATAGGAATATACTTCCTTCTCGATGAGCGCATAATCATCTGCGAAATCGTTGAGCCAATAGCTTGTAAAACCAATCTCCTTGCCAGTGGCATCTTTCTCGACTTTATGCATACTATCTAAAAGAGAAGCAAGAGCCTTTCTCTTCTTACCGTATGTTGCGGCGAAAGTTTCTACAGTTTTGGAATCGTCAACTCTAGTATCCTTTTCCAATTCGTTACCTCCTAAAGATGTAAAGTATAATTTCAATTCGTCTTTCATCTCTTCCATAAGCTTATTAAATTCGACTTTGATAGCCGAGTAATCCGTAGAAACTACAGATGCGTTCGGGAAGCAAGGTTCGATATTAAACTTACTATCATCAGATTTATTTAAGAGACAAAGAGCGTCAAAAGAAAAAGATGTGATATTCGTGTATGAATTATCTTCTTTAAGCGGTTCAACTGCATCAAGAAGAATTTCCATACTTTGTCCGAACATAACATCTTCGTCATAAACAGCATCTTTTAATTCTGGATATCTGCCAGTCCATAATATAACGTCTGTTGTAAGATATGTACTAACCTCATCGCCCTCAACAATAGCCTCATATGTTGGGGTAGAAGAGGGGATAGCCACGCCAAACGGTACGCACTGACTTTCCAGTTTTAAAGTATCTACATTTAATTTATAATCATGACCACCCAAATAGTGTTTACCATCTTCCGTTGTCATCAAGTGTCCGACAACTGGTATGAATTGCAAGGAAGGATATGCTTTTTCTACAGCGTCTTTGCTGAAAAATGATTTATTTCTGTTTTTTCCTAAAGCGAGTACATAACACTTAGCTTTTGTAAAACTATCATTTAATTTTTCGTAATTACATAGCTTCATGCCAAAATTTATACTTAATTTCTTTTCGCCATCCATCCGCTTACACCTCCTTTCCTTACAAAGTAAAATTTAATCTATTCGAAAAATGATAATCATGATTATCAAAATTAGTAATAAGAATTTTAGCGACATTTTCATTAAACGTAAAAACGTAATTCGGTTCATTGCTTGAGCGGTCAATAATATATGCAAAACCCATATCTTTAAGTTTTTCAGCTTTTTCCTTGTCATTAAATACAACTAATATGTTTTTCATGAATCCACCACCTTTAACTTATTTTAGCGTTTTCGCCTTGGTCAGATTC
>OCTW011543066.1_pt1 | contig 10503 bp, 7 predicted proteins | sample 1539671 | NCBI WGS metagenome assembly OCTW01 (sample SAMN02144230, study PRJEB22623) | gut metagenome | biome: sheep rumen | host: Ovis aries | place: New Zealand
TAAGAATTCATTCTTAAGCACTTGTGCTTTATCAAGAAAAAGATAAATCTTTTATCCTCGGGATAATACCCGAAGCGCGCAAGCGCTTTTAAAAATAAAAAAATAAAAGAAGTATTCTTTTTATTTATTTAATAAGTATCGAAATATCTACCGATATTTCTTTCTTTTTAAAGAAATTAAAAAGAAAGAAATATATAAAGAAAGAAAAAGCAAAGAAGCAAATTCCCGCTTTTACAAATAGTACAACGGAGATTATATGCTCAATTTGCCTATCTTGAATATAGGCAACTGTTTATTAAACTGACAAATGTACATTACTCAAATAACAAAAATCTTTTTTCAGCCTTCTTTTCGCAATACAAACCACTCAAACTAACTTTTAAAAATAAGAATGCAGTATAACACCCTCTGTTTTGCTTTATTTTTAATTCTAAACGACTTTTATCGCTTTTTAATGTAGATTTATGCCTAAGCGAAAAAATCGCTTAGAATTAAATTCTGAGCGATTTAGAAGTATCGTCGTTTTCGCTCCTATAAAACACAACCGATAGAGCAGATATACAACTTGCTATATTGCTATTTTGAAAAGAGCAACACAATAATACTGTATAAGTTGTATAAGATTATTTTAAGTACAAACACATTAAAGAAATACACTGTAAGTTTTTTGAAGTATTAAAAGTCACCCAAACTTAGTATACTGAATATAAACTTATACATCTTATACACTTGTTAATCAAAACTATAGAAATATCAAAACCGCTCCCGAAAGCCATAGTTTTTCGGAAGTTTTTTATAGAGGTTATCTTCTATTTAGAAAGGACATCGTTAAAAACCAAGAGGAAAATCAGTATTTAGCTAAACAGCTTTTATTATTACAGGGATAATTACAGGTGAAAACAGGAGTGTTTACGCTTTTTGTTGTGAAACGTGTTTATAATTGGTATGCAAACTATGTTTATCAAGCTGAAATTGAAAATACTCTTATACAACTTATACACATCTTGACTTTTAAACCTCAACATTCCTGTTTCTCCCTGTAAAATGAGCCCGTTAGGGCGAAAATAGAATTATAATGTTGAGCTCACCCCTTGAAAATCTGCGATTTTCAGGGGGTGAGCGATTTCTTAATAGATTTAATAAAGGTTATCTTTTCTGTAGAAAGGTTTCCCCTAAACAAGATTTAATATCAATACCAAGCAGGACAGCTTTTATTATTACAGGGATAATCATTACAGGTGAAAACAGGAGTGTTTACGCTTTTTGTTATAAAACGTGTTTACAATTGGTATGTAAACTATGTTTAACCATGATGAAATTGAAAATATTCTTATACAACTTATACACATCTTGACTTTTAAACCTCAACACACCTGCTTATTACTGTAAATGGAGCTGTCGCAGACAGCGACTAAAAAACAAGCTCTCGGGCGGCGTTAAGCCGTTCGGGAGCTTGTTTTATCTATCTGTAGGCGGTTTTGACCGCCTACCTATCTCTAATATCCTTTATGCTTCGAGAAACGCCCTGAGCAGCGTTTTTTATGGAATCAGTATTGTTGTTATTGTAACAAAACAACTCACGCTGAGCGGCGCGCAAAGAGAAACGCCGAGGGTTTAATCCTCAGCGTTTACTATTGTTATTTTATTTTTATTTTAACAACTTTACTCAGCGTTTTTGCTTTATACTTCGAATTACCTTTAACGGATATTTTGAGCTTGATTTTGTAAACACCCTTTTTGTATTTCCCCTTTTTCAGCTTAATTGCTCCGTTCTTCTTGTTTACGGAAATTCTATTGTAAATCTTCGACGCAGTTCCGCTTTTAACCTTTACTATCTTAACTGTTCCCTTAGGATTCTTTACAGTAAGAGGCTTTAAGGTAACCTTTGTTTTTTTCAGCTTTTTTGCAGTTATTGTTTTTAGCTTAACTATAGTTTTAACAGGGTTTTGCTTTTTTGAAACAGTTGCCTGTGTCGCAGGCTGTGCCGGCTCTGTAGTAGGTTCAGTTGCAATCGGCTCAGTAACAACAGGCTCTGTTGAAATAGGCTCACTTTGGGTTGGCTCACTTTGGGCAGGCTCGCTTTGGGCAGGCTCGCTTTGGGCAGGCTCAGTTGCGGCAGGCTCTGTTGTTGTGGGCTCTGTTGTTTCTGCTTCGCTCTCTTCTTCAACAAACGCTCCGCCCTTTAGTTGCACAGAAGTAATCGGGGTTAAGGCGAAATCATTTAATTCTTCACATTTTAAAGATAAATTAACCGCCAGAGCATCAGTCAAAACTTCAAATTTAGCAATAATCAGTTTAGCCTTATTGCTATCTTCAAAATCATATCCGCTTTCGCTGTCAGTAAAATTAAACCGCAGTTCATTGTCCAGTTTATCATTATAGTCTATATAATTTTTTATTTTTGGAAACTCAATACTTTTGAGCTTTAATGTGTTTGACGGATAAACCAAGCTGAACTGACCATTTATCACCTTAGAGGTTGTGATTCCTCTACAGTAGAATACAAGTGTATCACCTTTATTTAAGCTGTTGACATTTTTTGAAAAGGGCTTTATACTCTCTTTTTCTGTATCGGAAGTCGGCGTTGTAGTGCCTGTGGGTTCGTTATATTCTTCTACGGGATTGCCGTCTTTGTCTACAACCGTCTGATTGATAATATGAGCGTAGCCACAGATGTCGCACTCATCGTAAGTTGTGAGAGTGTATTTCGGCTCAGCGTTGACAATATGCTTGATTACATACGGTTCTTCTGCCTCGTAATAGTACATAAGGATATCTGCGTGAAATTGTCCACAACCACTTCTTTTGATTGTTCCCGGGATTAACGGGCTGTGAATTCTTGCGATGTAATCTGTTACCGAAAGTTTTGTATTATTTTCAGCGTTGTACTTTCTTGCTAATAGTGTGATGTCTTCCTTACAAACAGGGCACTGGAAGTGTTCTTCGGCCTTGTAGACAGTTCTTGTAGCGATTTCTTCGTAGCTTGTCGTCTCTCCGATGTTAATCTGGTCGCTTGTATGAGTCTTGTTGATTAAGATGTGACCGGGGCAATCTGCGAAGGTACCTGTTACGGTTTCGCTTTTCTGACCGTTGCAGTAATTCTGAATAGCAGTCGCGTCGTTTACGTCGACTTCATTGTCTTTGTTTGCGTCTGCTCGTATTAATGCTCCCTTAGAAAGCTCAGCGCCGTCTACGTTCGCGATGTATTTCTGAATTAAAGTCGCGTCGGAAATCGTGAGCTTACCGTCGCCGTTAGTGTCGCCTACTGTATATACGGCGTTGTTGTTTTCGATAATCGTATCTGTCTCGCTTGCGGCACTTGCTATGCAGGCTGTCACAACAGCGAGTATCACGAAGATACAGACTACAGGGATTATTCTTTGAAGTTTCTTCATGAAACTCACCTCATTTATTTAACCGTTACTTTGAATTTCAATATATAACCGCCGTTGGTTTTTATTGTTATTACAGCTTTTCCTTTTTTCTTTGCGGCTACTTTTCCTTTTTTGTTAACAGAAGCGATTTTAGGCTTATTTGATTTAAAGGTTTGTTTGCCGTTTTTACCTGTTATTTTAATTGTAAATTTGCCTTTTACCTTTAGGGTTTTCTTTTTGGCGTTGAGCTTCGGATTTTTAACAGTTACCTTAAAGGTTTTCTTAACACCGTTATTCTTTACTGTAATTTTCGCCGTACCCTTTTTGAGAGCCTTTACCTTTCCGTTTTTATCTACTTTTGCTACTTTTTTGTTAGAGCTTGTGTAGGTGGTTTTTCCTACGGCGTTTTTTACGGTTGCTTTAATTTTTACTGTTCCGTTTCTGTAAACGCTTGCTGATGTCTTTTTAAGAGTGATTGAAGTTTTGTCAGCTATGGGTTCTGTTGTTGTCGGCTCTGTAGTAGGTTCAGTTGTAATCGGCTCCGTAACAACAGGCTCACTTGTGGCAGGCTCAGTTGCGGCAGACTCACTTGTGGCAGGCTCAGTTGTGGCAGGTTCTGTATCGGGAATATCATAAATTAAGGTAAAGCTGTAAAATCCCCAGTCGCTATCGTCAAACTCTCCTCTTAATGGATATCCATAGTTTGTTACAAAATAATAGGTTCCTGCAGAAAGAGATAAAGCATTATCAATAGAATTTTCCTCCTGATAATATGACTTTATTTCCTCTAAGTTTTTATCTAAAACTGTACATTTTGAATAGGAGATTTCAGAGCTATATTCTATATTGAGTTCTACGTCATTCGGAATAGTGAATTTAAAATAGTCCTCTTTGTCGTTCATTCCATATTGCCCGAAGTATTCGCTATTTAATGAAATCTGATTAGCTTTATAGGCTGAATTATCATTAGAGTTCTGTGTTTCTGTAAAGGATTCATTAGATGAAGTGAAAATTAATTCCAACGAATAATCAAGCTCTGTGTAAGTTGAAAACGAGGGTTTCTGAGTTGTTAAGTAATATGTTCCCGCATTAAGATATAAACTCATATTTTCATCATTTGCTCTGAAAGAAAGTTCGTAATAATCCTCAGTTGGTTCAGGCTTAATATAATTATTTTCGTCAGATAGGCTAAACCTAATCATATCAGTATCAGGTTTTATATTAAATTCTATTCTACCTGATTTTTCAAGTGTAAAACTGTATTTATCGGTGTAGGCGTTCGACGTAAGTTTACCGGAATAAGTTTTACCGTAATCAATTTTTTTAGCGTCCTTAAATTTTTCGGGGACAGCACTTGCAGAAATAACAGTAGTAAGCATAAGTAATACAATGCTTAAAGCTATAGCCAATGTTTTTTTGATGTGGTTCTTTTTCATTTTTTCCTCCTGTTTTGGCGTTTTAAACGCATATTTAAATGTGTTGCAAAAAAAATTGCACAACACTCGGTGCTGTGCAATAAAACGCAAGCTCCGATTGTTGCAACACAATTTTCATACATGCCTCAATACTGAATATGGTATGACTACTAGAGCATGCATTTTTACCTATTTTAAGCAAAAATGCACACCATATACAGAATGAGATTGAAAAAATTGTGCTGCACCTTAATTATATCATAATAGAAAGATTATTTCAATAAGCAAAGAGATATTTTATAGATTTATTATTATGTTACTGCTCGCTGCTTTGCAGCTCGGACTACAGGCAGGATTAGTGTATGCAAAACAAAGTAATTGGGTATTATACAGAGAGTATTATTTTCAATATTTTTTAAAATATTGTTGACATTTTATACCGTATGTAGTATAATATTATTAGCATAAGAGTTAGATTTTATGCGGGTTAGGCTCGTTAGAGCTATTGCAAATATTACTCTCTGTAATATTTGCAAGGGAGCGTTATAACGCTCCGCAAAACCGAGGCGAAAAGCACAAGCTTATCGTCCGAGGCGGCTCGAAAGAGCCGATTTGATACAAAGAAATTTGTATCAAATAGCCCTCCGCAGGAGCACAATCAACATTGGCTCTGACAATGTTAGTATTGTGCGTACTCTGGAACAGAGTACGCAGGGGGCGTGTGAATATTGTAGAAACGAATATATGAAGTTAAGTGAAAAGAGGTTGTTTTTATGAATAAAGGCAGTTACAGTATTTCTCTTGCACAAAGCAATAAAATTGCGTTGGAGCACGATTTGAGACGTTACACGCCCCCTAACGCCGACAAGGCATTATCTGACCGTAATATCTACGTCGTTAAGACAGAGGATATTAAGTCAGAATTTAACGAGTTGTTCCGAGAAGCAATCGAAGAATACAACAAAAATCAGCCGAGAGATAGTCGAAAAAAAACGCTTGATTATTTTTCTGAATTAACACGAGGCTCCCAGCACGAACGCGCTTTATATGAGATGGTGATACAGATAGGGAACAACGAAGATAACGGGATAACTGATAATGATTTTGACGTTGAGCATTGGCAAAACCTTAAACAACAAGGCAAATTCAAAAGCGCCTCGCAATATGCGTTGGCACATTTGAATAAAAGTGAAACAAAAGCCGAGCTTAAAGAAGTCTTGCTTAATGTCGCGAAAAAACTCCCTGAACAGTATCCCGCTCTAAAGTTTTGGAATATATGCTTGCACGATGATGAGGTTGAGGGCACTGCTCACCTTCACGTTATTTTCAGCCCCATTGGCACAGGCTATAAGAACGGTGTGCAGCGGCGCTGTTCACTTTCAAAGGCTCTTGAAAGTATGGGATTCAAGACGACTGTCGGTAACAACTACGCAATAACCCAATTCCAAAATTCTGTTAAAGATAATGTTGAAAAAGAAATGAGCCTTTACGGCTACGCTCGTCAGTTTATGAATAATCACGAAAAACACTTAAGCGTTTCACAGTTCAAATTAAAGACAGAAAACGAGAAGCTATTGAAAAAGAAAGACGAGCTTAATGCTGAAAAGGACTTGCTCTCTTTGAACGTTCGTCAGAAACAAGCAAAGAACGCTGAACTTGACGAACAAGCAAGGCGAATTAGGACGGCACAGCGACAGCTTAAGGAGCTACAGGCAGAATTAGAAACAAAAGAAAAAGCTCTCGCAAAACGTGAGGCAGAGCTTGCACAGCGAGAGAAATTATTACAGGACAGTAACGCTGTGCTCAAATACAGAGAAAAGGCTTTAAATAAGCGCGAACGCGCTTTGAGGGCTAACGAATATGTTGACAAGAACATACAAACACCTCAAACACAGCGACCTGACAGAGCGTTACCATCATTCTGCGAATAGAAACTTACTGACAATCAGCCATTAAATAAATATCCTTTTGTAATCAGCGGAGCGTTTTTAAACGTTTCGCTGATTCTTTGCGTACAGGGCGGGACGGCGGGAATATCAATCAAGGGGAGCTTTACGCTCCCCTCAACCTTATACTACAGCTTTCAGTTTCTTTTGCTCGTCCTTCTGCTGTTCGTAACGCTGAGAGCCGAACATATCCCTTATATCGTCCATTGATAATTCCTCGTGGGATTTCTTACGGAATTTATCCTTATGGAAATACCAAGCCTTTTTCTTATAAGCAAATTTGAAATTTAGCTGTTTCAAAACTTCCTTATGAGCTTTAGTGTTTCCGCTAACCCATATCCAAGAGCCGCAGATTTCAACCTCTAAGCCGTTTAAGCGGATAAGGGTATCAATTATATGTATAAACTCTTTCGGCGTTTCTGTGGTCGTGTCCGAGGTCTTTGTGTAGGTTTCGCCTTTGGCGTTCTGATGAACATTTTTTAAACGCTCCCACAGCTTCTCAAATTCGGCTTGCATAACCTTAAATTCTTCGCCGTCGCCCCCGACAATGTCGGGGTGCAGCTTCATAGCTAAACGGCGGTATTCTTTTTTGAGTTCCTCGGCGGTACGGCAATTATTAAAATATTTCATTGTTCAACAACTCCTTAAAGCTAAATTTTTTGATGTACTTGTCAATCAACTCGGCTGGTATGTCCTCGAAATTTTCGCTATCAAACGGAGCGGAACAGAGGAAAAACGTTCCGACTATCATATCAACCGGCTTTCCGTATTCGTTGAATAAAATACGGTTGGGCGTTAGGTCTTGCAACTTGCCTTCTTCATTACAAACAAGGGCAATTTCTTCATCATCAAACGGATATACAGCTTGTATATATCCGCCGACTAATCGCTGCATATTGTCGAGTGTTCGCTCAATATTTGTTACATAAGGCTCTTTGAACGGTTCAACAACAATGATTCTCATAACTTTTAAACTCCTTTAAAAATGTTTTATTCGGTAATTCGGATTCGGTGGGCTCTTACAAGTCCGATTATTAGGTTGTCACGCTGTATCAGCTCCTTTCTGTTATGTTTATTCGTATAAATCATCATCGTATGGGCTTTACGCTCACAAAAAGCGCAGACAGCTCAGACTGTCAAGAAACAAGCGAACAGCGATACGCCGTAGGGCAGTTCTTTACAGTCTGAGCTGTCGGAGTAATATGTGAAGCTAAAGCCAATGCGAGATGATTTTGAATAATCAGAACAGGAGCATAGACTATGGCGTGAAACCGTCAAATAACGGACATAAAAATAACGCTACGGACAAGCCGTAGCGCACATTGTTATAAATTATAAATATTATACTGCTAAATCCTTAATCAGCTTATCAAGCGTAGGACGGCTGACATTCAATACTTCCGATAACTGTTTCTTGTTAATCTCTCTTTTCAGATAGCGGTTGTATTCTTTGTCAAATTTCTCTCTATCAATCGTTTTAACTTTTCGACCTTTGTATTTACCTTTTGCTTTTGCAATCGCTATGCCCTCACGCTGACGTTCTAAGAGGTTTTGACGTTCAAACTCTGCTATAGCTCCAATCATTGTAAGCATAAGCTTGCCTGTCGGAGTTGAGGTGTCTATATTCTCTTTGTTGCTGTGCAGAGTAACATTTTTGCGCGTGAGTGTTTCCACTATCTCTAAAAGGTCTTTGGTGCTCCTTGCGAGCCTCGAAAAATCGTGAATATACAAAACGTCGCCCTCACGGACGTAATCTAAAAGCTCTCGGAGCTTAGGACGGTTAGTGTCCTTTCCGCTAACTTTTTCAATATACCATTTATCAATCCCGAACGGCTCAATCGCTTTTATTTGGCGTTCCTCGTTCTGCTCAACTGTGCTAACTCTTATGTATGCAACTTTCATCTCTGTTCGCTCCTTTATTTATTAATTTATGTAAATAAAAAGTCTTGACTTCATTTACATTCAAGAAAGTAATTGCTTTTACAACTCTAAATTTACAAATATCATTGTATTTATGATTTTAAGATAGACTATACTCTATTTTTACAAATCTATCTCAACAGGCTTTCAGCTTATATTGATAACCAAAAAATACCAGACTGTTTTTATGGATTCGCTTGGATAGTAACAAATTCGATTACACTACGCTTTGGAATAATAAATCGCTTGCCGACCTTAACGGTTTTAATGCTGTTGTCGTTCAATAATTTATAGACATTATTCCTTCCAATATGTAACATCTTCATTACGTCGTCTACTGTCACGACATCATCATATTCTTTAAATATATTTGTATCATTATTCATAATATCACCTTTCTTTTACTATCAAAAAAATTAATAACTTACATTACGCTTTGGGATAATAAATTGCTTGCCGACCTTAACGGAATTAATACGTTGTCGTTTATTATTTTACAAATCAATCGCAACAGGCTTTCAGTTCTTATTGATACCAAAAAGATACCAATACCGTTTTTATGCTTGTATTTTAAAATGCTAAATTGTGCTATTATGTTTTTTGCGAATACTAAAAAACAAATAATTTCACGTGTTGAAAGGTAAAATCACTACTTTTGATTTTCCTTCATTTCTTCGAGTCCTTCTGCCCCTGCCATCAATTTTTGGCTTCGGAAAGCGATTTCCGAAGCCTTTTCTCTTTTAATTATACCAAAAATTATACCACCTTTATGCGATGTTCAAATTTATGGCGCTGTCGAGAGCGTTTATCGTCGTCTCCTTTGCAGTCTTTCGACGGTTGATATAAATTCTCTCGGTGGTGTTTACGCTTTCGTGTCCGAGCAAAACGGAAATGTCCTGAATCGGTACGCCGTTATCGTCGAGGATACTCGCCACAGAGTGACGAAATCCGTGAATCGTACAATGCGGCAAGCCTGCGTTCTCGGTCAGACGGTTTACCACCCGGTTGATTGCGCTGAGGTTGACATACGGCTTTCCGAGAACGGTGCGGACAATGAAGTCGTGGCTTTTATCGTATCCGTTTCCGAGCAGCTTGGCATAATCCTCCTGGCGTTGCTTTTCGGCTTTCAGCTCTCCGATTACAAAATCGTTTATCGGGATTTTGCGGTTACTGCTCTTTGTCTTTGGCGTGGTGATTTGCATTGTCACGTTCTTGCGGCTGCCTGTTCTGCTCTTGTTGACGTTCAGAAGCTTTTTGTCATAGTCTATATCCTCCCACGTCAAGGCGAGCAATTCGCCCTTTCTCAGCCCCGTATAGAGGGCTAAAAGCAGGAATATGTAGATATGACTCTCGTGCTCTTTTGCGTAAAGCAGGAGCTTTCTGACTTGCTGTGCGTTGTATTCGGGAACGTCCTTCTTGATGCTGTGCGGAAATGAGGGCATACGGCTCCTTAATACCGGATTCTCGTTAACATAGCGATTCTCAAGAGCGTATTCATACGCCGACGACAACACGCCTCGGATATTTTTGACCGTTTTGCAGCTCAATCCGCCCTTGCCATTTGACTTACCGTGTTGAGAGAGAAATACAAAATACTTGGTAAACACCTCGGGTTTCATATCCTTGAACTTGTACCTCTTTGACTCAAAATAGGGCTTTATCTTGCCGCTCACGGTCTTGTCATAGGATTCCCACGTAGAGGGTTTTATGATTCCCTTGATACCTTTCAGCCATTTGTCGAGAAAGTCTGTAAAGAGAACATCGTCGCATTCAAGGTTGATATCCTTGTAGCTCTCAATGATTTCTTTCATCTTCTCAATTGCACGGCGTTTGTTGTTACCCTTAACG
>OCTW011560809.1_pt1 | contig 10503 bp, 10 predicted proteins | sample 1539671 | NCBI WGS metagenome assembly OCTW01 (sample SAMN02144230, study PRJEB22623) | gut metagenome | biome: sheep rumen | host: Ovis aries | place: New Zealand
GCGTTCAACAACCGCTGGGTCTTGGTGAGGCGTTTTTTCTTTTGAACCATAATTGAAAATTTTTAGTGATACATTTTGTTCTGTCGGATAGGGTTGGCCAACCTTCCGACGGCAAAAGTAAGCACAAAAAAAACGCCCCAGCAGTGCTGGAGCGATTTGGGATGGATTTGGGATGGAATTGGGATAAATTATAGTTTTGGCAAATATGCTTTACCCAATTCTTCCGCCAATTTTTGTGCGACTGCTCGAATCTCTGCAAATACAGCAGCATCATTCTTACTATATTTCACACTATCCATTTTCTTAGGGTCATAATCTATAAACGAATAAGTACAGTACTTCCTAAAGTTCTCATAGACACAATTATATCTCTTATCGACATTCAATTTCAGCGAATCAATCTTTTCACAAAATTCCTTGATGTCGACAGGATAATTGCAAGTCCATCTGAGATACCAATAGGCACCAGCCCACTTCCATTGTCGGTTTATCACCTTATTCTCTCCTACTATTGCTTCTAAGGCTTTCTTGACTTGCTCATCATTATAGCCACCCTGTTCCGTAGAACCACCAATATTGACTGTACCTGTAAATTTTATCTCTTTGGCAATAAAGTTTCCCGGGCTATTTACATTGATAGTAAATCCATCGTTATTGCTATTTTTTGTCATAAGGTCATTAAATTTTAATTTCTTTTCCTACGATATTCCCAGGACTATTCACATTCACAGACTTGATTTCTCCTGTATATTGGTTTATGATATTCAAGGTAAGATATACATTTCCTTCGCATATTTCCTGCACATTAATATATAGGTTTTTCACTTGAACTAAATGTCCTTTACGATTAATCTTTCGAAACAAAGATCTTACTTTTCTCAGGATTTTCGGGTCACCTATTTTCTTGGTGACCCCACGTTGACTGCTAGGCAGTTCTTCAATGATGTTGTTCATTTTGCGGTTTTTTAAAGTCAGTAATAAATTAAATCGCCACAAAAGTAATATAGGGGGTGTTGCAAAAACCGCCTACACCTCTCCACTTTCTTCATTTTCTTTGTAAAGTTTAACACTTTCGGCATGTTTTGTCCATATTTTAGCCACTACGGAGTCTGGTTCCATCACTTTTAACCTGTTACCACGCTCCATAAGCTTCCCGATGAAATCCCACGAAGGGCGTAACCTGAAACTGAAATCAGCCCAGTCTTCCCCCTGCATCACTTCTGTCTGGCTCCCATGAAGTGGCAAGTCACGCAGATAGTTCATTTCCGTTCCGAAAGCCCTGATCAGGATATCTTCCACCTCCAATGTTTCATCTTTCATAACACCATAACAGTCTTTCAAGTATTCCGTCACCGTCAGCGAACTGTCCATCAGGAATTCAGTACCCATATTCCGCACCTTTTGCATTCTGTCAAGAGCCAGTGTAATCACTGGTTTCGAATCAGAAGGCCCGATCAGATACCATCGCTGATGATACAATTTCAGGAAATAAGGCTGCACTGTATAGTGGCTCACCCTGTCCCTTCCGTATGCCTGATAGCTGATGTGCAGCATCTGGTTTCGCCTCATAGCCTGGATGATGTTTCTCAGGAATCTTTCCGACGATGGGATGTTCTCCACACCTATTCTGTCTTTGATGTCCACACATTCACCGATGGCATAGTTTACAGCCAGTGTTGATAACATCCAGTTTTCAATGCTGTCCTTCCGAAATATCTCAGGATTTTTGATATAATAGCCCCCTTTGCTATTATATCCTATGGAAATATGGAAAATCTCTTCTATCTCACTCTTGTATCTGAAGAATTTGCTTCGGTCCAATCCAACTCCCTCATTCACCTTATCCTTTATCCAAAGGACATTAATCTCGTTTAACGAAATGGGGCCGTAGTCTCGTATGGTTGTTATCAGCCATACGTAAGCCTTATACATTAGGTTCTGTCTCATCTTTCTGCTTGTTTTGTACAAAAGAAAGACGTGGACCATCAATAATAAACGACAGCCTACAAGGAGTCTGGTGTCCACTCGTATAGTCGAATACTACCAATGCCCACGCCTCATTTCGGTGTGAGCGGTAGCCTTCGTATCGAGATATATTAGTTTACCAGACTTTGTAGGCTCGAAAACCTTTGGCTCATTTTCCGCGATGTCGGGTGCAAAGGTACAATATTTCATGCACAATGCACCATTTTTTATACTTAAATTTTCATTCTACGCAAAAGGAACAATATCATATCAGATTCTATTCTTACATAAAACAAGTCTTTCACATTAAACTTTCCATATTTTTCTGGAACTCTTCACGCCTTTTATTTCTGTTAAAGAAATGGAAGCCTCTTATACGATAATCCGTGTTATCAACGAAGGTAATAACGGGAATTCCTATTTTCTCAATATCAAGAAGGAACTCTTCCTTCCATATGTCAGTCGCTATATATCCATCTCCCTTCGGCTCTATAAAGATCTGAATTTGTTCGTTCCTATCATCTGACTTTTTACGTTTAAGGAAAAGGATATAGTCTGGTTCGAAAAGATGCCCCCCATTGAATGAATAGGTAGCAAGTTCTTTCTCGCCTTCGTTTCTTACAAGAAAGACCTCACTATATGCTGTTTGCAAATCTTCATAGTATCTTTTGAATGCAGCAACGAAAGCTTTTTCTTCAGGCGACCCGTAATTATCAGTAAAAACATACCAGTCTTCTTTTCTTAAATCAAGTCGAATGGCAGCATCCACACTCATATCCCCCTGAGAAATACCTACGCCATCAGCTGTCGGGTTCGCGAAGTTTAAAACACGGTCTCGAATAACATTGCACAGCTTCTTAGTTGTAAACTCTTTAGTTCCTTCGTATTGTATTTCAATTGTAGACACATATTGAGCTATGTCTTTAAAAAAGAGCCAAACTGCCTTGGATATTAGGTCAATAGTTATCTCTTCTTTCTTAAGTTTAGAGCAAATGGTTATAATAGCATTGCCTAAATAACTATCTGACATTACAAACTCTCTCGTGGATTGTAATGAAGGAAAATATTGTTTTAATGTACTGAATGTCAGGGATGTATTACGTCGGATAGCACGATGTAGTATTCCATAATTAATGTCTGCAATTTCCTTAATAGTAAAACTACTATAAGTTAGATTAGAAGAAGCCCCACTTTCTTCTATCTTCTCAGCAAACAAATCATATACTCCTTGCGCACCAGTCTTCATATAGTAGATACGTTCTTCCTTCTGATTATCTGGTATGGACTGAATATGTTGGCGTCCGATTTCTCTTCGCGAATTTACGAAAACTAAGCCTTTTTTATAAAAATCCGTCTTTTTAAATGAGTCCTTTACAAACAGATCTCTCTGAACTGCTCTTTCAGGAATTGCTCCAGACTCTCTTAAGGATTTATTTAGGCGACTGATATATTGGCTTTCGTTAATACAATGATAAAGCAATGTTTCGCAAATACGCATTGGATTATTAACTTCATCATCGTACTTTCTTCTATATCTGTCCTTCTTCTCCTTTGTTTCAAAAGGGCAGTATCTTGCTCCTCGACCAATAAGCTGAGCTTCGGCGTTAGTGTCATTTATACTTCCTACTGTCTCAGACAGTCTGACAATATCAAACAAATTTAAGACATCCCAACCCTCGTTAAGTTTGTCAACAGCAAAGACAACCCTATAAGGGTTTGTTCTCTCCTCTAAGGAATTTAGAAGCAACTGATTCTTGTCTGCATCTTTCTCTTCATTTGCTGAAATGCAGTGATCTTGGCCAAATTCTTGGCGGATTTCTAATGCGAGTGAGTCAATACTGATGCCGTTATCTGTAAAATAGTCACTTGCTTGTTTCATCCATTCGTTTTCATATGTAACTAAAATGCGTGAAACGTCAGCACCTGTTATGTTGCTTACTATCTCGCAGAATTTAGCCATATTGGTTTTACTCTCAACAATGGTTTTTGATTTCAGCATCAAGACAGGCTTAATATCTAAGCCCTCTCGCTGGAATAACTTTAATCGAAGTTGGCTCATTACAACTGCAATCAAAGCGCGATCCATTGGAGTGCTATCACTGAAGGACATACTAAATATGTCTTTCGAGTATTTGTCTTCCCTATATTTTACAAGTGAGTAGTCAAAAACAACCTTGTCTTCATATTTATTTAAGAGCAATGGGTTATTCTCAAATTTGCATGTTGCTGTGAATTCAAGCAACAGGTTTTCTTCATTGGCATTCAATATTTTTGAGATGGTAACCTCCCATTTTCTGTTATCCTCCTTATCATCTTTGCTCAACGTGGCAGCATTCAAATGATGAGCCTCGTCTGAAATCATTACGATTTTGTGACGCTTAAAATCATCGATAGAAACAGAATTCTCCCTAACATCAAACAAATCGCCATGAAGTTTTTGAATGCTAACAAAACAGATGTTGATTCCGTCAGGATTACTACTGTCGAAGTTGTCGACCTCTGTAATTGGAATTCTAATACCGTCTATTGTTAAATCTGGGTTGAACTGGTATTTAGGAGATGCAGTATTTAAGAAATTCTCCTTTGTTTTCTTGATGATAATATTCCTGTTCACAAAGAAAAGGAAGTTTCGATAACCTTGTCTATAGAGATAGGTTATCAACCCTGACATTATCAGAGTCTTTCCACTGCCTGTCGCCATGTGAAACAGTACTTGGCGAGTTAAAGATTTCAGGGCAGGAGTTTCATAATAGGTTATATAATTGCAAAAAGCACTTTCCTGATATGGGCGAAGTTCAAATCTTGGATTTACCCCCTCCCTAACAAAAGCTGGCAATTCTTTGTAAAAACCAAAATCCTTTGCTCCCTCGACTCTCTGATATAGATAGTTTGCCATCTTAATTTATTCCTGTTTGTAAAAACTACGGTTGAATGTTTTGTCATTTTCACTTATGGCAAACTCACTATCCTCTATATCAGAAAGATTGACATAGAGCATATTTTTATCAACCAATTTACACATTAATTCCTTCTGCTCATCCAGAGATAATAACTTAAATTCATCAATACTCTTGTTAATTTCCCTAAAATCTGCATTATCATTCACATAGCCAGTTTCAAGAATACTCTCAAGTATGGCTACACATTCTTCACATGTCTCGCAATTCTCTATCTGTGTCATAAACTTTTCGTTTAACTCAGCAAGTTTGCAATAAACAAATGAACCTCCTCCTTGCCAGTTGTATGTCTTCGAAATACCGTGGCTATCTCCATTTATAGTGTTGATGAGACGCTGACGAGTGGTGGTCTCGGTGTAATCCATCTGGTCAACAAGAATGAATTGTCTGCCCATCTTCATAGCTGCGCCGCCGGTTGTTCCTGATCCCGCAAAGAAGTCAAGAACCAAATCACCTTCATTTGTGCATAACTCCATGATACGTCCCAAAAGTTTCTCTGGCTTCTTACCTTTCTTGAATTCTACGCCACCCTCATTATGAAGATCGTTAGGCAGGACATCATCCCAGATATCTGTTATTGGCTGGCTAAATGTTAATTTCCCATCAATATTACGGAGACGATGTTTTGCAAACAAGAGTGCGCTGCCATTTTTTATATAATAGTCATTTGCATCTTCTCTAGGAATATGGAAAATCTTATCAGGTTCATTTAATGACTGTCGTTTAACTTCTATAACCTCTGCACTAACACTGCTTTCGTCTAATGATGCTTCACGTACTATTTGATGAGCGTGTTTTATAACGAAATTATTTAGAGTCTCTTCATATGAATCTCCGAGGAATTTACTTAATTTGCTTTTTTTCACTTGCAACTCGAAAGCAAAAGCATCGAGTACTGTCATAAACTCCCAATTATGATAGTCCTCATCAATGTTTATGATATACTTGTTATATCTGTCGTTATAGCCAGTAGCGCCAAATACCCTGTTCGGTTTCCAAACAGTTGTGTCTCTTGAATATATTAGTACATATTCTGCGACATTTACGACACCCGGATTAATAACTTTAGCCCCCGTTGCAGAAGCACGTTTCACAGTTATAATATTCTTGCGGTTTTCTTTTCCAAAGATTTCGTCAAGGAGCACAAGAAGGTAGCCTACTTCATAGTTATCAACAGATAAAGCGATAGTTCCCTCTTTACGCAATAACTGATATGCTATCTGGAGTCTATTGCGCATAAAACAGAGCCAAGTGCTATGATTAAACCGATCATTATAACCAAAGCTATCACTACCTGTGTTATATGGTACATCAATATAAATTAGCTTCACTCTTCCAGCATAGCGCTTCAATAGAGATGAAATAACAAGAAGATTATTGCCGCGTACTATTAGATTGTCCTTATCTCCAAAATCTAATGTTTTTTCACCATCAATATGGTCTTTATCGTATCTTGTGGCTCCTACAAGCACTTTGGGAGCAAGCAACTTATCAACTTGATCGGGAGCAAGGGTCTCATTATAGAAAACTTCATCCCGCTTTTGATCTTCCTTTGTTTGGCCTCCTTCCAGTATACAATCTTTATGAGGGAATATCAGCGAAACATCACCAGATGCAGTCAGGTAATGCTCATTATCAGAGGACAAACCTATCTTCTTTTCGTAGCGAGTATAAGAATCTGGTAAGAATTCTTTGTTGGAAATAGTCCAACCAAACTTCATCTTATCAAAAACGAGACAACCAGACTTAGTGGGCGTAAAGAATCGATTTTTAATTTCCTCTTCACTCAATAGCAAATCAATAAGATCGCTATCCATTTTCATGGTATCTTCAAGCACCACATTTTTAAGAAGCGTATCTTCTGTTGACACATATTTAGTCTGTTTTCTTAAAACAGTTTCAATCTTTGAATACAAGTCCATATTAATTCTAACTTAAAAATTCTCACAAATAAATGCCAATAGCTGCTCAAACATCTTGTCGGAGAGTTCTATTGCACCTAAAGGCGCTTTCTTTAAACCATGCTTCTGCATGTTTCCAAGCGTTAGTTTGCCACTCGTTGATTCGCCAAGCTTGATGATTTTATAGAAACGATTATGTGCTATAGCACTTTCGTAGTCCTCTAACTTCTTATAGTATTTCTTCTCGGCATCATAGTCTGCAGTATAGGGCAAATCACATGCGACAATTTCAAACTTAAAGACGACTTTTTGATGAGGCTTAGAGTAGTAAATATAGCCGGTATCGCCTACTTGTAGTTTGTTGTACTGCTTCCAGTAGATGTAGCCTAACTCATCAAAACACTTGCGATGATCAAAGAACTTGGCATTGGCAGAAATCATCCAAACCTTTGGCGCTCTCTTGCCTGTAGTTTTCTTTTTGTTAGCAACTACTGGAGCAGGCCCAGCCTCTTTTGGCTCTTCCTCTGGGGTATCCAAAACGGTAAACTTCAAATATGATTGCAAGCTACTTGCAATAGTAGGTGATAGCATAAAATGCTTGATAATACCTTCATATAATTTTTGCTGACCGAGTGGTGATTTCCAAAGTTTTAGAAAAGATTTCAGTTCAACATGATCCTTGCAGAACTCTTCCAACTTACTCCTGTTATAGCTGGAACAATTTAGCAACTCTATAAGTTTAAGGCCTGCTTCATTGTCCTTAGTCCAGTCGATGTTTGTAACTGACTTAGCAATCCGCTTGCCATCTCTGTCCTGTAAGTAAAATACTTCCAACTTCTCACCGAAATAGAGTCCGAAACGGCAATCTGTCAACTTCATGTATGCCTCTATCTGCTCTATATCATTTAAACGCTGTTTATGATCTGGCTTCTTTAGCTCCAAGATAACCTCTACAGCTTTCTTGTCACCATTAAGGTAGAAAACAAAATCCGGACGCCATTTGCCCTTATAAAGATTAGACTGCTCTTCCAAGTTATTAGCATATATTGACCAGCCTAATGCTTGAAGGAAACCCGTCACGACATTTTTCTCAAAGGTCATTTCTTTAACACCTTTGTTCTTACTTATTTCATCGCAAAATGTATTCCAGATATGTTTCATTGTTATATATTTTTGTTTTCTATTTAAATCCTGCATTATCTTCTCAGACCATGCAGGCTGCGATTTTAGTTGGTAAACAATAACAGCACCAGCATAACAGCTAATGCCCGCCTACTTAGCGTAGGAATATCTCTTAGTTCAACTTCTCTCGTCGTATCTTCTCCATTTCTCCTGCCACATCACTCATGTCGAGGTCTGTAAGTTGGGCGTTGAGCATGTTCTGGAAGTCCTCTTCCACCACGACATCAGCATGCAGCATGTTGTAGTGCTGCTGTGTCATGTGAATACAAGCGGCCGAAAGACGGGCCAATAGTGAAATGACAACAGAGGCATGTAGCTTATACTTGCGGATGATGTCATTCAAAGCCTGCCGGAGGTCTTCAGCAGCAGGCTCTGTACCTGGATAATGTTGCGCCAGGTCTTTCATCAGGTCTGATATGTCTATTTCGTTTGCCATATATTTTTGTTCTTATTTGTTTTCTTTCAAAATCCTCGCGATTCTCACGAAGGGCGAGGGGGATTCAACTTAAATCTTTTATCATTATAAAAAAGTTTAATGACTTGCCCTACTCGAGAGCGTCATTGCATATTAGAAGGCGTCACGTGACTCTTCACGGGCGTATATTTTCTCACACAGATCTCGCAGATCTCACAGATATTATTTCACTACGAGTTTCTTACCATTGTTGATATAGATACCTTTTTGCGAGGGCTTCTCAGATAATTTCCGACCATTGAGGTCGTAGTAAGTATTCCCTTTAAACTCTGAATCGCGAACCATATCTATGCCTGTGGGATTTAGGTCAATGGCCATTTTATCATTAACAACAAAGTTATACTGTATCTCTTCGTTGCCATCAACAATAATACCATCACTACCATTCGACATAATAAGAGGAATAGGCGAAGCTTGTAATTGTATCTTTCCTTCCTGACTTATTGATGCATATTTCTTTGCTTTGATGTTATATAAGCACTTCTGGCCGTCAATATTCACGAACTGCCAGTTGTTGCTGGCAACATTCTCGTCAACATCATAGAAGGAATTAATGGTTCTGACTTCATCATTTACTTCGTCATAGACCATATACTTAAAAGATTTGGCATTCATCAACAGATAAGCATTTCGCTCGCTGATTTCGCTTGTCTCCGCAGCCATCTCCTTCATATTTAAAAACTTATACCAAGATCCGCCATACACATAATCCCATCTTTGACCTACAGGTATATAAAGAATTGCATGATTTAATGTACTTTGATCGAAGGAACCATTTTGATTTATGGTCGTTTTTGAATTTTTCGCTACTACGTTTTGCAATCTGCAGAACTTGAAAGCATTCTCACCTATTGATTTGACACTATTACCGATGGTAACAGAAGTTAAGTCTTTACACTGAAAAAAAGCTTCACTTCCGATCGACGTCACGCTATTGGGAATGACTATGGAGGTCACACGAGTAAACCTAAACGCATATTTTCCTATCGACGTCACGGTATTGGGAATGACTATGGAGGTTAGGCCTGAGCAACTACTGAAAGCGTTCTCACCAATTGATGTCACGCCATTGGGGATAATAACGGATGTTAAGCTACTGCAGTTACAGAAAGTCCCATATTCAATACTCGTCAAATTGTCGGAGATGGAAATTGAGGTTAGGCCAGAGCAACCGAAGAAAGCAGACCCTCCAATGCTCGTCACACTATTGGGGATGGTAATAGAGGTTAAGCTACTACATAAAACAAAGGCGTTAACTCCAATGCTCACCACACTGTTTGGTATAGTGACAGAGGTGAGGCCTGAGCAATTATCGAACGCAGCCCCTCCAATGCTCACCACACTGTTTGGTATAGTGACAGAGGTGAGGCCAGTGCAATCAGAGAACGCATAATTTCCAATGCTCGTCACGGAGTATTCAACATTCTCGAATGTAACCTTCTCTGGTATTACAACGTTACCAGTGTATTTATTGGGGTTTGATGTAACTTCAGCAGTTATATTAGATGGATTCAAGTTATAATAGATTCCATCAATATCAACGGGATCAGCACTTACTACCATTGGCAGTATAATCATTGCGAGTAAAAGTAGTTGTTTCTTCATAGCTCTATTGTTTTATTGTTTATTTATCTGTGATTTCTGTACGACGTGTCCAGCGATACAACCGCAGCCCCACCACCCAGAGGATGATGAGAAGTAGGATGTAAGATGGATGATGACGCGCGGTTCGGGCTGAGCGAGGGCGTTCATGGCGGTGAGATCCACGAACAGCAGAGCGAAAAAGAGGATAGCCCTATAACCTAAGTACATCATAAGTATGAGTTAATAGCTTTATAGCTTGCAAAAGTAATAAATCTTTGCTAAACAGCCAAAAGAAAAGGAGGAAAACTTCCTCCCTCCTTTCGAATCTTTTAGATTCTTATCTTTCCCCCTTCTCATACAACTTTGCGACTTGGGCGGCGACATCGGTGCCTTGGAAGCGGCGGATGTAGTCGCGGCTGAGGTCGATGCGCTCCTGGCG
>OCTW011445794.1_pt1 | contig 10502 bp, 7 predicted proteins | sample 1539671 | NCBI WGS metagenome assembly OCTW01 (sample SAMN02144230, study PRJEB22623) | gut metagenome | biome: sheep rumen | host: Ovis aries | place: New Zealand
CGCGGGGCAGTGCCTCTTTGCGATCGACTCCACCGCCGGCGCGACCTGGATGGGCAGCGACGCTCCGCTGATGGACATCAGCGCAGACAACGTCGTTTCGTTCGAAACGGCGATCCGCATGATCCCGCAGTTTGATCCGGCCCACCCCCAGATGATCTCCCAGGGGCCGTCGATCTGTCTGTTCCAGAAGAGCGATCCCCAGGAGGTGTTGGCTTCGTGGCTGTTTGCCCAGTATCTGCTGACCAATGAGGTGCAGATCGCCTATGCCGAGACCGAGGGATATGTCCCCGTGACGAGCAAGGCGCAGGAGAGCGAGACCTACCGGACTTACCTCTCCCTCTGCGGGACGGACAACAACGAGCATTATGACGTCAAGATCAAGGCCGCGCAGCTTCTGCTTGACAATGTCGCCTACACCTTCACCACGCCGGTCTTTAACGGCTCGGCGGCGCTGCGCAGCGCCGCGGGTGATCTGATCGACGAAGTAACGATCGCGCCGCGCCGGAAAAAAACGGTGGATGAGGAGTATCTTGACAAACTCTTTGACAGCGTGACCTCGCGCAACCGCCTGGACATGATCACCGTCGACCCCACGGCGGCCGATTGGGAGACCGGCGCGGCGGACGGCGCGGCCGAAGAGGAGCCGCTCGGCTCCACCGCGGTGACGCTGCTGGCCTGTCTGGGCGCCGCCTGGGTGCTGATCGGGCTGTACTGTCTGGCCGACTGGCTGAAAAATCGGAAGAAGAAGTTATAATTTCTCTCTTGATTTAGCCGGTAAAGACGATATAATAAAACTGTTATCAGCCCTTCGGAAAGAAGGATCAACCAAAGAAGAAAAAAGGAGAAGGAAAATGAAAAAAATTCTTGCCCTGCTTCTTGCGCTTGCGATGATGTTCGCGCTTGCCGCCTGCGGACAGAGCGCAGCTCCGGCACCGGCCGAGGAACCCGCTGCCGAAGAGCCTGCCGCGGAGGAAGCTGCGCCTGCCGAAGAGCCCGCCGCGGAGGAAGCCGCGCCTGCCGAAGAGCCCGCCGCGGAGGAAGCCGCGCCTGCCATGAGCTTTGAAGAGTATCAAGCGGCCGAGCTCAACAGCGAGGTCGTGGTTGAGGTCTATGTCCAGGCGACCCAGTCCTGGTGGGACGATCAGATCACGGTTTACGCCTGCGACGGACTGAGCAACGGTTATTTCCTCTACAATATGGCCTGCTCTCAGGATGACGCTGCCAAGCTCGTCCCCGGCCAGAAGATCCGCGTGACCGGCTACAAATCCGAGTGGGCCGGCGAGGTCGAGATCACGGATGCAACTTTTGAATTCGTCGAGAGCGAGCCCTTTGTCGCACAGCCCATGGATCTGACCGGCAATCTCTCCGCCGGCGAGGAATATCTGCTCCCGATGCAGAACTATTACGCGGCCTTCAACGGCCTGACAGTCGAGCCCTATGATGAGAGCGGCGCCGCCTTCGCCTACAAAGATGCCGAGGGCAAGACCGATGACCTCTACTTCAAGGCCTCCATCGACGGCAATGTCTTTGATTTCTGCGTGGAGTTCTACCTCTGCGGCAAGGATACCGACGTGTACAAGGCTGTCGAGGCGCTGCAGGTCGGCGATGTGATCGACATTGAAGGCTTCCTCTACTGGTACAACGGCCCCAACCCCCACGTCACCTCCGTGCTGCCCGCAAACTACAAGTCCGAGGGGACCATGACCTATGCCGAGTATGCCGCGGCCCCGCTTGACAGCGAGGTCACGATCGAGGCCTATGTCCAGGATACCCAGTCCTGGTGGGACAACCAGATCACCGTGTATGCGGCTGACGCCGACGGCGGTTATTTCATCTACAACATGGCCTGCGACGAGGCAGACGCGGCCAAGCTGACGAACGGCCAGAAGATCCGCGTGACCGGCTATAAGTCCGAGTGGGCAGGCGAGGTCGAGATCACCGATGCCACCTTTGAGATCCTGCACGGCACGTACCGTGCCCGCTTTGCAGACGTCACCGAGCTGATCGGAAATCCGGACCAGCTTCTCGATTACCAGAACCGGCCGTGCATGTTCAACGGCATGACGATCGAGCCCTATGACGAGAGCGGCGCTGCCTTCGCATATAAAGATGCCGAGGGCAAGACGGACGACCTCTATTTCAAGGCCTCCAAGGACGGTGTGACCCTTGATTTCTGCGTGGAGTTCTATCTCCGCGGCCAGGACAGCGAGGTCTATAAGGCTGTCGAGGCGCTCGAGGTCGGCCAGACGGTCAACATTATGGCGTACCTCTACTGGTACAACGGACCCAACCCGCATGTTGTGGCGGTCATAGGCGAATAAGATCATTCGATATACGCCGGGCGTTTGCCCGGCGTATATTTTTTCCCGCGCGCGGGGAGAATAGTTCTTGTCCGGTACATAGGATAATACGGGCAATCTTTTTTCCCGGAGTGAATCACATGAGCATCGTCAAACGCGGAGAGATCTATTATGCCGACCTCAGTCCGGTGGTCGGCAGCGAGCAGGGCGGCATGCGCCCGGTGCTGATCGTACAGAACGACACCGGCAACCGCCACAGCCCGACAGTGATCGCGGCGGCGATCACCAGCAAGCTCGACAAGGCCAAGCTGCCGACGCACATTTCCCTTGCCTCGCAGAGCACGGGGCTGAACCGCGACAGCATCATCCTGCTCGAGCAGATCCGCACGCTGGATAAATCCCGCCTGCGCGAGCGCATGGGGCGGCTGGACGCCGACACCATGAGCGCGGTGGACGCCGCCCTGGCCGTCAGCTTTGGGCTGAACTGAATATCCGAATAACAAAGCGCCTCTCTCCATACAAATGGAGAGAGGTGTTTTCTTCTATGACAGTTCCGATCCTTTTGAACGGAGAAAAGTGCGGGACGCTGGAGATCCGGCGCGACGGGGCCTACACCCTCTTCGAGGCGCGCTGCGAGCGGCGGGAGGAGCTGGTCCGCCTTTGGGCCTACGGCGAGGAGGGGCGCGGCTATCTCGGCGTGCTGCAGCCGGAGGGCGAGGGCCTTTCGCTGCGCCGGCGGCTCTCCCGCGCGGCCATGCGCGCCTTTCCGCAGAGGATAGAATTCGCGGGCGGGGAAACGGACGCCGTACACAGGGAGACAAAAGCTCCCGCACAGGAGCGGGAGCCGGAGGAGCGGCCGGACGGCTGTCTGCTGCTGACGGAGGGGAAAACGCGTTATCTTGCCCTGCCCTGCGCCCTGCGGCGCGCCGTGCCCGGCACGCGCCTGCGCACGGTGGAAGGGAGGACGTATCTGCTATTTCGCTGTTGAGAAAAGCCAAAGGCTGTACTATAATGCTCTTATCAAGAGAAAAAAGCGAGGCGAAGGATATGCAGATGACCGAACTGATCGCCAAAAAGCGCGACGGGGAGAGCCTTTCCGCCGAGGAGATCGGCTTTATGATCGACGGCTATGTCCGGGGCGAGATCCCGGATTATCAGATGAGCGCCATGTGCATGGCGATCCTCTTCCGTGGCATGGATGACCGGGAGATCCTGGATCTGACCATGAGCATGATGCACTCCGGCGAGACGCTGGATCTTTCCCCCATCCGCGGCGTCAAAGCGGACAAACACTCCACCGGCGGCGTGGGCGACAAGACAAGTCTGGTGCTCTGCCCGATGGTGGCCGCCTGCGGCGTGAAGATCGCCAAAATGTCCGGACGGGGCCTTGGGCACACCGGCGGCACCATCGACAAGCTCGAGAGCTTCCCCGGCTTTGTCACCGGCATCTCCGAGGAGCGCTTTTTCGAAAACGTCAACCGCATCGGCATCGCCATTGCCGGCCAGACGGCCGAGGTCTGCCCCGCGGACAAGAAGCTCTATGCCCTGCGGGACGTGACCGGCACCGTGCCCAGCATTCCGCTGATCGTCAGCTCCATCATGTCCAAGAAGCTGGCCGCGGGCGCAGACGTGATCGTGCTGGACGTCAAGTGCGGCTCCGGCGCGTTTATGAAGACAGCGGAACAGGCGCGTGAGCTGGCCGAGGGCCTGACGCGCGTGGGCCGTCTGGCGGGCAGGAAATGCGCCGCCGTCATCACCGACATGGACGAGCCGCTGGGCTATGCCGTCGGCAACGCGCTGGAGGTCAAGGAGGCCGTCGACGTCCTGGCCGGACGGACCGAGGCGGGCGAGCTGAAGGAACTGTGCCTGACGCTCGGCGCGAATATGCTGACGCTCTCCGGCCTTGCCGCGAACGAGGCGGAGGCCAGAGAAAAGCTCAAGGCCACGATCGCGGACGGCAGCGCGCTGAAAAAGCTTGCCGAAATGGTCGAGGCGCAATACGGCGACAGCCGCGCCGTGTACGACACCTCGCTGCTGCCCGAGGCGGCGTTCAAGCAGGAGGTCCCGTCCGAGGAGGGCGGATATGTGGCCCATATCGAAGCGGAGGACGTGGGCCTCGTGTCCATGCACCTCGGCGGCGGGCGTGTGACGAAGGACAGCGCGATCGACCTCTCCGTCGGCGTGGTGCTGCACAAAAAGGTCGGCGACCGCGTCGAGCCGGGGGAGAGCCTGGCCACCATCCACGCCTCCGACGAGAAAAAGGCCGCCGAGGCAGCGGAGCTTTTGAAGAACTGCTACACGCTGTCGCAGAGCCCGGTCGAAAAGGCGCCGTTTATTAAGGCTGTCGTGAGCTGACGCCATCCATATCAGGCAAGCCCTCCCGTCGGGGAGGGCTTGTTTTTTTTCAGCCGACCATATGGATGTCTCCGACCATCAGACACACCCGATCCGGAAAGCGCGTCACCTGAAGGTACATGGGCATGTTCTCCTGATCGCCTTCAAAATAGATCGTGAGATAAGCGTTGTCCTGGTGATCCTTGGGCGGCACGTCGCACAAAAGCAGCTCCTCGTCCGGCGCCGTCTCGTCAAGACCGTAGACCGCGTCCACAGTCGGCGCGAGCGCGTAACCCGAAAAGCTCCAATAATCGGCCAGGCGCGCACAGTAGTCGCCCACGGTCAGCTCGCGGGGGAAAATGTCCTCAAAGTTGTCATAGAAGCGGTATTCGTCTTCCCCGTCCGCCGAGAGCTGGGACCAGAGGACCGCGTCGTCCTCTCCCGCCGCGGCCTCGACCGAGAGCCACTTGATCCGTCCGCTCTTCGTGTCGATGGCAAGATTGACATAGTCCCCGCTGCCGTTGCGCGCATGGATCGTGTAGCGGGCATACCAGACGCGGTGGAAAAAGTAGGGGGGAGCCACTTCGGTCTTGCGCTCCGTGATGCCGGACACCTCCAGCGCGGTGTCGAAATCCGCCGCCAGCAGCCCCCGCTCCTTCCAGTCTTCCAGCTCCCGTTCGGCGGCCGCCTCGGCCTGCTCCGGCGTGGTGATAACGGCGCTGGACGCGCTCACGCCGACGATGAGCAGACATACGATCGCCGCGGCGAGCAGCGCGGTGCGGACGATCCGCCGGGGCAGCGGACGTTTCGTTTTCTTTTCCTTCATGCTGTTCAAAGCCTCCTGCCGACAGGCGCCGCAGACAAGGCCCATCGCGTCGAAAAAGACGTCTTGTTTCATAAAAGCCCCTCCTTTTCCAGTTGTTGTTTCAGCTTTTTGCGGCTGCGGTGCAGCGAGCTTTTGACCCGTGCCGTGCTGCAGCCGAGATCCCGCGCGATCTCTCCGAGCGGAGAGGCGAGCCAGTAGCGGCGCATGAATATGACGCGCTCGTCACGGGAGAGCGTGGACAAAAAGCCCTCGATCGCGGCGGCCAGTTCCCGCGCCTCCAACTGCCGTTCCGGCGTGTTCGGATCGGCCAGCAGCTCGCCGAGCTCGTCAAACGCGGCGTCATAGCTCTTGCCGCCGCGCCGCTGCGCCTGGCCGGCACGCACGCGCATCAGCGCGTGATTGCGCACGGCCGCGATAAAATACGCCCCCAGATACAGCGGCTTTGCCGGCGGGATCGATCGCCACAGGGCGAGACAGGCGTCGGAGACGCACTCCTCCGCGTCCTGTTCGCTGCCGGTGATATCGCACCCGACGCGCAGCGCACGCGCACCGTATTTCTCCCGCAGGGCCGCGATCGCCGTTTCGGCGCGCGCAAAAAACAGCTTTACGATTTCGGTATCTTCCATGATGACCTCCTGCTTTCCTTTCACCCATATAGATGCGAAAAAAGGATAAAGGTTGCAAAAAGGGGCTGTGAAAACACAGCCCCTTTTTATGCGGTTATGGGAAAACGGCGTCAGTCCTCGCTGAAGCCGCCGGCCAGCAGCTTTTCCGCCATCCTTCTGGTGCCCAGCACCCAGACAAGGTCGCCCGGCTGCATGGTCATGTTCACGTCCGGCTGCAGGATCGGCAGCCTGTCGCGCTGCAGGCCCAGGATCATGCAGTCGTATTTTTGCCGCAGCCCGCAGTTGCGTATGCTCTTTCCGGCCAGCTCGGAATCGCGCCCGACGCCGATTGCCGTGGCGTAGAAGGGGTCGCTTGCCTCCTTCTGGCCCTCGGTAAAGGCGCGCAGCGTGGGCAGCTCCATCTCCTCCGGCAGCCCAAGGCTCATGCGCAGCGAGCGCAGCTCCTCCCTCTGCCCGATAAGCAGCAGCCGGTCGCCGGCACGCAGCTCCGTGTTGGCGGGGGGCATGAACAGACGCTTGCGCCCGCGGGTGATCTGCACCACGTTGACGGAAAAGCGGTTGCCCCAGTCGAGCTGCCGCAGGGATTTTCCGCTCTGGGCCTCGGCGGCGTCAAACTGCTGGACATACAGCTTTTCGTCCAGCCACTCGGTCCCCTCGTCGCCGCGTTGCAGGCTGCGCTCGTTGAAGTTGGCCATGAAGCGGGCCTCCGCCGAGATGTAGGCCGAGGACAGCCAGCCGCTGCGCTCGATGAGGAAGATCACAACGATGAGCAGGCCCAACAGCCAGATGCCGCTGATGCCAAGCAGAGACTGCAGCGGAAGAAAGACGATAAAAACGATCAGCACATAGCGCAGCGCTGTCAGCGTGATGAGCGGCAGCCGATAGCCGCGGCTTTTCACCCAAAGGGTCGTAAACTCGGTGGAATGCAGATCCAGCATCGGCCGGATGAACAACCCCACCCCGACGACGCAGAAGGCCGCGGCGATCAGGTTGATCATCCGCTCCTCCAGCGGCGTACGCCCCAACAGAGGAACAAGCACAAACTGCCCCAGCAGCGTCACGCCCGCCATCAGCACGCCGAAGAGCGCCGTGACGCGCACATAGCGCCGCAGATAGCGCGGCCAGTCGCTGTCCTTTTCGCGCTCCCGGTCGTCGTCGCTCTGAGTATAGCGCTCCAGCTTTTTGGCAAGTCCGGAGGGCAGCACATGGCGCACCAGACGGTAGATCTTTTCCGAATTTTTGATAAAGAAGGGGGTGGTCAGCGTGGTGATGACCGAGACGGACACGATAATGGGATAGATATAGTCTGCGATCACCCCGAGCCCCATGCCCAGGGAGGCGATGATAAAGGCAAATTCGCCGATCTGCGCCAGCGAGCAGCCGCAGCGGACAGCCTTGGAAAGACTCTGCCCCGACAGCAGCACGCCCAGGGAGGAGATGATCAGCTTGCCGACGATGGTCACCACGGTGAGGATCAGGATCGGCACGAGATATTTTACGATCATCGCCGGGTCGATCAGCATGCCGACGGAGAGGAAGAAGATGCTGCCGAAGAGATCCTTGACGCCGCTCGTCAGATGCTCCACGCGCTCGGCGTGCACGGTCCCGGCCAGCAGCGAGCCCGCCAGAAACGCGCCCAGCGCCGAGGAGAAGCCCAGCGCCTCCGCCAGCAGCACCATGCCGAAGCAGACGCCCAGCGAGGCCAGCAGCAGCGTTTCGTCGTTCATGAACTTCTCCGCCTTGCGCAGCAGCGTCGGCAGGATGTAAATGCCCAGGATCAGCCACAGCGCCAGGTACAGCACCAGCATCCCCAGCTGCAGCGCCAGCGCGCCGCCGGAGATATTCTTCGACACCGACACCGTGGAGAGAATGATCATCATGAAGATCCCGGCGATGTCCTCGATCACCAGCGTGCCGAAGACCAGCTGGGCAAAGCCCTCCTGCCGTACGCCGAGCTCGTCAAAGGCCTTGATGATGATGGTCGTCGAGCTCATGGACAGCATACCGCCGAGGAAGATCGAGTCCATCATCCCCCAGCCCAGCGCCTGACCGACAAGATAGCCCACAGCCAGCATGCCCAGCACCTCGGTCAGCGCCGTGACAACGGCCGTGGCGCCCACGGAGGCGAGCTTGTGCAGGTTGAACTCCAGCCCCAGCGAGAACATCAGAACGATGATGCCGATCTCGCTCCAGGTCTCGATCGAGGCCTTGTCCGCCACGGTGAAGAACCAGGGCATGTACGGCCCTACCAGAAAGCCTGCCAGGATATAGCCCAGCACCAGCGGCAGCTTCAAACGTTTAAAGCCGACCGCCACCACGCCCGCCGTCAGCAGCATGATGGCCAGATCGGAAATCAGCTTTGGCATGATACCCTCCGGAAAACAGTTCTCTTTCCTTTATTATACAAAAAAGCCCGCGGCGAAACAAGCGCCACGGGCTTTTGTTCATCCTATTTTCAAAAACAGACAGCCCGCTTTCACGTCACAAACACCGTCACGCTGCGGCCCGGCACAACGGTACCGCCCTCGGCAGAGCCGAAGAGCACGCTCCAGCTGCCCTCCGGGAGCGCGGCGTCAAAGGCAGAGGCATCCGGATTGATCACCGCGCAGGCCACGGCTTTGCCGTTCTGCGACCAGGTCACGAGGATCGCATGCTCGCCGCTCGTCTCGGCGCTGACGTCGGCCGTCGTGAAAAAGGCGTTGGAGCGGCGCATCGCGATCAGTTCGCGGTAATACTCCGCCATATGCCAGGCCTCGCTCTGCGGCGTAAGGGCGTCCCAGTCGAGATTGTTCACCGCGTCGGAGGAGGCGTAGCTGTTGCCGTCCCCGCCCTTCGTGCGCAGCATCTCCTCACCCGCCAGGAAGAAGGGAGTGCCCCTGGCGATCATCACGACGCCGGCGCCAAGCCGGTTCATGGCCAGCAGCTCCTCTTCCGGGGCGTCCGGGCAGGTCATGTGCAGCTTGTCCCACAGCGTGTTGTTGTCGTGTGAGGACATATAGTTGATGACCATGGCCCCGTCCACGCTCCAGCTGATGCCCGGCGTCTTCTCTCCGCCGATGAGACCGAAGATCAGCTTCCCGGCGGTGGCCTTGTTCACGCTGCCGTTGATATAGCCCGCGTCCGTGGGATCGAACACGCTGCCCTTGAGCCCGTCGCGGATCGCGTCGTTGAACACGGCGATCGAGCCGATCGCGCCGTTGGAGGCGGTGATCTGGCGGATATTGGCCTGGTTGGCCTGCAGCTTGTCCCGCAGCGCGCTCGTTCCGCCGCTCCAGCCCTCGCCGTAGATCAGGGCCTTGGGATTGATCGCGTGCAGCGCGCTTTCAATGGCCTGCATCGTCTCCAGATCGTGCAGCGCCATGAGGTCAAAGCGGAAACCGTCGATCTTGTACTCCTGCGCCCAGTAACAGACCGAGTCCACCATGTACTTGCGGAACATTGCCCGGTCGGAGGCCGTCTCGTTGCCGCAGCCGCTGCCGTTGGAGGGGGTCCCGTCGGCGGCGAAGCGGTAATAGTAATAGGGGACGATCTTGTTGAGATTCGAGTCCAGCGAATAGGTGTGGTTGTACACCACGTCCATCACCACGCCGATGCCGCTCTCATGCAGGCTCTGCACCATCTGCTTGAGCTCGTTCACGCGCACCGCGCCGTCCCGGGCGTCGGTGGCATAGCTGCCTTCGGGGACGTTGTAGTTCTTCGGGTCATAGCCCCAGTTGAACTGCGGCGCATCGCTTCCCTCGTCCACGGTGGCGAAGTCATAGACCGGCTGGAGATGGACGTGGGTGATGCCCAGCCATTTCAGATAATCCAGCCCCGCCGGGAGAGAGGCGGCGTTCGTCAGCCCCTCCTCGGTAAAGGCGAGGTATTTGCCCGGATAGCGGGAGGAGGAGAGGGCGTTGGAAAAGTCGCGCACGTGCACCTCCCAGATCACGGCATCCCCGTAAGAGGCGAGGTCATCGTAATAGCCGGAGGCGCGGAAGCCCGCTGGGTCGGTCGCCCGCAGGTCCACGACCATGCCGCGCTCGCCGTTGAGTCCCGCGCTGCGGGCATAGGGATCCACGGCCTCCTGGGTGCCCAGCGCGGTGGTGACGGAGTAGGTGTAATACACGCCGTAGCCGCAGTCATATTCCGCCGACCACACGCCCTTGTCGCCGGGCGTCATCGGCACTTCGGCAAAGGCCGCGCCGCCGTCGCCCGCCTCATAGAGATTGAGCGTCACGGCGCTTGCCGTCGGCGCCCAGAGCTTGAAGACGGTTTTTCCGCCCTTTACCGTCGCGCCGAGATCGTCGCCCTCGTACACATAGGCGTCGAGAAACTCCTGACTGTCGAAGATCCCGGTCGGCAGGGCGGGAATACGGCCGTAACCCTCGATCTCCACCTCATAACTGCGGGAGAGATCCAGCGGCTCGGCAAGCG
>OCTW011530552.1_pt1 | contig 10502 bp, 10 predicted proteins | sample 1539671 | NCBI WGS metagenome assembly OCTW01 (sample SAMN02144230, study PRJEB22623) | gut metagenome | biome: sheep rumen | host: Ovis aries | place: New Zealand
CTTTGCCCCAAGACTACGTGGCGGAATTACTTCATGAGCGAGGATTAAGCTGGCGGGGACTTCGCACTACCCTTTGTCCATCCGTATCACGGTTTATTATCTCGTTGCAAAGGTAGCAATTATTATCCAAATCACAAAACCAAGATGGGTACCCCCAAGTGAAATAATCGTCTAAATCTTACGGCAAATCATCTTCTTGTTCATAGGTCTTTAGATAGTGTAAATATGGAGTACAAGGGTCTGGAATCCACTTTTTTAGTTCCCAGATGCGTTCCAGGTCTTCCAGGAAAAGGTTCGATATTATATCACTAGGGGCTACGAAAAAAGCGGATTTTTGGTCTGCTTTTTTTGTGCTTTCTCGCCTTGCATCGATTTGCATTTTTTTGCAGTTTTGCTGAAAATCATTAACTTTGGGCTGTCAATCTGTCAGAAATGCACCGCACGTGGCATCATACACCGGTTTCTGACGCGCTCTCCTGCCTGTCAGGGGGGGTGGTAAAATTCTTATAATCAGCGATTTGCAGTATTGTTGCGCGAGCCTTTCCGGCCGTCGCGCGGCTGTTTGCATGCCATTCTGAGCGAAGCGAAGAATCTTTAAACCCCATATCCATGAAAACACAACACAAGCAAATGTACGAATCCCCGCTGACCTGCGTGTTCGAGGTCAGGGCGGAAGGCGTGGTGTGCACAAGTCCCACGCAGAACTTCAATCCGAGTAATCCTTTCGGCAGCAGCACGGAAGAAGACTGGTAAACCATTCAACGAAAGCAAAATGAAAAAGACAATCTATATCGCCGCCGCTGCACTGCTTTGCGCAGCTGCCGTTTCCTGCCAGAAGGTTGAGAATGCTCCGGCAGCGGAACAGAATGAAATCACCTTCAATTTCACCATCTCCTCCCCCTCTGCCGACACCAAGGCCGCAAAGACCGGCTGGGTATCCGGTGACAAACTCAATGTCTGGTTCGACACCAACAAACAACAGACCCCGGACCTGGTCCTCACCTATGACGGCACCCAGTTTGTTGCCGGCAGTCTCCGCGCCGGCGTCCAGGAAGGCTTGGCCGCAAGCGGAAATGTCTGGATGGTGTATGAAGGATACAACGACCTCAGCAAATACAGTTTCTCGAGTTCATCATTTCGGCCAAGTAATGCGATGAGCGGCCTTGCTGTGGCCTCTTGGAACCCGGCTGTCGCGAATAATGTGGCTGCGTGTCCGCTGATCGTCTTCTCGGATTCTGAGAAATATGACTTCGACGGATCTACTGTAACCGCGAATATTGACAGGTGGAGTTTCTTCTCACAGTTCAAGGTACTTGTCAAAAACTACGGTGCCTCCCTGGATCCTGACAGTCATACCTATTATCTGCAAGTAAAAAAGGGCACGGAAGAAGCCTCCGGTAATTATGCAAATACTCTCGGCGGGTTTTATATCGGAAGCCAATCCGGCGTCATGTCCAATTATACCGGCTTCGCCAAAGGCGTCAAAGAGGCGGACGGACTGGCTTTCTATTATAAATCCCTGAAAGCCACATCGCAGGATATCACCTTCAACCTGTATGCGGACGATGACGCTGGCACAAAGAAGACCTATAAAGTCACGAACAAGACAGTCAGCTTCAATGACAACACCAAGTGCCAGGGCGTTGCCATCGAATTCTCAAAGTTTGCGACTGAATAGCGCGGACCTTGCATTTCTTTTCCACATCCATCCCGCCACTCCCTTTCGGGGCCGTGGCGGGATGATTGTGTTGCGAATACGTAAAAGCATTCTGCCTTTTTCCTCACGGAAACAATTCCAGGCTCCACTCGTACACCGGCTGCACCTTTATTGTATGGCCGCCCTGACTGATATCTTCGCTATCGTGGTCGGTGAGCAGCAGCAGGTTCTTACATTTGGTTTGTTTAGCTGCCAGCAGTAGGCCGTTTATCTCACGCTTGCGGGTCTTATCGGCAGATATATCGTAAGAAACCTGGATGCATTGCTCCACCCTGTTGCCTTTGCAGACAACAAAGTCACATTCACCGGAACGGTCGTTAAGATAATAGACATCCCTTCCTTCCATCTTGCATTTGCGGATCAGGTGAACTGCCACGATGGTCTCCAAGCGATATCCAAGGTTCTCTCCGGCAAAGGCGTTCTCCCGTTGGTCCATCATGGCTACATCCACGGCGTAGACTTTTTCTTGTACGGTCCGCTGCTTGCTCTTGGGAGAATACTTTTGAACGCCGATGAGCATGTAGGCCTGCTTGAGATAATCGACATAATTCTTTGCCGTATGCTCGGACTTGAAGTGGAAGAGGTCTGCCAAGTCGGTAGTGACAATAATTGTAGGTGACACATTCAAGAGGTGGTGAGCCATTTGTTCAAAAGCGGCTTTATACACAATCTTGAAACGTTTCTCGATATCACGTTTCAAGATGTTCTCTACCAGCGTATTGACATATCCCTCATTGTCCTCAATCACCAGCAACTCCGGGAAGCCGCCCTGCTTCGAGTATTCGTCGAATGCTGCCCGTCGGAAGCCTTCGGCCTTGGTGGTGCGGTGGTCAGTGTCCACTTCTTTCATTATGCAAAACTCCTTGAAGGAGAAAGGATAAAGCGGAATCTCCTTGTTACGTCCGGTTAAGAAGGTTGCCAGCTCGCTGCTGAGCAGTTTGGCATTGGAGCCCGTGATGATGATATGCATCTTCTTGCGGAGCATACGGTTCACGAACAGGTGCCAGCCTTCCACATTCTGGATTTCGTCGAGCAGGAGATAATTGAAATCGCCGTAAATCTTGTAGAGTATCTCCAGTACATCGTTAAGTTGGTCGGCCTGGAGATTGATCAGGCGCTCGTCGTCAAAATCGGCATAGGCATATTTGACGCCCATGCTGTGCAGGGCTTGATAGCATAGGGTGGACTTCCCGCTGCGCCTGACGCCGATGACGGCCTGCGCCTGTGTGCTTTTCAAATCTATTTTCCTTTCTTCCGGCCGGCGGCACAGGGTTTCTTCTGCTCTCTCTTCCATTTCTTCCTGCTGGTCGGCGAGGATGAATTCCAATGTTCTCTTGTCAATCATAGCCTTGTCTTTTTTTCTGCGTAAAGGTAAGCAATATTTTTATAAAATGCGATATTTTGCAAAAAACCATCACTGGTAAATACGATATTTTGCAAATATGGCACATCCAGAATGCGATAACCTAGACTCGACAACTATTTTACATTGTCCCATTGTTTTACCCAAATTATAAACAATCGCGTAACTGATTATAGTTCAAATATGTTTTTTATTGAAACATCTGTTTCCTAAACTTTAATTAGAGGTTCTTATAGACCCGTTGAATCCATTTTTTGAAAACCGGGTCCTGGATTTCTGCCCGCTTGCCGGATTCTTCAATCAGATCACGCTTTTTAAGGGCCCCCTTGAGGATGCGGATATTGCCGCTCGTCCCCAGCCGATAGCGGGAAAGTGTTTTAACCGATGACAGGTTCTCGACGCCGTCACTGATGGCACAAAGGAAGCTTCTTTGTTTTTCGGTCAGGCTGTCCATCAAGTTGACAAATTGAAGGTTCAGTGAATCAAGCATGCCCTGGAAGGCCTCATCTACAATTTCGTCCGAGCAGACGGCATCTGTCCTAAGCCACGCATATTGTGCCAGTTGCTGGACATAATAAGGATGGTTTTCCACAAGGTCGGCAAGCTGCCCGGCCGTCTGCTCCGAAATGCTTTTGCCTGTCTGGATGAATCGGGTTGTTACATAATCCACCCAATCCGCCCGGGATATTTTGTCAAGGAACATCATATCCCCAAACTTATAAAACGGACTGCCGTATTCCCCGAAAATATGTAGCATCATGTGTTTTTTGCTTCCATACAGGATATACGCGACGTCCGTCTGTTCCTGCCAATGGCTCCTCAATATCTTTTGGAACTGAAGGGAATCAGAAAATTCGCCGACCTGCTGGAATTCATCTATGCACACCACAATCTTCTTTCCCCGCTTTGTTGCAACCTGCTGAGGCAAATCCAGGATATCTTCTCCTATGGGGTTATTTATTACATCCACGCCGAAAGACATCTCATACTGCCCCGCAGGGTCGGCAATGGACAGTTTCGGCAACAATCTGGATATGAATTCTTTGGCATTCGCCAAAAGCGTTTCCGCAGATGTGGACATCCCCTCAACCGTACATTTGGCGAACAACTCGTAGAAATCCTGGGGAGATTCGCACTTAAAAGCGTTCATCCTTACGAACAAGATGTCATGCCTTTTCCCTGCGACAGACGAAATTGCTTTATTGACCAGGGAAGACTTTCCCCATCGTCGAGGGGAAATGATGGCTGTGTTCGTCTGGGACAAGAAATTGGAAACCAATTTTTCGGTCTCTATTTTCCTGTCTGTAAAATCATGGTCGGAAACAATTTTTCCATAAACAAAGGGGATATTCATAACCGTTTCTGTCTTTGCACATGCAAAACTAATAAAATTATATGATACAAACAACCATCATATCAAATTATATGATTTCCGAATCTATGCTTTTCAAAAATAGGCAGGCCCAATTAAGATGATACCTCCATAAGGGGCGTATCAGCTGAGCTGGTGTTATTCGGTCTCCTTCCTGTCCTGCAAGATTCATCTTGTCAATGAACCACTGTTTCTCCGGCAGGATGGTGAGGTATCGGGTCACTAGGAGTTCGATGTGCTCCGTGTTGCCTTCACTGCATAGCAGCAGGCCGATAGGTTCTTCTTCCGAAAATCCGCGTTTGAAGCCCAGGAAATCGACCACATAACTGCTCTTCAGGATTACGTCGGGTGTAATGTCCTTGACGATGGCAGCCCGGCCCCCGGCAAGATCTATCGCATGAGTGTGGATTTGACCATCCCGTAGCCGGCGCATCCTTCGAAAAAGGATCAATTTATTCATCCCGCCACGGCCCGAAAGGGGTGGCGGGATTTAAGTTCAGTTCCTCTACGGTCGCAATGCCCTCCCGCTGCGCAGGATAGTTTATGTCCGGTTCGCTTCTGTGTGTTGATTTCTTGCTTTCACCTCGGCGATTTCCGCTTCGGTGAGGAACTTGGAGAAAGTGCGGAAGGAGTTTTCGGGCATGTTGTCCACTTTCATCAGGACAAAGGCGTCCAGGGAGTCGTGGAAGTCGGGATCCACGTTGAAGCAAACGAGTTTGGCTCCGAAGGAGACATATTTGCGCAGAAGGACGGGAAGGCGGAACGCTCCGTCCGACAGCGCATTCAGGAGGCGGTCCAGGTCGTCCATAGACTGGCATCCGGCAAGGATCTGGTCCGGATTGACGCGCAGAAAGTCCGGCCGGAAAGGATGCGTCGGCTCCAGGAGAGCAGAGGCGTCTTCCATCTTGCAGTTCTTCTGCATATAATGGTAGATGAGGCTCTTGTAGAAGAGGGGATAGTCGTTGCTGATGCTGGCCGGCCCCATGGTATATTCCACGTTGTTTACGCGGACTCCTGCCGTAAGGATGCCGGAGAGCAGGAGTTTGAGGGTGAAGACGTCCCGCTGGTACTGGGGGAGGATAATGGTCCGGCCCAGTTCCATCGCCTTGGGAAGGTAGTGGAAAATCTTTTCCTTGAAGCGGAAAAGGGAGGCCGTGTAAAAATTCAGCTCGCCTCCCGGCAGGGCCATCAGGTCAACGCCGATACCGATCCGGTAGGCTCCTGCGATTTCATCATTGGGAAGATTCCACAGGATGAGATGCTTGTAGTTTTGGTCATAGACATCGGTGTCCAGCGGATTTCCGGTGCCTTCTCCCACGGAACGGAACACGATTTCCCGAAGGCGCGCCAGTTCGCGCATCGTGTGCGGGATGTCTCCCGGAGGGGTAAGATAGCAGCGGTAGTCGCCGGATTCGAAGAGGATGCGATCCTGAATTCGTGCCATTTCCTCCCGGACAAGGGCCGGGTCTTCCTGCGGGGCGATGGGCTGCATGGGAACTTGTTCCTCCTTTTTTTCGGGGAGGCATTTCACCTCCAGGGCATAGGTGCGGCTGCGAAGATAGCTTCCCAAAGTGTCGATATCCATATCGGCCATTTCTGCCGGCAGGACGGGCTGGCCGATGCGCACTTTCACCTGCGTTCCCTTCTTGTTGAACAGTTCGTGGATGAGGCGGACGGTGCGGAGCCGGGGGTGGATTTTGCCCAGCCAGTGGAAATTCCGGGAATTGGTGCCGTCAAAATAGATGGGAATGACCGGCAGGCCGGACTTCTTGATGAGCTTGATGATGTTGGTTGCCCAGGGTTTGTCCTCGATGACGGGATTCTCCCCGAGGGCCGTGCGGGCTTCCTCTTTCTGATAGGTGGCCACTTCTCCGGCCGGGAAAAAGCCGATGGCACCGCCGTCTGCAATATGTTTGAGGGCGGTCCGGATGCTGTTGACGCTGCGGGAGGCGGTTTTCCCCGAGAGATTGTCCACAGGCAGGAATCCCTCTTTCAGGTTGGGGACGAGAGACAGCATGAAGGTGGTGAGGAGTTTGTAGTCGGGCCTTTTCCGGAGGATGGTGTCACAAAGGATAAGGCCGTCTATGCTGCCGAAATGATGGTTGGAAACGGTAATGAATCCGCCTTCTGCAGGGATGCGGTCCATTTCTCCTTCCGGAAGTTCATAGCTGACGCCGACTTCTTCCAATACATGTCTGGAAAAATCCGGGGCATTGTCCTGGGCGAATTTGGCCTGGGTCGCATTGGCCTTGTCAATCTCCAGGACCTTCATAATAAGCCGGGAAACCCCTTTCCCGAACCATCCTTTCAGGCCAAGCATGCCCTGAAGCTTCTCGACGCTTAATATCGCTTCCATTTCTTTCATAACACAAAGATAGTAAAAAAATCATTGTGCGATAAAGGCATAGGTAATGGTCCCCATCTGACGCGCAGGGGCCAATGCCGATGCCGAAAACTTGGAAAGGCGTGCGGCGCGTACGGCGAAAGTGCGAAGACAAGCGTCCGAGGTGGAGAGCTTTTCATCGACCTTGGCGTTCACGACGGCGCCTCTGTTGTTGACCGTAATGATTACGGTGACTTCTCCGGCCCCGTAGCAGCGGTATGCCGGGATGGGAAGATGAGATGCGTTGCGTCCGTCCAGACTCCAGGAAAGGACCGAGGGGCCGCTGTAGGGCCGCGTTTTTTCCTTTTCGGACTTCTCCTGCTTGTCCGGCTGGGCGGCGGCAAATGCGTCAGATTCATCCTCCTGGCGGTTCTGCCCGTCTTTCAGCTCCCGGGCCAGCCGTTCCGCCTCCTTGTACAGTTCATCGGCATTGATGCCTTTGTCGTCCTTCAGGGCCGACCGGTTCACGGCCACATTCCGCATCTGGCCGGAATGGACGGCCTGTGCGGCCGCCAGAAGCCGTTCCAGGTCTTCGGCCGCTTTTTCCTGCAGTTCGGCGGCTTGTTCCTGCCGCTCCTTTTCTTCCTGCTGGGTGAAATCCAGCACAAAACTGTTCTCCCGCTTCACTTCGTACCCGATCCGGACGGCCAGCAAAACGATTATCACCGCAAGATGGACGCTTACGGTGATATACAATCCTGCCTTCTGGTCCGGATTGAGCTGGATTCTCATTGCTTGCGGTGTTTTTTCTTTTTCTCGTGCAGCGCCTGTTCCACCGTAGTGGTGAGGATGTCGATGGCTACCTTGTTGTGGCCGCCCTGGGGAACGATGACATCGGCATAGCGCTTGGACGGTTCGATAAATTGCAGATGCATGGGCTTTACGCTGTCGCAGTAGTGTTCGATGGCGGTTTCGATGGTACGGCCTCGTTCTGCGATATCACGGACAATGATGCGCATGAGGCGGTCATCATCGTCGGCATCCACGAAAATCTTGATGTTCATCTGGTCGCGGAGTTCCTTGCAGGTGAAGATGAGGATGCCTTCCACGATAATGACATCGGCCGGCTCAACCCTTACCGTTTCTGTTGTGGAACGGGAACAGGTGATGTAGGAATAAACAGGTTGCTCGATGGTCTTTCCGCTTTTGAGTTCCCTCACATGCTGGCACATGAGTTTCCAGTCGATGGCATCGGGATGGTCGAAGTTGATGCTCTTCCTTTCTTCCACGGGGACATGGCTGGAATCTTTGTAGTAGGAATCCTGCGGGATGACCACTACGCGGCCTTGCAATTGATTTACAATGGCTTTGACAACGGTTGTCTTGCCAGAGCCGGAACCTCCGGCGATACCGATTACGAGCATGATGGTTATGGGATTAGGTTAAAACTCTGCGTTTTTCGGTGTCCTTGGGAACGGAATCACGTCACGGATATTGGCCATGCCGGTGACAAACAGGAGCAGGCGCTCAAATCCAAGGCCGAAACCGCTGTGAGGGACGCTTCCGTAGCGGCGGGTGTCGATGTACCATTCCAGGTTCTTGCGGGACATGCCCAGCTCTTCGATGCGGTTTTCCAGTTTCTCCAGGGAGGCTTCCCGCTCGCTGCCGCCGATGATTTCTCCAATCTTCGGGAACAGCACGTCCATGCCGCGGACGGTGCGGCCGTCCTCGTTCTGCTTCATGTAGAAGGCCTTGATGTCCTTGGGGAAGTCGATGAGGATGACCGGTTTGCCGAAGTGCTTCTCTACCAGATAACGCTCATGTTCGCTCTGGAAATCCGTTCCCCAGCGGACGGGATATTCGAACTTGACACCATCGGCAATGGCTTTTTCGAGAATCTCCACGGCCTCGGTGTATGTGACCCTCTGGAAGGGGATGCCCAGTACGCTTTGCATACGCTGGATGAGGCCGTCATCGTATTTGTCGTTGAGGAATTTGAGGTCGTCCATGCAGTTGTCAAGGGCGTACTGGACCAGGTACTTGACAAATTCTTCAGCGAGGGCCATGTTGTCCTGGATGTCGTAGAAGGCCATTTCGGGCTCAATCATCCAGAATTCGGCCAGGTGACGCGGCGTGTTGGAGTTTTCGGCGCGGAAGGTGGGACCGAAGGTGTAGATTTCGCCGACGGCCGTGGCGCCCAGTTCTCCTTCAAGCTGGCCGGAAACGGTGAGGGAAGTCTTCTTCCCGAAGAAATCCCGGGAGAAATCCACATTTCCCTTCTTGTCCAGCGGAATGTTCTTGAGGTCCAGGGTGGTTACCTGGAACATATCTCCGGCGCCCTCCGCATCGCTTTCAGTGATGAGCGGCGTGTGCAGATACACAAAGCCTTTTTCGTTGAAGAACTTGTGGATGGCGAAGGCCATGGCGTTGCGGATGCGTAGAACGGCTCCGAAGGTGTTGGTTCTCAGGCGCATGTGGGCCACGCTGCGAAGATACTCCAGCGTGGTGTCCTTTTTCTGCAGGGGGAAGCGCATCGGGTCGCAGTCTCCGAGCACTTCGATTTCGTCGGCCTGAATCTCTACGGCCTGCCCGCTGCCCATGGAAGCGACGAGCTTCCCTTTGACGGCCAGGGAGGCGCCGGTAGTGACGCGTTTAAGGAGCTCTTCGTCGAAGAGCTCCGTATTGGCTACAATCTGAATGTTATTGATGGTGGAACCGTCGTTGAGGGCGATGAACTTTACCTGTTTGTTGCCTCTTTTGGTACGTACCCAGCCTTTGGCCAGCACTTCCACGCCCGGCTCCGAGGCAAGCAGAGCCTTGATCTTGGTCCTTTGCAGAGTTTCCATTTGTTTCATAGCTTCAAATTATGCAAATATAGCATTTCTTCCCCAAATCGGCAACCTTTCTTGGGCAACAATGCCAGATACTCTTGGGCATGGGGCGAATCGGAGAGAAGAATGCGTTCCCGAAGCCTGCTTTTGATGACGCTGGCCGCCCGTGCGCTGCTGAGCCCCGCCAATCGGGCCGACAAGTCGCGGGTGAGTCCGGCCGCGGCAAAGCAGAAGATGAGGACTTCCACGTGCTTGAGGTCTTTGAAGTCCGTGCGGAGACGATCCAGGATACCATCCATTTTCCGGTTCATCCTTTTCTGCAGGTAGCCTGACTTTTCCGGTCCCCCGAAAATCTCCCGCAGTTTTTCGAGGCATTTTTTGCGGCGGTAATCGTCGGTGTAATGCATCTCTTCCGCCAGGAACCATTCCGCCGCGAAGATGCTCAAGAGGACAACTTCTTCATTGATTCTTCTTTTCTGTCTTTGGCGCACGACATCCGTCGCCACCGGATTCTTTGTTGTTTTCATGGTACTTTTTTGTAAAATTTTGCGCGGCAAATATAGATGCCGGCGGCAGTACCATGAAAAAAGGCAACCCGTTTCAAGGTTGCCTTTTTCAATATATTACGATGTGATTTCCTTAGTCTTTGGCCGGCTTGCGGGCGGCGTACATAATTTTAAGGGCGGAGCAGCGGCGCAGCTCCTGTTTCACATCGGAAACGATACCCATGCGGACGTCTTGGTCGACACGGAGGTTGACGGTCATCAGGGACCGTTCGGCCTCGCTCATGGCATCACGCTCTGCAGCGATGAAGTCACGGATGTCGGCGATCGTCTTGAAAGAGTCGTTGAGCTGGATGCGGGCGTCAGTACCGTACATGGCCTGATACTGGAGGG
>OCTW011511141.1_pt1 | contig 10501 bp, 6 predicted proteins | sample 1539671 | NCBI WGS metagenome assembly OCTW01 (sample SAMN02144230, study PRJEB22623) | gut metagenome | biome: sheep rumen | host: Ovis aries | place: New Zealand
ACAGATCGGTACGGTGCTGCAGGAAGGAGACCTGTTCAGCGGCAGTATCTTCGAGAACATTACGATAACGAATCCCTACCTGACACTGGACGACGCATGGGCTGCGGCAGAGATCGCGGGTCTTGCAGATGACATCCGGGCCATGCCTATGGGTATGAGCACCATGCTTCAGGAAGGTGCCGGCGGCATATCCGGCGGACAGCGCCAGAGGATCATGATCGCCCGTGCAGTCGCTCCGAAGCCAAAACTCCTGCTGCTGGACGAGGCGACATCCGCACTGGACAATATCACCCAGAAGCAGGTTTCAGAGGCACTGGACAGGATGCGCTGCACCCGTATCGTGATCGCTCACAGACTCTCAACGATCCGCCACTGCAGCCGCATCCTGGTCATGGACGGCGGGAAGATCGTTGAAGACGGGACCTATGAGGAACTGATCGAGAAGAACGGGATCTTCGCGGACCTGGTGGCAAGGCAGAGGCTGGATACGGAGAAGTGAGAGCGGAAACTGAATACAGAAAACAGACAGGGGAGCCCCGTAGGGCTCCCCTGTCTGTTTTCTGCACAAGTGCCTGACACTCGTTCAATTTTGCACAAGTGCCTGACACTTGTTCATTATGAATTATCCGACTGTTCCGGTCTCGGCTTCGGTCTCTGCGCCGGCCGGCTCGGTTTCAGCCTCGGTCTCTTCCTCGGTCTTCACCTCGAAGGTGACGGTGTTGCTCAGCCACTTGGCAGCGTCAGCTTCTGAGATCGACAGAGCGGTGAAGTTGATGTTGCCTTCGCCGAATTCTTTGCTGATCTGGAAGGTTCCCTTGACACTGTTTCCGCACTGTGCCTGAAGGAGTTCTCCGTCCAGTACCATGACCAGGTTGTTTTCCTTGAAGTCGGGTTCGTCGCCGTACTGCAGAAGCAGCAGGAAGAACTGGCTCTCCTGTTTGCCAAGATTGGTGACGGACCAGTTGTAGGCGATCATGTCATCTGATTCATCCGCGTTCGGATCGATGACCTGGTTCACGGTAAGTGCCAGGTTGACGGGATCCTGCGCAGTGCTGTCCTTCATCTGTGCGTCTTCCGGGAAGCTTGCGATCCAGGCGTTGACCAGTGCGTCGATCTGCTCTGCGGTCAGTTTGCCGGGTTCGAATGCTGCTTCCGGATCCTGCTCTTTCAGAAATGCGCCGAACGCTGCGTCGAGCTTCTGGCCGTAGATTCCGTCGATGTTTCCGCAGTCATATCCGAGAGCGGTCAGCATCTGCTGGACGGCGCGGACATCTTCGCCGCGGCGGCCGCTTTCCATAGTGGGCTGAGGGGTGATGATCTCATGCTGCTCGAATCCGCAGTCCTTGCAGACACGCTTGCGCTCGCCGGCGGTGGTGCGGGTCAGTTTCTCGATGGTCTCCCACGGGCCGAAGTCGTGCTCGAGCTTCTTCATGGTCTGTGGCCAGCAGACTCCGTCTGCCGTCAGGCCGTGGTCGGTCTGGAATGCCATCAGTGCCTTCTCGGTTCCTGCGCCGAACTTGCCGTCCACACCATTTGCGTCCAGGTACTTCTGGTCCGCCAGCAGCTGCTGCATCTTATAAACCTCTTCGCTGGCATCGCCGACACGCAGGGTTCCGTCAGGATCGAATTCTTTCTTGCCGTCGGAATGCTTGCAGACCTTGCAGATCTTCTCTTTTACTCCTACGGAGTGATCGGTCGCTTCTTTGATGATCTTGGTCTCGTAGTCATGCGGAAGTTTGTCAACTGTCTGCTTCTCCTTGTAACCGCAGACGGTGCAGACCGCTTCCTTCTCGCCCTCCTTGGAGCAGGTTGCTTTCTTCGTTTCTTTCCACTGTCCGAACTTGTGGGCTGCCTTCGGGATCGCTTCGGTCTCTTCCTTGCCGCAGATGCTGCAGGTGTGCTTCCGCTGGCCTTCCGCCGTACAGGTGGCTTCCTTCACGGTGGTCCAGTTTCCGAACTTGTGCGCGCTTCCCTTTGGGATGGTCTCTGTCTCGGTCTTTCCGCAGACGGAGCACGTGCGGGTACGCTGTCCGTCTTCCTTGCAGGTAGCTTCTTTGGTTACGGACCAGTCGCTCCATCTGTGATCCCCGAGTCCGCCTTCGCGCTCTTCGGCCAGATTACAGATACTGCAGTAACGTCTCTCCAGCTTGATGGCGTTGCAGGTTGCTTCCTGTTCGACCTTCCAGTCGCTCCAGTTGTGCGAGCAGAAGGACTGTGGCATGGTATCACTCGTATCATCCTTGTCGACCCATGCAAGTGTCTGTCCGTCTCCGTCCGGGTTTTCTGCGAGAACGCCGATCCAGCCGTCTTCCGTCTTCTCGATCAGAATCTCGTCACCGCCTTTGAACTCCCTGAGTTTGTCGGATCTGTCATCTTTCTCCTGATATGCATAGACCTTCTCTTTGGCGGCGTAGCATTTCTGGGCCGCATTGGCCGCGACAGCCATGACAAACGTCATGATCAGCATAACAGCAGTAAGCAGAATACATTTTTTTCTCATCTCATTATCCTCCTTTTGATCTTGTACTTATTTCAAATACAGCTTTGATAATATTATAACGCTTTTTACATGAATTACTATAAATCAGATGCTGTTTCCTGCTCATGATCGCATTGTAAAGAAAGATTTGTCATAGAATTGTCACAAGCTTTTTTCTGGATATACCGGCGCCTGTGTTATAGAATAGGTGCATGGCAGTGGAAATCATTTGTATTCAGAGAAATAAGGTAGAGATAGCATGTATGAGATTATGAGCGCGGATGAGGCGATCCGCCTGATCCGTGACGGAGACTGTATCTGTGTCAATTCCTTTGTGGGAATCGAGAGTCCGGTGGAGCTGCACGAGGCGATCTACCGGCGCTATCAGAGAATGCAGTCGCCGACACATCTGACGATCGTCTCCAGCGCCGGCTTCGGCGTATGGGATGAGGAGCGCAATGCGGAGGGGTATATCCGTGAAGGTGCGGTGGACCGGCTGATCTGCGGACATTTCGGAGCGATGCTGAGCACCAAAAAATTGGTGCTGGAGGATCGCTTCGAGGCGTACAATCTTCCGCTTGGCTGCATCTCCCACGCGATCCGCGCGCAGGCCGGAGGACTTCCCGGAGCCCTGTCCAAGGTAGGACTGGACATCTTCGTGGATCCGCGCAGGGAGGGTCCGGGGATCAACCGGATCTCCATAGACGATTCGTTTGTGAAATATGTGGAAGTGGACGGTGAGGAGTTCCTATACTATAAGCTTCCGAAGATCACGGTCGCCCTGATACGCGGGACGGCGGCGGACCGGAAGGGGAATATCACGTTTGACGACATGTTCATGTCCGGGGACGCGCTTTCGATCTGTCAGGCGGTGAAGGCCAATCACGGCAAGGTGATCGTTCAGGTCGACCGCCTGGTCGACACGCCGTCCAGACCTCGTAATGCCATCATTCCGGGGTGCCTTGTGGATGCCATCGTGGTGGTGGAGCCTGAGGAGAGAAATGAAGCCTACACCGCTCTCACAGGAAGCTTCGAGATTCCTTATGAGGACTGGAACGAATGGAATGAGAAGATTGATACGATCTCGGTGCAGAACCTTCGCAATAATCCCGCCGGGAATATTATCGGAAGGCGGGCGGCCATGGAACTGCGTGTTGACGATATCGTCAATATCGGGATCGGCATACCGGAGATGGTTTCGCGCCACGCACGCAAGAACGGCATGCTGGACAATATCACCCTGACAGTGGAGTCGGGCGGTATCGGCGGATTCCCGGTATCGGGTGAGGCGTTCGGCGCCATGATCGGAGCCGCTTCGGTCTATGACATGGCGAACCAGTTTGACCTTTATGACAACGGAGGCCTTGATATCTGCTTTATGGGGGCTCTGGAGGTGGACGGACAGGGCAATGTCAATGCCCACCGGGGACCGGGCGCCTTCGCGGGAATCGGAGGATTTGCGAACATTACGGCGAAGACACCGACGGTCGTGTTCTGCCTGACGTTCAACACCAAGGGCCTTGAAGTGTCGAGAAAGCGTGATGTCGTTACGATCAGCAGGGAAGGTTCCATTCCGAAGTTCGTTGAGAAGGTTGCAAGCGTCAGCTTCTCAGCGAAGCGGGCGATCGCCAACGGACAGAAGGTTCTGTACATAACGGAGCGCTGCGTGTTCCGCCTGACGCCGAAGGGACTTAAACTGATCGAGGTATATCCCGGCGTGGACATGCAGAGAGATATCCTTGACCAGCTTCCGTTTGAGGTCGAAGTATAAAGAGGAGACAGTACTTGGATTATAAAGAGAGAATCACCATGGATCCTTCGGGATTCGTTCTTCTGTCAGATCATGTACCGGGAATCGTACAGGAGATACGCTATTTTTCCACCTACAATTTTGTGGGAGAGCGCATAGACGGGTATGAGGAACCCTGTGCCATCCTGACGGTGGAGGCTGCCCGCGCGCTGAAGGAAGTGAGCAATGAGCTCAATGCCCAGGGATTCAGGCTGAAGATATTCGACGCGTACCGGCCGGCGAAGGCTGTCCGGCATTTTGTGCTCTGGGGGATAGAGGATCTGGACCTTCGGATGAAGCCCTATTTCTATCCGACGCTGGAAAAGCACGAGCTTTTTTCACAGGGCTATATCGCCAGTCAGTCCGGGCACAGCCGCGGCAGTACCGTGGACCTTACCCTGCTCGACATGCAGACCGGTAGGGAGGTGGACATGGGGAGTCCGTTCGACCTGTTTGATGAGATATCCCATCCGGACTGCAGGAGGGTCACTGACGAGCAGTATGACAACCGCATGCTGCTGCAGAAGGCAATGGTGCGGAGCGGATTTGTACCGCTCGATTGTGAGTGGTGGCATTTCACACTGAAGGACGAGCCTTATCCGGACGTTTATTTTGAGTTCCCTGTGTCATCGGCTTATCTGAAGAGGCAGCGGACTGTCTGATATGGGAGCGGGAGCAGGTGCTGCGGAAGCAGGAAGTTGGGGTGGGTTTCTTGCCCTCATGCAGATAATAATATACAATAAATGCAGTAATAGCATCTTTATAACTATGCAGAATACATAAAACAAAAATGCGGAACGGGAGTGATATAGAGATGTATTTCGGTACAAAGCTATTTTCACAGACACTAATCAGAGGAGCACAGGAATATCCGGACAAGCCGGCTGTCACATGCCGGGACAAGACACTCACCTACGGCCAGCTGAAGCTGGCCGCGGACCGCTGCGCCATTAAACTGGTCAGGTCCGGTTTCGAGAAAGGCGACAAGGCCATCCTGTGGGGATTCAACGGGATCGAATGGGTCGTGTCCTTCTTCGGGATCGTTCAGGCAGGCGGCGTCGCGGCTTTGATGAACTATGGACTGAAGTCGCCAAATGTCAGTGATCTGTCGAAGATGGTCGATGCTTCCTGGGGAATCATCGGAGGCAACACGATCAGCATCGCGGATCAGAACGCGGCAGTGAAGGCACTGACGGACGGCGGGATACAGGTGCAGCATGTTTTCCCGGCAACCGCATTTGTCGGACCGGATGCATTCGCACCGCTGAGTGAGGAGGAGAGAGGGATCCTTGAAGAGGCTCTGAAACGCTCGCAGCCGAAGGATTCCCAGGTGATCATCTATACGACGGGAACGACCTCCATACCGAAGGCTGTACTGCAGTCCTCTTACTCGATCCTGAACAATGCGGAAGGCGCGATGGAGATCCTGAAGAATGATATCGGCGAATCTATCTGTCTGGCACTTCCGATGTTCCACAGCTACGGGCTGATGGTTGCCCACTGCTACCTGGCTCTCGGAAAGCATCTGCATATCACGCCCCTGTTGAAGCCGGATACGCTGATGAGCATGATCTGTGAGCATCACATCACGGACATGTGCTCCGTCGGCGCAATCTACAGCATGCTTACCTCCATGCCGGACTTTGAGGAGAAGCTGTCCGGACAGCTTGGCATGTGCATCGTCGGAGGCGGGTTCACCACTCCGGTAGAGATGATGCGCTTTGAGAAGCTTCTGGGCGGCGGCAAGTTCCTGGTCGGATACGGCCAGACGGAATGTTCACCGGTCATCTCGGTCGAATGCGGCGCGGATCCGCTGGAGAAGAGGGCAGTCTCCGTAGGAAGAAGCCTTCCGAACCATGAGGTCCGGATCTGGAATGAAGGCACAGGTTTTGCCAAAACGGGTGAGATCGGTGAGATCGTCGTCAAAGGCCCCAGCCTTATGAACGGTTACTACGGCCTGCCTCAGGAGATGCAGGCGATCGATCAGGACGGCTGGCTCCATACGGGCGACCTTGGACGTTTCGATGAGGACGGCATGCTGCAGTTTGCCGGCCGCATCAAGGACATCATCATCAAGAGCGGTGAGAACATCTCTCCGGTCGAGATCGAGAAGGCCCTTCTCGAACAGCCGCAGATCCGTGAGGCGAAGGTCATGGGCGCCGCGCATCCGATCTGGAATGAGAGCATTGAGGCATGCGTCGTACTCAGCGCAGACCAGCTGGATGAAGATGCGCTCCGGGAGGCCCTGAAACAGAAGATCGGTTCATTTAAGGTGCCGTCACACTTCTTCGTGTTTGATGCGTTCCCGTTAAATGAAAACGGCAAGCTGAACCAGCGTCTTCTGCATAAACTCATGCTGGAGAAGCTGTATGAGACCAATCTGTCGGAGGCTCTGGACGAGGGCCTGCGTGTCCTTGACCTGCGGGTGATCAACAGAAGCTATATGATCGTATCGACCTGCTCCATGATCGAGCAGCTCGCCAGCCAGCTTGGATTCAACAAGGAGAAGGCCGGCATGATCCGTCTGAGTGTCGAAGAGATGCTGACTGACCGGATCGACAATGCGTTTGAAGAGAACGGAATCATCCGCATGGAGGTTCTGCTCATGCCTGAGTGGCTGCGCCTGCGCTTTACCGATACGGGAAGAAAGTACTCCATGGAGGACGAGGACGCGTCCTTCAGCGCCAAGATCATCCTCGCGAATGTCGACGCGTACGCTTCTGATGAAAATGAGAAGGGCGAGACGGTCTACAGTCTGGATTATGTATACAGTGAAGACTTCGACATCAAGGATTACCTGATGCGTTTTAAGGAAACAACATGATGGGCAGGTACTTTTCCGATAAGAAAATAAATGCCGGGCGGCAGCCGGAGCTGGACCTTTTGAAGGCGCTGTGTATACTCGGAATGATCATAATGCATGTGATCCTGGATCTTCAGGCCGGCGCTTCGGAAGCAGGTCAGGGGCAGATGTTTACGGAGCTCTTCGGTGCCGCGACCTTCATGATCTCCATGGGGATCGGGATGCGCTATACCAGGCATCAGTCCGCGGTGTCCTATCTTGTGAGAGGTTTCGGCCTTCTTACGATCGGTCAGTTTCTGAATATCTTAAGGAATGTCATTCCGAACCTGATCGCTTACCGGATCACGGGGAAGCAGCTTTTTATCGCGAATGTATTCCTGATCCTTCAGGCGGACATACTGACCTTCGCGGGACTGTCGTTCCTGCTGATGGCGGTGTTCAGAAAGTGCAGGCTTAAGGGGAGCGTGGTCCTTGCCGTCAGTGTGATCATGAGCCTGATCTCACTGATCCTGTGGAAGACGACCGCGCCGCCGTCCAACTATCTGGCCAGCCAGCTTGCGGGTTTCTTCGTCATAACGAACGCGGAGTCCTATTTTCCGCTGCTTAATTACTTTATATTTGTGGCGTTCGGATATTTTATCGGCGGATATTATCCGAGGATCAAAGATAAGAACGGCCTTGCGAACCGGGTCATGATCATCTGTTTCCCGCTTACCGTGATCTACTACGGCCTTCGGTTCGGCCTGAACCTGTTCCCGCTGCCGACGGTCGGAACGGATCTTCAGTACAGCCTGAAGCCGACGCCCGACGCGGTCATGACCTGCGTATTCTCACTGGGGCTGATCGCATTTCTCTACAAGATCACAAGACTGACAGGCGGCAGGCTTCCGAAGTTTATCATGCACCTGTCACGGTATATCAACAGTTATTACTGCCTGAGCTACCTGTTCATTCTCCCTGTCCAGACGATCCTTGTCGCGGCAAGGGGAGAACTGATCGAAGGACTTGTATGGCTGATCCTGTACAGCCTGTTTGTCATCGCGGCCTGCTTTGTCCTGATCGAGCTCAATGAGAGATACTGGCACATCCGCTTCGCCTCCCTCAGAGGCCGAAAACTGCTGATCTTCACCGTATCGGTATGGGTGCTGACGGTGGTAAGCGCGGCGTACGCGTATCCGAGGATCGAAGTGTTTGCGAACATATGGAATGATTATCTGCTGCCATGATCCGGCGGCAGAAGAAGGCCGGAGACAGTGAAACCGGGTATGTATTGAAGGAGGAAAAATCTATGACAATTCAGCAGACCAGGGAAGGACAGACCCTGACAATGGCCATCGAGGGGCGCATCGATACACTGACCGCCCCGGAGCTTAAGACACAGATCGAAGGGGCGATCGACGGAGTCATGGATCTGATCCTTGACTTTGCCGATGTTGACTATATCTCTTCGGCGGGGCTGCGTTCCCTCATGACCGCGCAGAACTGGATGGATGCCAGGGACGGGTCCATGGTCATCCGCAATGCATCGAAGAACATAGTGGGAATCTTCAAGGTCACAGGCCTTGACAGCTTCCTCGTACTGGAATGATCTCATGAAAAACGGCGTCAAACGGAGAAAGGATTTTGGCCTTATCCGGCATTACGGCTGGAAAAAAGATCTGCTGGCGATCGCGGCGGCTTTTTTGTTCTGCATACTGCTTTCAAAGATAACAGAGCTTCTTACGGGGATAAGGGGCATTTCGGTATTTGACCTCTCAATTGCGGCAATGCCTTTCTTTGGGTTCATTCTGGGGATCTGGGGAATCATCGGCTTTCTTCTGTACAGCCTGTTCGGAATGCTGGTGCTGTTTTCTTCCCCGGAAGTGGTAGCTATGCTGCCTCCCTGGCACTTTATCCTGTCCCTGATCGGCCTGGCGATCTACTGCACACTGCCATCTGTGCTGTGGTATATGTTTCCGCTCAAGGGTGAGAAGGAAGCATCCTATCCCAGACTGGATACTTCTTCCCATGTGATCAAATACTATGTGATCAGTGTGATAACGATCATTGCCTATCTGGCTTTCAGCATGATCGGAAGCGAGCTCGGAGATAATCTCGCAGAGGAAGCGCTGGTGCTTGCGACGTGGTTCACCCAGTATCTTGATACGGTACTGATCCTGGGAATCCCGATGCTGATCGTAGTGTCTGTTATACGGAACCGGACGATCACCATCAATGAGAGAATGGTCCTGGCATTTCTGATAATCGGAGCACTGGCTTCCGCCATCGCCGGATATCTGCTCTACCGCAGCTCACTGCAGATGGAGCCGGAACTGTTTCAGGATTACGACCGGCTGATGAAGATGGAATATGGAGGCTGGCCCGACAATGCCGGGGAAGTGATCGAGCGGTATAACACCTTCTGGAACTGGTTCAGCGTATTGATCGCCGTGATGCTGAACATCCTTCTGTTCGTGGAGATTCTGTTCATGCGGTCCATTGAGAAGAAGGTGACCAGACCGATCGTCCATCTCTCTGAGGTGCTGACAGACTATGCGGGTCAGGAGGAATACGGATTCGATCCCGAAGAGGTTAAGGAGCAGTGCAGGCCGTACCGCTACGGATATGGAGAAGTCAGCGATCTGACACGGACCTGTGTCGACATGGTCGGGGAGATCGATACCTATACGAAGAATCTTCAGAGTGTCACTGCCGAGAAGGAGAGGATCGGAGCGGAGCTTGATATCGCTTCCAGGATCCAGCATGACATGCTTCCCGGTATCTTTCCGCCGTTTCCGGACCGTCTGGAGATCGATCTGTATGCCAGCATGACTCCCGCCAAGGAGGTCGGCGGAGACTTCTACGATTTTTATTTTGTGGACCAGAACCATCTGGCTCTCGCAATCGCCGATGTATCCGGCAAGGGAGTGCCGGCCGCGCTGTTCATGGTCATTTCCAAGACCCTGCTGAAGAACCAGACCCTTGCGGGCGGATCTCCCAGAGAGGTGCTGACGCTCGTCAACCACCAGCTGTGCCAGAACAATACTTCATTGATGTTCTGTACGGTATGGCTGGGCATACTTGACGTGACGACGGGCAGACTTGTCGCGGCAAATGCCGGCCATGAGTATCCCGCGATCCGAAGAAGCGGCGGGCAGTTTGAGATGATGCATGAGAAGCATGATCCGCCGCTTGGTCTCAAGGATGGCCTGCGGTACCATGAATATGAACTGGAGCTGGCTCCGGGAGACTGCCTGTTTGAATATACGGACGGCGTGACGGAGGCTACGGACGCGTCCGAGAAGCTGTTCGGGGAAGACCGCCTGAGAGATGCGCTGAATCTGACAGGAGAGAGCGATCCGGAGAAACTGATCGGCAGTCTGTACGGATCCATCAGTGCATTTGTAAGCGGGGCGCCGCAGTTTGACGACATCACCATGCTGTGCGTGAG
>OCTW013377667.1_pt1 | contig 10499 bp, 8 predicted proteins | sample 1539671 | NCBI WGS metagenome assembly OCTW01 (sample SAMN02144230, study PRJEB22623) | gut metagenome | biome: sheep rumen | host: Ovis aries | place: New Zealand
GTCCGCACGTTCATTATGTGCAGTTAGCCAACCAAAGCGACAACGACATAACCTTGACTAGCCATCTAAAGTTTATATGCCCACAAAAAAATTATTCCGACGGCGCTCCCCCATCGCGACGTCGTACACACACTAAGGATGAGGTCACACTTAACTATCGTACGCGAACCTTCAACGCATATATGTGGGTATACGCTATTGCACCATTAAAAATTCCACCTACCTTAACTCAGGTAATACACAACCCCTATCTAATTAGACCCCTATACAGCATCACACAAAGAGTTCATAGTAGTATAACTCTTTAGACCTTGAACATAACGAAAGGCATACCTCAAATTTCATCAAAAACGAGTTCCAAGTCATCAAGGGAAACAAACCTTAGACGTCTAAGGTTCGCGACCTCTCTTGGAACGCAACAAAAGGAAAAAACACCATGAGCGACTTCTTTTATTGCAGAGTGAGTTCAAATGGACAAAATTTGGCTCGTCAACTTGAAGAGGCGAAGAAAATCATATCTGACCCCAGATACATTTTCACAGAGAAAGCGTCGGGGAAAAATTTCACAGATCGCAAAGTCTGGAACTCACTCGTCGGAACCGACCAAACAATCGGTTGGTTGAAAAAAAATGATACCCTCTACTGTTCCAGCCTTGATAGAATATCGAGGGATTACAACGATTTAAAAAGCGCAATCCAAAAACTCGCTGACATGGGCGTAACTCTTCGCGTACTCGACATGCCTATTTTAAATCAACCCATAGACGGCCTATCGCAAAGATTTATTGCCGACCTCGTAATCAGCATCATGGGTTTCGTCTCGAGCAACGAGAGGCGCAAAATACGGGAACGCTGCGAGGCAGGCCGTCGAGCATATGTCAAGGCGGGCGGCAAATTCGGTCCAGCACCGATTACACGACCGACGCAATGGGATGCCGTCATGGCAAGAGTCAACGCCGGTGAAATAACCAAAGTCGAGGCTATGCGCTCCATGGGCTTACGCAAATCGACCTTCTATCGGTTGCTGAAACAATAAATTTTAATCTATGGCAGACTTCTTTAGCTCTCTAATGGAGTCTGTCATAGATTTCATCGAAGCAATCAGAGCTTGCAGCTCAGCCACCGTCATTCTATTGATTATGGCATTCCGCGCCGTCGTCTCATAAAAAGTTTCGAGTTCGGTTTCCAAGTCCGCACACGCATCAGTCAGCGGAGTCATCAGCTCAGCATGAGCCATGTCTATGATACGACCAGCGACCACATCTTCGACATCGGCAAGGACATTTTCGATTTCGTCATTGTCATCCATGGGATTCCGGTAATATAACATTATGAATGTTATTGATATAGCGAGTTAATGGAATAATCTTGTCATCGAAAACTTCCATAACATGGCCTTCAAACGGAGCCTCGTTGACGACCGTATCAGTCGTAATGTCGCCGTTCTCGCAGACATAGGTAATAATATCTTTTAGGAACTCTTCTTGGTCCGCATTCAGCACACTACCAGAAAGAAATTCATTGAACCTCGACATGGCTTGCTTGCGATCGACTCCAATCAGAGAACGAATCAGAATGGCCACGTTCTCGCCGCATGGCATACCGTCAGTGTACTTGTCGAAATCTTCTTTGGACCCCAGCTCCTTCCACATGACATTTTCCAGTTCGACGATATCGCCGTCGGTGAGCTGTTCCAGATTATAAATTTTCCGAAGAACTGGGTGCTTGTCCTTTTGCGCTATATAGTCCAGAACCTTCTGCTTGTAGGTCGTGCGAGTCTGTACACCCGCACTTTCGCCGTCATCGGTAATAACATCTTCGATATCGACAGTCCAAGTCTTACCGCCGTCGCCAACAAGGAACTTAATGAGGTCACGGAGTTCGACTCGTACACGTTCCAGCCAGCGCAAAGACATGTTCTCCCATGCCGTTGCGGTCAGAACTTCCTTGATGGTCTCCATCTTGGCGACCACTTGCGGAATAGTAGCCTTGGTCATCAAGCGTTCGGCCAGTCCACGAACATTCACTATAGCCTTGCTGGAATTATATTCTTCATTCACGAAGCCGAGTTCGATAGCCAGAACCAGTACGTCGAACTTCTTAGCATTTTCATCTTGCGTGTTATGGGGCAACAACGGCGCGATATCACGTTTCAAGGTCTGCACATCGGCGGCTGTCAAGCATATCCACGCATCGTCGCTCTTGAAATGGCTTACGGTTTCCCAGTTGGATCGCACCGAAATATGGGCGTCGGACAGCGAAGCTACTTGCCCCTTCAATTCCTTCTTGATATCGTCGTGCAGACCCTTGGTAAACTCATCCTCTTGATATGTCTGGTGTTGCAAATAGAACGCGACTTCGGCACGTAAGCCGAACAGCCGTTCCGTCAGCGACATACTCTGCTGGACCACCTTACCATCTGGGTTCTTTTCGAAGAACTCGAAGTTCTTGCACCAGTCAAAGATGTAGAAACATTCCTTGTTCTTGGACGGTCCATAGATGTCATCGGACAGACGCGTTCCGCGACCGATCATCTGCATGAACTTGATCTTCGACTTCACAATCTTGAAGAACACCAAATTCAGTACATCCGGCACGTCAATGCCAGTGTCAAGCATATCGACCGACACGGCCACTTGCGGGTCCTTATCGCGCACCTCGAACTTGTCAATCAAATCTTGGGCATAGGTCACGTAGTTGTCTATCAGTACGCAGAAATCCGAACCGTATTCTGGATAAAGAGCGTTGAAGCGTTTGACGATGAGTTCAGCATGTTTGTGGTTGTACGCGAATATAATCGTCTTGCCTATTCGTTCACCACTCTGGACTTTCAGCCCATTCTCCATCAAATCTTGAAGCACATTGTCTATGGTATTCTCATTATAGATGTACTTGAAGATTTCATCATTACGGATATCTCGCCCACGCATATTGATATCTGGGCGAAGCTCTTGCAAGGTTTCTTCGTAGTCCCAAATCTGTTCAAGTTGCGCCTTTTCGTCATCGGACAGCGCACTGTACTTGATCCCTTCTTTGAGGATCATGGAGCCGCGCTTGAACCCACGATAATTCACCAAGAATCCATCGGCGACGGCATCGTCCAGCTCATAAGCATAATTGGGACAGCCATTCTCCATCTCGAACGTATCGTAAGTACTCTTATCCACCTCATCGCGTGGCGTAGCCGTCAGCCCCAGCAACAGACTGTCGAAGTAGTTGAAGATGGCGCTGTACTTACCGAAGATGCTTCGGTGAGCCTCGTCGATGATTACGAGATCGAAACGACCAACCGAGAACGGCTTATCGTCGGTGTCGATGTAGTTGATCATCGTCTGGTATGTGCTGAATACGATTCGAGCATCGAAGTCGATGTCTTCCTTGCTAGTCTTATCGCTCAGCACCGTAATGGACGTATTTGGCAACAGCTTCGCGAAATTCTTCTTCGCTTGGTCTACCAACGACGTACGGTCTGCGAGGAACAGCACATTCTTCACCCAGTCGTTGCGCATGAGCACATCAACCGTCGATATCGAAACGCGAGTCTTGCCAGTACCAGTAGCCATAACCAATAGACCTCGACGATGCTTGGCATTATACCACTCGCACACGGCCTTAATGGCCATCTTCTGGTATGGACGGTCCGTAATGCTAGCCTTTACGCTAAAGTCACCAATATCCTTGCGACCGCGCTTCTGAATCAGACGTTCCAGATCGGCTTCGGTATGAAACGCGTATAGGCGTCTAGGTGGATAGCCCAGGCCGTCGATGATATTGGTCTCGAATCCGTTGGTATAGTAGATGACTGGACGGCGACCATACCGCTTTTCGAGACAATCGGCATAAAGCTCAGCTTGATGCTTGCCCTTGATGGGCGAAACGGACGCTTTCTTAGCCTCGATCACGGCCAACGGCATTCCGTCGGCTCCAAACAGCACATAATCAGCATAGCCGATTCCTTCGCCGTTCGGCATCCCTTCCACCTCGACTTCGATACAAGCCTTGGACGGCTTGATGGCACCTTCGGTCTCCAGCACATCCCAATGAGCTTCGCGAAGCATCAAGTCGATGAACGCCTTGCGAGTTTCGGCTTCGGACATGTCGCTGGGCATTTCCTTGACGGACTCCTTGCTATCCAGCGATTCCTTGTCAGCCTTGATGACGATATCGTCAGATTCCTTGACCTCGATCTTCGTCTCTGCTATGACTGGGGCAAACTTGCTGTCTGGAACAAGCGTCTTGTCGAATGGAGCTACAGTCTCGACGACCTTTAGCTTGATTAGGACCGCCGCGACTACATTATAGAGGTTCAAGACTGCGAAGAACGATTCCTTCTTACCTACATGGTCGTTATGGGCGGCGGCATTGCCGACCTTACGGACATAGTGAACCGCCATCATTACATGATCGTCGCCGATGAACTCACGGAACGGTTCACCGTCAACCAGTTCGAATAGGGACGCCTTATCCGATACCAGAATATGCTTCATGGCATAGATTGACTTCACCACAAACTCCAACGCCCTACGCGCACTGATAGCACTCAAATCTGGGTGATTGACTTGGTTGTCTTCGGCGGCGGCGCATAGGCCGTGAAGTCGAAGCATTCCGCATTGCTGTAAGTAGTCGAAGTTCTTCATAGGCTTATCCGAAGTACTTATCCATGGTATAGTCCAGTAGCTTCTGCGTATCAGCCTTAGACTGGTTGATGGCAGATTTCTGGTTCTCAATAGCGGTAATCTTGTCTGCGAAATCTTGCTGGAGCTTCAACGGCGGTATAATCACAGGCAAACCTTCAAGTTGCGACTTGGTTAAAGCCTCTCGTGTAGCACCATTAGCTTTACTATCATGCAACAGCTTTCGCTGATAACCACTAGAAATCAACTGAGCACAAAGGAATACAGATTTCAAGCTATCCTTTGGACGAAGTATCGCCACATGCTGATTAACACGACCAGAAACAAGATCACTGGGGACTATACAACATCTAGCAACAGAAGCACCAGTTATGTTAAGAAGTACATCGCCACTCTGTAGAATAACATTATCCAAAGCGGCGGCTTGTACATCATCTATATAAGCCAAATCCTTGTACTTAAAGGCCCCGTTATACACATTCAAACTTCTTATTAAAGGAATCCCTTCCGACTTATAGCTTTCATTACCGCCTTTTGGAGTCGCCCCAGAACCAATCTTAGTAGTATGTTGCTTTAGTAATTGAACATCCCAACCTTTAGGGTTCTCGATGGGGTCGCCGAACATGTCATAGAAGATGGACTGGGCCAAGTTATCCAGTTCCTTCAACTGGGCCTTCTGCTTGTCTATGATTCCAGTCAGCAAGTCCAGCTCCGCAACAATGTGGTTTTGTTCAGCAAACGACGTTATGGGCAAATACATCCGCTTTAAATGCAACGGACCAAAATTCAATTGAGCCGCCCCAACAATCTGTCTTGACAATTGCATCTTAAAGTTTTCAGACTTCAAATAGTACATAAAGTACCGCATAGACAACTTACTATCATCTAGCGGCTTAAACCTTATCGTACTTGTGTTCATGCAGAGAGGCAGTTGCGATGAATCAACAAAACCCATCTTCTTATCGAAATAACTTACTTGTATACCCGAACTGGCTATGATAAAGTCACCTTCATCCACAAGGAAATGACTATATCTTCCATAAGCCTCTTCATTAGAGATATAACGACTAGATGTAGACAAGTCAACGTGACCATCGACAAGATTTGCAACATTCAACAGTTTCACACCAGAGGTCGTATATTGTGTATTCCTTACACCTGGCCCCTCTTGAAACCATACAACATCTGTAAACAAACATCTCTTCATATACATACGCCTACAGATACTTCGCCTTGAACTCATCCATGGCGGCGTTGATTTCGTCTTGGAGCTTCGCTATACGCTTGAAGACCGTCTTCGGACTTTCGTACTCGACCTTGACCTTCTCGACTTCCTTGTACTTGTTGATGCTTAGGTCATAATCGTTCGCTACAATCTCATCCACTGGCACAAAGAACGACTGGTCCTTGCGTGTACGACCGACTTCGGCGGCGAGGTTCTTCCAGCGAGCGACGATATCTGGAATGTCGTTATCCTTGCACTCCGAACGCTTCTGGTCAAGCGTGTAGCCGTCAGCTTTCATGTCGTAGAACCACACCTTGTCAGTGCCACCAGCATTCGTCTTGGTGAATACCAGTATGGCCGTAGAAACGCCGCTATACGGCTGGAATACGCCACTGGGCATACTGATGACGGCTTGGAGCCTCTGCTTCTCTATGAGTTCCTTACGGATGGCCTTATGGCCAGAGCTATTGCCGAACAGAACGCCGTCCGGCACGATCGACGCGCAACGGCCACCCAATTTGAGCATACGCACGAACAGAGCTAGGAACAAGAGTTCCGTCTTCTTGGTCTTGGTAATGGCCAGCACGGTCTTATTGACCGCCTCATAGTCCAGACTTCCAGCAAACGGCGGATTCGCCAATACCAGCGAATACTTGTTTTCGTCGGTATTGTCGGTACTTAGGCTGTCACGATATGCAATATCTGGATTGTCCGCGCCGTGCAGCATCAAGTTCATAGCACCAATACGGAGCATAGTCTGGTCAGTATCGAAGCCGTGGAACATGTGGTTGCGGTAATGTTCGGACTTATCCTTCTTTAGTAATTCCTTCTTGTGGTGCTCTTGAACGAACTTCGCGGCTTCGACGATGAAGCCAGCCGAACCCATGGCCGGATCGCATACGACATCGTCGAGCGACGGCTCCATCATGTCTACCATCATGCGGATGATGTGGCGCGGAGTACGGAACTGGCCGTTATTGCCGCTTGCGGCCATCTTGCCCAATACGTACTCGTACACATCGCCCATGGTGTCACGATTGTTCATGTCGAGACCGTCGATACCTTCAACAATCTTGGTCAGCGTTCTCGCATTCGGAATCAGGAATGTGGCATTATCCATGAAGCGGCTGTAGGCGCTCTCCTTGCCCTCGTTCATCGTCTTGATAAACACGAACGCGTCCTTCGATATCGTCGAGAACATGGCTTCGGCTTCCTTGTTCTTGAACAAGTGCCAGCGTAGATTGTCGTACGGAACATCCTTGTCGCTGTCTGGGTTGTGCCACTTGCCAGCCTTGAAGACGGGGTCCTTGACCTTCGCACCCATGGCGTTCGCCGCCGCTTCCTTCTTCATTTGGGCGTCGTCTAGCATCTTCATAAAGAAGAGGTAGGTCATCTGTTCCAAGATGGTTATAGAGTTGGTGATGCCACCAGTCCAGAAGGTGTCCCAGATAGAGTCAATGCGGTTCTTGATATCGCCAGTAATCATGCAAAAATCCATTAGTAGTATTCATATTGAATATAACTAAAATAGCCGACGTCGAACAATCGGCAATCGGCTCCATTACTGGCATTACGGCGATTTAAAGCTATACAGCATACAAAAGGCGCACACAGCCAGCCTAGACCATATTACGGACACCTAGAGGCGCATACGCCCAATAAAGCAATACCCAGCGTATGACACGCTGGGCATCGCCATAGCATGGTACACAAAGTCATCAGCTCAGGCAGACATTTATGTCAATAGGTAAGCCCCTATTCTGGATATACTTGTCGTGGCGATAGAGGTTCGCATTTATAGCCGCCGCTTGGTTCAGATAGCGTTCGGCTTCTGGAGCACGGTCTGGGTCACTCTCACGTATAGATTCCAGTCGCCGAATTACGGATCCGAAGTCTTCAACCCCATCGGACTCGACACCCATAGTCGCATCCACATCATGCAGAAATGACCTCAACCGCCTACCCTCTTCGGCGAGCAAGATTACCTCACGACGTACTGGGTCACTGACCAACTTACCTTCTTCATCGTACACGTTGCACCACATACCGATACCGAATCATCCTACTGATTATACCAGTAGTTTATCAGTATCTGATTCAAAAATTAGAGCCGAAATCGGCAAATTTCCGCAATTTGCAATTAAAACTGGTTCCTGCTATATTTCCATCTGATAAACTACATACATACGACAGAATAGCGGCTGTTATTACACATGGTTTTATTATAAGGACTACTGGACCCACCGTCCGCTATTTTAGGTGGGAACCAGTAGTCCTTCTGGTTAAATCATGAATAGTACGTACACGGAGCGATGGCAATACCTACCTTGGGTTGGGACGCACAAGAAACGCGACGACGACGAAAAGGATCCATTCAACGACTTGGGGACCAAGCAGATGACTTGCATGACTACCCCAACAAAGGATTACCCATTCCATGTAGGGGTCAAGGACTTCACATTTAGTCAGCTAGTCGATGCACTCCGCAAAGGACACTGCATAAAGAGAATAGGCCCGTTTGACGCAAGTCACGGCACGAAGTTCCTCGTCATCGACATCGACAACGACTTCGATGAGCGCATTACCCCAGAGGAACTTGACAGTTTCTGCAATGGGCGCGATGATGTCGAATGGACCGTCGGCGGCTCTAAAAGCCCATTCCGTTACCACATACTCAAATACCTTGACCACGCCATCAGCACCAGCTCAGAAGCAGAAACCGACACCAAAGCCGTACTCGCCGAATTGGCCAAGCACATCGGACGTAATATCAAAATTAAACCCGATGCACACCAGTTTGCACTCTTACAGTGGTGCTATGGTGTACCACAAGACCGCATGGAGCGTCGTGAGCTTCCAGACACACTTTACTGGTGCAAGCAGATTACCGACGGCAACAATTACGAAGTCGTAAAGGTTGACCCAAATAGCTACAAACCTAGGCGCAAGGCCAAAAAGACAACAAAACAAGACAAAAGTTCACAGAAGCCCCACATCATGCCTTACAATACGGCAATGCTGGCAAGCAAGCTGTTCGACGGCAAGGTGGTCGCCAGCAAGAACGAAGATGGAAGCTACGTCCGACCCCTCGTATGTCTGGAAGGCAAGCGGTTCGACTGTTTCGAGCCTCATTCAGCCAAGAGGACGGTCCCTATAGGCAAACGCTACGAAGTCGCTCAGGCTTGGACTATGCGGCTTGTCCCCCAGTTCTATCGCTGTAGACAATTTGGGCTGAATTATACCGAAGACGACATCAAGTACACATTCGAGACTCTCTGCAAGCGCAACTTCGAGGATGCCGACGCATGGTGGAAAGAGACCGGAGAATCAATGCAAGAAGGACTTGTCAAGGAGCTTGAATCCGTCAGCGGCCTCGACTTCGCCGAAATCGAAGCCAAGTACCAGCCCAGCCATAACACCGAGCTATACAAGCGGCGAGGTTATGGCATTGCCGCCGCCATAGATATACTCGACAATTATGCAGCCGTATCTACCGACGACGGTACGGCAACATTGCCAAGTCGCTCATACCTTGATGAGATTCTGGCCAAGTACCACATATCTTACACGTCGTTCATGGCCTACATGAAGGACCCATACTTCAATTTAAAGATCATCTATGAGGATGACGGACGGCTATCGCACACGTACGACTACGTATTGAACGCGGTCAAGGATAACGACAATCAGTTCTTCTATTGCACTAGAAATGAAGGTATCAAGAGCTTCTGTCGGAATCATGGTATCACATACGTCAGTCTACTCAGCGTCTACTCTGGAACTCGTAAAGAGTACAACTACATCCGTAAGGTAGCACAAGATGCGGCAAAGGACATGTGGAAGTATTTCGATAGCTTGGAAGCCCCGAACTACGTCGTACCACCCAAGAAGTCGATCGAGGACCATGACGGTGACGAAGATATCGAGCTACCCTTCCACATAGAGACTACCCCATGGAACCTTCCAGATGACTTGCCTGTATATCTATGATATGTCAATTCATTCCCAACTTCTGGGTCAAGACTTTCTGAGGGAGTAAAACTTTTTTCCTTTACTTTTCTTTTCTATTACCGATTCAGAAAGTTATGACCCACAACTTGACTCCAGATTCAAGCAAGACCTTCTATAATAAGAGGCGCCTCAGTACCCATATATGGGACTGTTCGCGTCAAGTCGCTCAGAAGGTCAGCAGCATCGGCGTTCAGCTCATCCTCAGAGGCTTCTGGATGTTCTGACTGTAGTCGCGTCCTTATGATGTCGAGAATTAGCCCTTCCTCATAGACAGCAACCAACTTGTCATAGCCATTACGGACAGTCCCTATCAAGGCGGCATCCATGCCATCCAGTAGGGCAACACCGTCACCAGCACCACGACTGCGAACTTCTGCGACACGATCCCTAATAAGGGTCATTGGGGACACGACATCATCATTCATCATAGTATTCATACCATAGCTCCTTTAGATGTCAGTTTATCGGAGCTGAGGGCCGCTACTTGACAGTCAACCGTCCACTTGCTATAATTGCGATCAAGGCTTCATCGCACTCTATGTCGCACTCGACGACGACGGTTCCGAATAGGTAAGCGCTATTTCCCTCGCCGACGTCGAACATCAGACAACATAGAACGCATTTTGAAG
>OCTW011453966.1_pt1 | contig 10498 bp, 11 predicted proteins | sample 1539671 | NCBI WGS metagenome assembly OCTW01 (sample SAMN02144230, study PRJEB22623) | gut metagenome | biome: sheep rumen | host: Ovis aries | place: New Zealand
CCAGCCGTTTCGCCTGCTCCTATTGTCACAGCTGTTGACGAAGCGTTCCTAATTATTATTTCTCCTGCGGCTGAAAGAGCACCTACAATTGAGTGCGTGCCAAAGTATGACGCTCCTCTTGCTGGGATAACAGGTATTAATGCCGTAGTATTCAGCGTACCCTCAAATATGTTTGACCCTGCCGCTGTGCTCGATGTTTTTCTGACTTGCATATACAACTGTACCACTTGTCCAAAACGTCTTGCCGTAGCACTCACGAGCGTTCCTGTTGTCGCTGATATGCTGACGGTTGGCGTTTCAAGCGTGCCTCTGACAGGAACTCCGATAACATATTCCATGTTGTAATAATCAGCACTTGTAGGGTCTGAGGATTTTGGCTGTAGTGTAACTGTTGCATTTGTCGCCTGCCCGCCCATTGCTTGAACTATCTGACGTATTCCACGAGCGTTTGTCTGTACTTCTGCAGCCCATTCAATGTCATTAGGGTCGTCAGTATATACTCCAGTCTTAACGTATGCAGTGTGACCGTCCGCATCCGCTGTGACGCTCGCCTGTCTGATATTGTTGTAGTTTGTAATTAGCCTGCCATAGCGGTAGCCGTTTGCATCCTGCTGTATGTCAAGATTTACGGGGTTTGTATTTTCATCGAGATAAAACTTTAAACCGTCTGTAGTAAACTCCGTATGCACGTCTGTTTCTTTTCCTATAGTTATCCCGCTATCTTCAAAAGTAGCTAATTTCGTAGTGCCGTCTCTGATTGCTAAACCCTCTGTACGCATTAGCAGATTACCGCCTTGAGGGTCTGCCTCGAACTCTGAGCGCAGTACCTTGGTTACGTGAGCGCCTGCCTCGTCGCCCGTACCGTCTTTATACCAGAAGTACTGCGCCGTACCGTTTGCGGCTGCTTTTGCCTCTAAAGCGTCGGTATCACCGCCTACACAGCCAGTAGCGACCGCATAGCCGTTATTAAGGACCGTGACAAGTACTACGTCTCCTACGTGTGCACCTGTAAGCCTCGCGCACTTTACCGTTGTAGTAGAGCCGTTAAGTGATACTTGGTAAGTGCCGTCTGAGTTTATGCCCTTTACCTCGCCATAAGCCGCAAAGCCTTTAACGTCCTGCTGCGGCTTTAGGTTTAAGGCGTTAGCCATTTCGTCTAAAGTTACCATTACCTAAGCACCTCCCCTGCCTTTTCTACAGTGATATTATCGTAAAGCTCGCGCTTTAATTTACTCTGGCACCTTACAGCCGGTGTAAGCTCTATGTTTAGGTTTTCCAGCGTGCCGGTCCACGTCATATCTGAGTAGTTGACCTGTACTGCCTCATTAATGGCAAGCGGCCTATAAGCGTGTGATATAGTCACGTATTCTACGTCACAGCTCAGCTCTCTTAGCTTGCTCTCAGCCAGATTAACTAAAGCCTCCATTTTTGCGGTGTCGTCCGGCAGCTCGCTAGTTTCCTCGTAGTAGGTCTGCTCACGCCCGCCCCTCGCGTCTAGACTCGCCTTAGAGCCTGACAGGTTCTTAGCCTCGGCCGTTATGCAGGCTTTATCGGTGTTATATAGCAGCTTTACTACGTTATAAGTCTCCGACCAGTCGTTATTAACGTTTACCTCCGGGTACATAATGCTTTTATCGTCGTTGGCAAAGATTACCGACGCGTCCTGCGTGATCACATCTGTAAAAGGCTGCAGTATCACAGTACCGTAAACGTCAGGGACAGCAGGGCTATACCCTGCCGCCTGACATAGCCAGTTAACGATATCCAAGTAGCTTACGCCGCTATCAAATGTATGATCCGCACCCAGTACGGTAGAGTCAGGCGTGTAGTCTACATTAAGCCCTATGCTCGTTATCAGCGTTACTGCTTTATATATCGCGTTCTCATTAGCGGTTACAGTAAACGGTGCTCCGTACTTTTTGTCCTGTAGAGCTTTGAGCACGCTCGAGCCGTCCAAAGTGCCGCGGCTCTTTATACCCGTGCTCGTTGCTACGTTCTCAACGCCAGAGTACGCGACAAATAAAGTAGCGAGCGCATTATGTACGTGCTCGCCGTTATCGTCGTCAAAATCATAGTAGACTCGCATAAGGTCTGACGTGTCAGGCAGCGTATTACCCTCGAACTCAAAAGAGCCGGTAACTTTAAGGTCGCTGTCTGCTGCAAGCTCAAGCGATCCTGACGTTATCCACGGGTAAGCCTCATGCTCGACCCAGTTATCCCAGCTTACGCGCTTATACGTAAATACCTCGTTATGTCTATTGCCTGTATAGTCAGCCATTTTATAGCTCCTCACTATCTATACGCGATACACCGAGCGTTATATCGTAGCGCGTCTGATCATACGTATAATCTGCGCTGTAAGTGTACTCAAAGTCTGCCACATATACGCAGCCGTCGCATGATTTCCAGATACCCTGCGCGCCGTCCTCTACCATACGCCTTAAGGCCTCTAGCTGGTCGATCTCGTCCTCTGAGATAACGCCGCTATAGTTATATACCTCGCCTATGGCTTTTGTGTCATACGTAACAGGGTACTTACGCCCGCTGTACCTTATCTGTTCTTTTTCGGGCCGTGACAGCGTTACTGATCCGTTAGGCGCCCAGTGCACCCGCGCTATGTTCTCGTTGTTTGCGCCCCAGTAGATATACCAGTACTCGCTATCAATGGTAACGTCCATATCAATTATGGCTACCTCGCCTGTAGTAGCTACCTCTACGAGCTCATACTGGTAAGTCAGATTAAGCGGCGCGTACATATCCGTAAGCTCTTCACCTGCCTGTACGTTATCCTTTAAAAGCACCCTGCGGTTATTGACTACCCTATATAAAGACGCATGGTCTACCGGGCTGTCTATGTACTCGGGCTCCTCAGCGTCAGGGTCGGGGTCCTCGTCTATAGGGCTGTCGTCTATAGATACAAATAGGCTCACTATACCGGTATCGTCGTCTATCTCAGGATCTACAAAAAAGCTGTTTTGTAGCCGTACGCTCGTATACTGTATGTTTACGCCTATCTCGTCTATAGCCATTAAGCCGCTGCTGGATAAGGCCGTAACCCTAAGGCCATAAGCCGTATCGTTATCGAACAGATACCCCGCTAGTGAGTATGTGTATGTACCCGGGGTACCCTCGCCTACCGGTACGTCAGCGGTATATACTATCTCGCTGTCTTTTAGTACCTCGAGCGTAAGCGCTTTAAGGGTGCCGCTAGCGTCGCCATACGTCCACGATAACGCCATAGGCAGGTTAGTTATCACACTGCCGTTGTTAGGCGCTGTAAAGTGAATTTCTGGCCGTCCAAGTACTATAAAAGTGCTTTCGCCGGACCAGTCGCCGTAACTAGCAAAAGCGCCCTTGGTCTTTACTCTCCAGCTTACGGTATCTCCTGCAGATAAACTGCTTAGCGGCAGGTCGTAGTACGCGGTACCGTCTGCTATGGTTATAGAGCTCGTAGTACCGCTTATATCCAGCTCTATTATCGCCGCCTCCTGCTGCGTGCCGTCAGTTGGGTTATGTACCCACGCTAGGCGTACCGTCTCCTGCCCTACTATTACAGGTGTGCCCTTTACCGGCATGATCAGAGTAGGCGGGTTAGGCGCTGACAGTGCTCTTACCGTGTTGGATCTCGTCCACGGGCTATACCGGTCGTCTCCTGTAAGCTCGGCTCTGGTATTACGTACCCTGTACACGATCCCGGTACCGGTTATACCGCTGTCGTCGGTATAGCTCGTTATAGGGTCGGTCTGCTCCAGCTCTTCTAAGAGTGACCATGTAGATCCGTTATCTAATGATCTCTCAATAGTAAGCCCCGTAGCCGTTACCTCTTTATTAACCAGAGTAAGCACGATATTACCTACCGTGTTATACGCTGCGCTCACGCTCTGCGGTGCCGCAGGTGTGTTATACGTCGGCTCGGTGCCCTCTGCCTCGTATGCGATCGGTGATACGCCCCTGCTGTTTACAGGTTTGATCCGGTAGCTGTAATAAGCGTTAGGCCCTGTGGTATTGTCCGTGTACGTCTCTGTAAGCGCTTGCGTACGGTCTACGGTCTTGGTGCCTACTCTTAGCCAGGTACCGCCGTTAGTTGACCGCTCTATCACGTATGACGTTATAAGCAGCCTGTCTACGTACTGTATATCCCTGTTAAAGCTAATAGTATTGCTGTAGTTGCTGTTACGCACGTGCGCCACATCTGTTACCTCAGGCGGGTTAGTGTATATAAACGATGATGTATTATACCCAGAGCTGCCGGCCTGATTACTCGTTGCTGCTCTATAGCGGTACCTGTGGCCACGCTCGACCGTCTGATCCTGAAACGTATAGCTATACGATCCCGTAGTCCCGGGGTTGTATGTTATCAGGGTCTCCCAGTCGTCGCTCGTTATATCGTCCTGCCGCTGCAGCGTTACCGTGTTGTTAGGCACCGCCTTAGTGCCTTTACCGCTTAGCGATATATTTATGTGTGCGTCGTTAACGTATGCAGGCGTGATCTTAGGCTTGGCGGGCTTTAACGTACTTGTTAGCGTTACTGTACTCGTCTTACCGTTAATCACAGCCTTAATAGTGATCTGATAATCACCGTTAGTCTTATATTTTTTATCAGGTATGTAGTATGTACCTTTACTCTTTAATTTCTTTTTGTGGTTAGTCCACTGGCCTTTAGTGTTCTGCCACTGTACGTTAGCCGTGTGCATTTTGTTAAAAGCATCTGACACGACCACGTAGGGCTTAAACTTTATGGCTGTAGTGGTATAGCTGTAGTCTACCTTGAGCTGGAACCTACCGCCGTCGGTACTGACTACAGAGCCCGTAGCTGTCGCCATAGTTTACCTCCTTATGGTCTTGCGCCTGACAGCCCCTTAGCACGCTTTACAAGTGTTATAAACTGCTCAAGGGTAACTATGTCTTTAAGGTCTTTAACGTCTAGTGTTATGTCGCCTATGTTATAGGTATTGCCTGCGCCTGCCATTTCGCTTGCAATTGCCTGTGCAAAAGGTCTCATATAGCGCCCCTGCAGTGGTATAGCAGCCTCACGGCTCGCCTCACCGACACCGATTACGCTAGGACTATCAAATATACCGCCCTTGGCGTACCAGTCTATATCTACGCTAGGCTTTTTACCTTGGCCACCGATACCCCACGGTATTTTACCGCCGCTTATCTTAAAATGCGGCAGTTTAACGCCGCTAAAGATTTTACTGAGCTTTATAGGGAATATCTTTTTAATAGCGCCTACGGCTTTATCTACCAGTCCCTTGGCCTTGTTAAACGGTGAGCTTATAAACTCGGCTACGCGGCTAAAGGTGTTTTTGACCTTAGTAACTACGCTGCCAAAGTTTATATGCGTCTTTATCCAGTTTACGGCCTTGCCTATAGTGCTGGTTACCCTGTCCCATACCCTGTCAACTGTAACCACAAAAGCCGTAAATATCTTGGCTGACTTGCCTATTACGCTCGCTACGACCTTTGCTATAGTCTCAAGGATCTTGACCACTATAGGCCCTGCCTTTTTGAATACCGCCGCCACCAGATTAACCGCTTTAGTTATCAGTGGTGTAGCTGCGTTTATAACAGGTACTAAAGAGCTCGCTATATTAGTTACTAGCTGCGCTATTATTTTTATAATGCTCCTTATAGTCGGCATTACCGCCGCTAAGAGCTTTTTAGCCGCCGCCGATACCTGGGTAACCATGTTAGTTATCGCTGCCCTAAATTGCTCGTTAGTTTTCCACGCGTAAATAAGCGCAGCGACTACAGCGGCAATAGCGGCACCTATAGCGATCATAGGCGCGGTTATTGCGGTTAACATAGGCATTAGAGCGCCTACACTGCTTACTATAGTACCCAGTATAATAAGCAGCGGGCCGCCTACTGCTAACAGTCCCGTTATGCCTACTACGATCTTGGCTATAATAGGGTTACCCTGTAGCATCTTCATAAACTTAGATACCGCAGGCATGATCTTAGCCGATACCCACTTAGCGATATCTGCCAGAGTCGGTGCTAACGCCTTACCGAGCTCCTCTACCATATCGCCCATAGTGTTTTTAAGCTGCTGGATCTTGCCCTCAGGCGTGGCAGCCATTGTCTCGTTCATGTTACCTACGTTCTCGGTGATAACCTCAGCGAGCATGGCCGCGCGCTCCTCTTCAGTGCCGGTCTTTAGTATCTTCTCCTGTGTCTCGTCAAAGCTGACACCTACACGCTTTAATGCTCCAGTCTGCCCCTGCAGTACCTTACCCATAAGGTTAGCTATGTTAGTAGCGTCCTGCTCGGTACCGTTTAACCCTTTTTGCTGTACTAACAGGTTATTCATAGCAGGGAGCAGCTTATTAACCGTGGCAGGTGTTTTGGCAAAAGTAGCGAGCTGCTGTGCTCCTGAGAGCTGTACCTCGTCACCTACTACGCCCACTGCCTGCAGTGCGCTTGCGTACTCCATAGTCTTTTTAGCTGCCTTATCAGATACACCCATACGGGTTTTATATATCTCAGTGAGCTTAGTCTCGGCTGCGTTTTGTATCTGGTAAGCATCCATAGCCTTTTTAATGCCTGCTATGATAGGCACGCTTACTGCAGTAGCAATAGCGCCGGCTTTGATCATACCGCCGCCTACTTTTTGCATCTGCGAGCCTATATTACTAGTTATCTGTTTACCAGCGGCCACGCCTGCTGCCTGAGCGCCCGGGCTTATGGCCGTTGTCATTTTGTTAGTTATGCCGGTAGCAGCGGGTACTATCTGCACGTACGCTGTACCTATATTGTCTGCTGCCATATCCTATACCTCTGTGGCGCTCTTTTTTGCGTTTTGAGCGCCTTTTTTCTTTTCGTTACTGTTTATACGTTTTACTATCTTTTCTCGTTCTTTGAGTAAGCCTGACCCTGTCTTAAAGCCTTTAATACCGCTCTTAGGTTTTTCGCTCTGTATAAGTGTAGCTGCCACGCTCTCAGGTCTACGCCCTTTACCGGCAAGTGACCAGATTAACAGGTTAACGCTGTCTAGGATCTCGGCCAGTAACAGGGTGTCGGGCTTTACCGTGGTCTTGTTTATCTTCATACCTACGCGGCTGTCAGGGCCGAGCCCCGCAGTAAGCGTCGCTAGAGTCTCGATCGGTACGCTATTCATATCGTATAGGCCGTAAGTCTCGGCTAGGTCGCATATTAACTCGTCTTTATATTTGCCTAGTACGACCGCTAGGCTTATTAGTTTTTTGCCTCGGTGTTAGCCGCCTCTGTGAGCTCCTGCACGATATCGCCCATAAGCTCTGCTGTGACCTCTTCACCTTTAGCCTCGATATACTCATACAGCGCCTCTCTCTGCTCAACGCCTAATATCAGCCTTACCATATCAGAGAAAGCATATCCTTTATCCGGCTTTTGGCTGTCTGCTACAGCGTCTATAAACCGCATAAGGTGAAAGACCTTATCGTCATACTCAAACTTAAAACCATTTTTTAGCTCACCTTTAACTATCATGCTTTTTTACCTCCTAAAAAATAAAGCGAGCGAGCTTGCGCCCGCCCGCTATACGGCCTGCTTAGGCCCTTTTGATGTACTCGTGATGTGTTTTGCCGTCGTCTCCCGGCATAGCTGTAAGCGTGATCTCATAGCCTACGGCCTCGTCGTCCTTATATACGATATCGCCAAGCTCTGTGATACTTGCGTCTGGTAGTACTATACGCTTTACAGCGTCGTCACGCATAACCATATCAAATACCCAGACTGACTCTTCCGGCTCGTCTGCGCCTGCGCCTATTGATATACCGGTGGCAAGTGTGCCGGTTACGTTGTCGTCTCCATACACCGCCTTTAATACGTCAGGGTTTAATACCTCTATGAGTTTGCACCGGAACGTGTCTGTCTTACCTTTCAGCAGTGGCAGTACGTGTTTACCACCCCACGCTTTTACCGTGTCTGTCTCCGGGGTGTTACTATTAGTAAGCCCGTCGTCAGAGCAAAAGCCAAGCGGCGTAAAATCGTTGCTCAGCGCTGTGGTGGCGTCTGTAGGCAGCGTGGTTCCAAGCGGTGCACGATATACAGCACCGCCGGCAGCAGGTTTGCCAGCTGATACGTTGGATACTGTCTCCATATCTGCTCCTTTTCTTATCCATAATAAGTAACTAAAAAGACCGCCTGATATCGGTACTTTTTAGCTGCTACGTCTGTAAAATTACCATTAGTGTTAACCTTTACACTGCTTACGGCACCTGAGTAGTGCGGTAGCTCACGCATGAGCTCTACTATCTCGCTGCAATAATCAGCCGCCCTAAAAAGCGAGCTGCCGTAAGCCTGTACGGCTATCGTGGCTGTCGTTATCTGGTTTGCTATGTTTTCGCCGGTCTTTTCTATAAGGCAGTACTCAGCAGGTGCCGTCTTAGGCCGCTCCATATACGCCGGCAGCGGTCCGTTATCTTTTAAGTAGTCATATATGATCTTTTCAACCATGTTATTACTCCTTTGACATTGGCAAGCCTGCAGACTGTAACGCCTTTACTAGACTGTTATTCTCTGAGTTATCCTTAGCAGCCTGTCTGCTATGTGGGTATACCTGGCCTATAGCTACGTAGTTGGCCTCGACCACTCTATGATCATAGCCATAGCCTGCGGCCTGCCGCACTTTGGCAGCGGCTTTATCTAGGTGATTTTTCATACCGTCGCTTTTCATTAAAGCGTTAAGGCCCTCTATATTTAACTCAAATACTACGCCTGTATTACTCATATATAGCCGCCTTAACTTTTTTGTTCCACTCTAGCGGTATATCGCACTCTATACCTATAAGCGGCTCTCCGAACGTCTCCAGCTCTATACCAAGCGCTGTAACGTGCTTGTTTACCCAGTCGTGCGTATCGCCTTTAGGTATTGCCAGTGTATATACAGCTTTGCGGCCGTATAAGTCTACGCTGTTAAGGATCTCCTGATCAGATAAGGGTGCTACCAGTACGTTATCGACCGTTACTGGTGTCTCCTCATATATTGGAGCTCCAAAAGCATCATAGCCCGTTACCGTCTGCTCATATAAAGTTACCGGTACCCCTTTTATCTTGGCCATAGCGTGATACTCCCAAAGCGCTGCCGCTTAAAGCCCAGCGTCTTTTTTTCGTTTTCCATTAACGACATAGCGACGCCGCCGCCCGGAACTGCATAAGTCCCGGACCACGTATACCCTAAAGCACCCTGCGACTCCTGTGATAAAGGCTCGCCTGTAGTTGACTGCCTTAGGGCTCTTACTACGACGTCTACTGTAACGAGCTTTACCACGTCGCCGTATGCAGGGTTTTTTAGTATTTCTGCGTCTACGTCCTTACCTGCCTCGGTGCCTGCCTCTCTGATTAGCGAGCTCACGAGCGGTAATATCGTGTTTATACGTGCCTGCTCGGCCTCTGTATATGACGCCCCTGTTATGCTTAGTACGTCCTGTAACGTGGCGTAATTACTCATTACTTACCTCCGTTTATATTGTAGCGTTTACAATAGCGAACGCATCAGGGTTAAGGATACCCCAGCCGATATAAGCCTCAGCTCTCAGGCATACCTCGTTATATCTCTTAAGGTCTCTACCTGCTCCGTCAGGATCGCCATAGCGGATAACCTCGAGCTCGATAGAGTTTACATAACCCCACTTAAAGTTAGCAAAGTCACCGATCAGTACCATATCCTGCTTAGTTGCGTCTGCAGTATGAGCTGATACGGTGCTGTTTACGTCTGAGTTGAGCCCTGCGAACGCTGCCGGATTCTGGCCAAAACGGAACTCTGGATATACAGCCGCTCCATTTGCCTTGATATTACCGAGCGCTGCGCCTGCCAGCTTTGACAGTGCTACTCCGTTTACTGTCCCGTCTACCAGTGACGCTGCGGCGTTCATGGTATCGTCGATCGGATCTGTGCCAAGAGTGATAACGTGTGTAGCGTCAACCAGTCCGTCAAAGCTGTTAGTACTCCTAAAGCTTGCCGCTGTGAGTGTAGACGGCTCCAGTCCGTGTATAGCTGCGATATCCATACCGCGTGCGATCTTTGCTGCAAAGCCCTCGTTAAAGCCTCTGAGTACGTCTACTCTGTACTCGTCTGCTCCCTTAAGGAACTCGTCAGAGACTCTCTTCTGAAAAAGAAACTTCTTAGGAACCATAACTACAGGCGTTACATCTGCGTCCGACGCAGCCTTAGCGCCGCGCTCCTCTACGAGCTGAGCCTCTCCGTCTGCGGTAAATACCATTACCTTGCTACCCGAAAAAGGCATCGCCTGTGCTGGGCTTAATTTTGCAAGCGCACTGTGGGCGCTTACACCGTTAAAAAGCTCTGTAACGAGCTGTGGTGAGTAAATATCACCGGTTGTCTGTGCTGTCGTTGACATTTTTATTCTCCTTTTACTAAGTTTTGAGCTACGCTGAGTAACGCGTTATCGGTGCTGCTGCCGTTAGTTATCGGCTCTGCTTCTCCGATCGGCGCTGCTGGTCTAGTTGCTTTAATAGCATCCCTAAACTTTTTAGCGTCTGCCTGTATTTC
>OCTW011567161.1_pt1 | contig 10498 bp, 6 predicted proteins | sample 1539671 | NCBI WGS metagenome assembly OCTW01 (sample SAMN02144230, study PRJEB22623) | gut metagenome | biome: sheep rumen | host: Ovis aries | place: New Zealand
CGGCTTCCCCGGAGGACGACGAGACGACAAGATGACAAGACGACAAGAAATCGCGCCTCGCCCGCCGAAGGCCACAGAGGCGGGATCACGTCGTCCTGTCGTCTCGTCAGCCCGTCGTCCTAAGGTGGGGCGAGGCGTCCTCGCCGAGCCGCCGAGGCCGTGCGGCGCCGGATTGGCTGACGGGCCCGAAGGGCGGAACCTAGGATTCTAGACGCCTAGACTTCTAGATTTCACGGATCTCCGCTTCCGAAGAAGCGAAAGCCATCAAAATCACGCACGGTGAAATCGCATTGGACGCCCGTGAAACCACAGTCTCCGACCATGTTGCGGGAAGCGGCTCCGGTGGGGCGAGGCGTCCCCGCCGAGCCGCCGAGGCCGGGCGGCTATAGACGGTCGGCGATGGCGCAACTAGCAGCCCTAGGATTTGAAAGCCTAGAATGCTAGGCTTTCAGGCGTCCAAGAAAACAAACCGCAGACAATTGGCCGCGGCGCGAACGGTCAAGCCGGCAGTTCAGCAAGACCACCCAATTGAATTAGCGGTAAATGGCCTGAAACGCACTAGTGACAACGGGAATTCCCGGACAGAGTCGTTCGATTCGGTTGGCTGTTTTGTCGGGATTCTTCGTCATCGGCCCCATGGTGACGGAAATTCCCGAGAGGAGATTTCTTGGAAAAGAGACGGCGAGTTTCCGTTTAAAGGATAATGCCCTGTTCAGACGGACGGCGAGCCGAACTTCAAATTCACCAGCCCAAAGAACGTTTTTTGCATAGGTGGCAAGCGTCGGACATCTTGAACAGTCCGAAAAGGCCTTGCATCGGTCGGTCAATCCCATTCTGCGATTCCAAATGACGGTTCCTTGTCGAATAGAACCATTTTCCGAAACTATTTCACGCCCGTACTGGTAGATGACATCGTGCAGAGAAACGTGTTCAATGCCGACGCCGACCGGAAGCGGGCGATAGGAGAATCCTCCGTCCTTCTTGCCTGACGGAACTGCCACCCGAAGATTGTCGACACTTCTTGCCGCGTCGCGGATGGAAAGAACCACATGTCGAGGAAACGCAATCCGAACGGCCTTCTCGGGCGGACGACCGTACACAGACCACATGCCGATGCTTTCCATAGTTCCAAACGAAAAACTCGCAATATAGGTCCGTGTCCAACTCTCGGAATCGCACATAAGAAACTCGACCTTGTCGTTCAATGTCCGACCAAGCGAAAGATGGAGAGTCGCGTTGTTGTAAATGCCCAACAAGGCAGATTCGTTCGTGTACTGGAAATACCCGCCATTGTGACGTTCGCCGGAAAGGTCGAGAAAACGTTTCACCCCTTCTGGCGTAACTTTTCTGAACGGAGTTTTCTCGACATTCTCCGGACGCTGGTCAAACAACCAGTGTTCCAATTCCTTTTTTGATGGCTGTTGCTCGGTGCTTCTCATCTTTCCCACTCGAACTCTCATCACTTCTCTGCAAGAAGTCGAAACAGTTCTCAATTTTGCCCACCCTCGCTCGCCGGGCTCCGCGCGGCTTGACGGGCGGGCCCGCTACCGTGTTTGCTTGCCAGTGCTTCAGTCGGCACTGCCGGAGGCGCAAAGGCGGAAGCCGGCGCCTGTGAGCCGGAGGCCGTGCGGGATCTCGCGCCTGGCATCGTTGGAAGACTCGCAGGCCTCGGCCGAGTCGCCCCATGCGCCGCCGCGGAGGGTGCAATCGCGCTTCGTCCACTCCAACACATTGCCGTGCATGTCGTAGAGTCCGAAGGCATTCGGCTGCTTCTGCCCGACGGGATGCGTCTGTTTGCCCGCGTTGTCGCTAAACCACGCGACCCGACCAATCGTGTCCTTCGTGATTTCCGTTCCGTCGGCTAAGCGGCAGTAGTCGCCCGTTGCACCGGCCCGGCAGGCGTATTCCCATTCCTTCTCGGTCGGAAGGCGGAATATCAACCCGGACACTTTGACGGCGGGAAGCTCGTTGAGCTTCTTCAGGAACATCTGGCAGTCATTCCATGAGACACATTCCACCGGGTTGTTTGAGCCCCTGAAGTATGACGGATTCTCCCCCATCACCACCATCCACTGCGCCTGCGAAACCTCCGTCTTTCCCATTCGGTAGTCGGTGCCGGGAATTGGCACCATACCCGAAATCAGTTCCGGCACCACCTTCTTGATCGCGGTCTGCCGAGACTCTTCACGTACACGGTTATCCGCGGCGAGGCGGAAGCCGTCATAGCCGAAGTGTCCCTCAGGTAGCTTATGATCGGTGCTATCGATCTGATCGGTGCTATCGATCCAACAGCCGCCGCGGAGGGTGAAGCCAATGCGTTTACAAGAATAATCCTCTTGAAGCGCCGATTCCGTCAACTCCCGTACGTTTCCGAGCATATCGTAGAGGCCGAATGCATTCGGCGCTTTGTGTCCGACCGGATGCGTCTTGTGGTCGGAGTTGTCATACTTCCAAGACACTAAACCGCTCGTGCGGTCGGTGATTTCCGTCCCGTCTGCAAGCTTGCAGTAGTCGCCCGTCGCCCCCGCACGGCAGGCGTACTCCCACTCATCTTCCGTTGGCAACCGGAAGACCAGACCCGACTTCTGCACGGAGGGCAACGCGTTCAGTTTCTCCACGAACTTCTGACAGGCATCCCACGAGACATTCTCCACCGGATTGTCGGCTCCCTTGAATTTCGATGGATTATCTCCCATCACCGCCTCCCACTGCGCCTGCGTGACCTCGTATTTTCCCATCAAGAAGGCCCTTCCGGGGATTTTGACCATGTTCTCGACAAGTTTCTTGGCAATGAATGCGGTCGAATGTTGTTTGACAAACTCGGCAACTTCGCGGGAACCCTTGCCAACAAAAGGTCCGACAGCAATCTCTTTCTCGAACTGCTGGATGGCAAGCCCCATCTCTTTGTCCTTTTCTGCCAGGGTCGTTGCCGTCACTTCGTCGACTGCGTGGAGCAGTTTCTGCTCTTTCACCATTGTGACGATACTGTTCATCTCTTCCTGGATGCCGTACAGTCGGGAATAAAGCCCATTGAAGAGAGGGAAGGATCGAGAGGCGTCAACGAGCAAGGCCGTCTGCCTCCATTCTTCAAAGGCTTTGGCGCCCTCTGAAAACGCATTGTCGAGCCGCAGGAACGCCGCGTGCGTTTCAGGCAGGTATTTTGATGCGAAGTCGATTTCCGCCGGGACAAGAACGGGCGCCGTCAGGTTGCAAGGTCCCGGCGAACCGAACTCGCCGGGAAGAAGGATCGATATCCTCGTTGCGTCGAGGTCGGCCAACTCCCGGTCGGAAATCGCGCCCATCCGGTGGAGCAGGAGGTAGTGGCAGAGTTCGTCGTGCCGGCGGAACATCTCGGACACGGCTTTTGCGGTGGCCTTGCAGACCTTGTCGTAGAGCGCGCCACGCGCCGGATCGGACGGACGGCCATCGGGGAAGTTCTCCTTCAGCGCCTGCTCGCGCTCCTTGGCGGTCGCGCGGACTTCCTGGTAGTAGGCATAGGCGTTGGGAAGATACTGCGCGCCGAACGCTTCGAGGACGCCTTCGCCCTGCGCTTCGTCGGCCTCCGCGAACCGGGGCGAGGTCGAGGTCCTCGTCGACATCTCGGCGATTGTCGCCCAGTGCTGTTCCGTGTCGGCATCGGTCCAGCCGACTTCAGCGCCGGCGGCAACCTGCCCCTCAGACTTGATCTCGTCGCGTACGAGCATGACGACCTTCGTTGCGTCGGGAACGAAGACGGGGATGACACGCAGGCGCACGGTGGTGCCCTTCGGGCCGCCGATGAGCTGACGGCCCTCGTCGAACGGCAAGTGGCGGACGTCGACGAACTCGCCGTCCTCGCCCTGCGCGACGCCGATGATCTTGTCGCCAAGCATGAGGCGCTCGGGCGACTTGTCGCGCTCGGCGGGCGAACCCGGGATTATATCGACGATCTCGATCGAGCCGTCGGCGGTCTGCCTCAATTCCACGCCTATGATGCCCCTCTGGGACGAGAGGTTCGTGTCGATATCGGAGGATTCCGACGCCATGGCGGCCATGGACAATGCCATCAGAGACACTCCAATTGAACGAAGAAACGTTCCATTTTTGTTCTTCATGTCCTATTTCCCCTTTACTCGGTTTCCTTGAATACGGGTTCTGCCGTTGTTGGATTGTTCACATTATTCGTCGAGGAAAGCCCGGACGGCGGATTTCTTCGCCGCGTCGGGGTCTTCGGCCGCCAGATCGTCAAGGGATGCCTCCGTGGGGCCGTTTTCGATCTCGAGCGCCATATCGCGGAGGGTTCCGAGGACGGTCGAGAGGTCGCCGAGCTCGGCGAGGGCGACGTTCGTCTTGACCTGGTCGGCCTGCTGGACGAGCTTGAGGCGGAGGCTCGCCAGTTCCCGCGCCTTCGCCTTGATCGCCTTCTGCCGGATATCGACCTTCTTGCCGAGCACCACGGCCGCCTCGCGGTCCTTCTTCGCCAGCTCGATCCGCTCGAGCGCATCGGAGATGCGGTCGGAGAGCGCGTCCTCGTCCAACTCGAAGCCGTTCACCACGGCCGGCCACTTGTCGGTGGCCTCGGCCTCCTTGTAGGCCTTCTTCGCCGCGGCGAGGAACGCCGTGTAGCGGGCGACCGTCCCGTCCGACTCCTCGATGGTGCGGGCGGACTGCTTGCCGAGGCGCGTGAGCGAGATCTTCTGCGCCTCGATCTTCGCCTTGAGCTGGTCGCAATCGCGGATCTGTTCCTGGATGAAACCGAGCGGATCTTTCTGGATCGCTTCGGGCGACCACTTGTCAGCGCCGCGTTCCGCCGAAGGCTGTTCGGACTCGCGGCGTTTCGACGAAGACTGCGGATCGGACTGGACGAAGACGACCGTATCGGCGACGACCGCGGTCTGGGAAACGGCCGTGGAAGTCTGGCGAGACGGGGCCGACGAGCCGGAATCGGTATTGCCCTGGGGACAACCGCCGGCGAAGACCGCCGAGAACAAGGCGGCTGTGCAAACGGACGAGAGAGAGTTGATTTTCATGTCGGACTTCCTTCGTCCCCGAATTCGACGAGAAGCCCTTGGGGACAAAAAGAAGACCTCTCCGCTGATCTTCTGGAAGGCTCTGGTAAGGCCCGTGCGGAAATCAGAAGAGAGGTGCGCTTGCGCGCTCCTCGCAACCAATCGTCCGCAGTGAATTTACCAGATTCTCCAGAACGAATTGACTTGCGATGCAAATCGTGTTTGTTTGTCTTGCCGCTCCGCTTTCCGCTCCGGGCTTTTGGCCCTGGCTTCCGACGGGGGACCGCGGGAGGGATGTTGGCCCTTGCGCGGTGCGACGGGTGGAAGAATAGCAGGACTCGGGCGGCTCGTCAAATGCGGCGCCTCACCCCCCCCTCGCCCCCTCGCGCCTCGCCCGCCGAAGGCCCCGGAGGCGGGATCACGTCGTCCTGTCGTCTCGTCAGCCCGTCGTCCTCAAGGATGCGGCGGCTTCCCCGGAGGACGACGAGACGACAAGATGACGAGACGACAAGAAATCGTGCCTCTCCCGCCGAAGGCACCGGAGGCGCGATCCCGTCGTCCTGTCGTCCCGTCAGCCCGTCGTCCTCCGTCTCCCGTCGTCACGTCATCTCGTCAGAAAAGTTTCGCTTGATTTTGCTTCGCGGTTTCCATAGCATTCGCCACCGAAACACACGCGTTCTAGCATGCCCCCGTCCCGCCAGCCCGCCGCGCAGACCGAGTCGCTCTCCGGCTCGGTGAAGAGCGTCGTCTTCCACAACGAGGAGACGGGCTGGTTCGTCGCCACGGTCGCCGTCGACGGCGGCGCGCCCGGCGGCGGCGAGACGGCCCAGCTCGTCGGCAAGTGCCCCACGATCTGGCAGGGCGAGGAGATCCGCGCCGTCGGCTCGTGGCGGCAGCACCCGACGCACGGGCTCGAGTTCGAGGCGACCGCCGTCGAGTGCGTCGCGCCCACCTCCGCGCGCGGCATCGAGCGGTATCTCGCGAGCGGGATCGTCCGCGGCATCGGCGAGAAGTGGGCGAAGAAGATCGTCGAGAAGTTCGGCGAGAATACGCTCGACGTGCTCGAGCGCGACTCCGGCCGCCTGGCGGAGGTGAAGGGCCTCGGCCCGGCGCGCCGCGCGGCGATCAAGCGCGCCTGGGAGGCGAACCGCGGCACGCGCGACGCGATGATCTTCCTGCAGGGCCACGGCATCACGACCGGCGCGTCGGCCAAGATCTACCGCCAGTACGGCGCCAACACCGTCGCGACGGTGAAGCAGAACCCCTACCGCCTCTGCGCGGACATCGACGGCATCGGGTTCCTCAAGGCCGACGAGATCGCGCGCAAGGTCGGCATCGAGCGGGATTCGCCGCTGCGAGCCCGCGCCGGGCTCTACCACACGCTCCAGACGCTCGCCGAGGAGGGCCACTGCTACTGCGAGAAGCCCGAGCTGCTGCTCGTCGCCGGGAACCTGCTCGGCATCTCCGTCGACATCCTCGAGGCGGCGCTCGCCGAGGAGCTCGAGGGCTCGCGCCTCGCGGACGACGGCGGCCGCATCTACCTGCGGCGCCTCCTGCGCGCCGAGCGCCGCGTGGCGGGGTGCGTCCTCGCGATCCTCGACACGCGCCCCTCGTTCCGGCCGATCGACGTCCCCGCCGCGCTCGCGTGGGTCTCGCGCAAGCTCTCCTTCGAGCTCTCGCCGGCGCAGCGCAAGGCCGTCGAGATGGCGCTCGGGAGCAAGTTCTCGGTCGTCACGGGCGGCCCCGGCGTCGGCAAGACGACGATCATCCGCGCGCTGCTCGACGTCTGGCGCGCGCGCGGCCTGCGCGTCTCGCTCGTCGCGCCGACCGGCCGCGCCGCGCGCCGCATGGCCGAGTCCACCGGCGGCGAGGCGAGCACCGTCCACCGCCTCCTCAAGTGGAACCCGCAGAAGGGCGGCTTCGTCCACAACGCCGAGAACCCGCTCGACGCCGACGTCTTCGTCGTCGACGAGAGCTCGATGCTCGACGTCGAGCTCGCCGCGTCGCTGCTCTCGGCCGTGAAGCCCTCCTCGGCCGTCGTCCTCGTCGGCGACACCGACCAGCTCCCCTCCGTCGGCCCGGGCAACGTCCTGCGCGACGTCATCGCCTCGGGCGTCGTCCCCTACGCGCGCCTCGACTTCATCTTCCGCCAGAAGAGCGGCGGCTGGATCGTCCGCAACGCCCACCGCGTGAACCAGGGCGAGGGATTCCTGCTGCCGCCCGCGGGCGAGCCCTCCGACTTCTTCTTCGTCCCGTGCGAGGACCCGTCGCGCACGCTCGCGCTCGTCCTGGAGCTCGTCGAGCACCGCATCCCGCGGCGCTACAACCTCTCGCCGCTCTCGGACATCCAGGTCCTCACGCCGATGCGCAGGAACGACCTGGGGACCGAGAACCTCAACGCCGTCCTGCAGCGCGCGCTCAACCCGAGCGGCCCCGCGCTGCAGCGCTTCGGGCGCGCCTACCGCGTCGGCGACCGCGTGATGCAGATCCGCAACGACTACGACAAGGACGTCTTCAACGGCGACATCGGGTTCGTCCGGACCGTCTCGCCCGACGGCTCCTCGCTCGACGTGGACTTCGACGGCCGGATCGTGGTCTACGCCGCCTCGGAGCTCGACGCGCTCGTGCACGCCTACGCGACGAGCATCCACAAGTCGCAGGGCAGCGAATACCCGGCCGTGGTGATCGTCGTGGCGAACCAGCACTACGTCCTGCTGGAGCGCAACCTGCTCTACACGGCGATCACGCGCGGGCGGAAGCTCGTGTGCGTCGTGGGCTCGCGCTTCGCGGTGAAGAAGGCGATCGAGACGACCACGACGCGCGAGCGCCACACCGCGCTGGCCGACCGCCTCCGCTCCCCCGGCGGCCGCCTTCCGCCCCTCGCCTCCGTCCCGCAGGACGCGAAGGCGCCGCTCGCGCCGGCCGACGCCCCGCCCGCGCCGCCCGCGCCCGGCGAACGGTAGGGTTCTTGCCGCGCCGCGGCGGGGTGTGGTAGACTCCGCCGCATGAACGACGAACCCCGCGAGTCCACCGTCCGCTTCACGCCGCGCCAGTCCGCCATCGTGGCGAACGCGCTCGCGTTCCTCGCGCTCGCGGCGCTCGTCCTGCTCGTCGGCGCGATGCTCTTCTTCGGGCTGCGCTTCGTCGCGCACTACTCGGAGGTCCTCCTCCCGCCCGTCGCCGCCGTCATCCTCGCGAAGGTCGTCCAGCCGCTCTTCGACCGCTGCCGGCGCGGCCTGCTGCGCCTCGCGCCGGAGCGCCTCGTCCGCAACCGCGCGCTCCACGGCGCCGCGACGGGCGCGGCGATCGTCCTCGTGCTCCTGGCGATCCTCGTCCCGGTCGTCGCGTTCTGCTGGTTCTTCGGCAAGCTCGTCGCGGAGCAGCTCGCCGGCCTCGCGGGCCGCGTGCCGGACGCGGTCCAGTGGTGCCTCGACAAGATCCCCGACCTCAAGGCCTACCTGCACGAGCACGACCTCATGCCGCTCGTGAAGGAGCTCGACCCGGCCTCGTGGTTCGACGTCGGGGCGATCGCCGCGGGCGTCCGCACGCGCGCCTTCGGCATCGTCGGGCAGGTGCCGGCGTTCATCGGGTCGGTGACGAGCTGGCTGATGGTCCTCGTCTACATGATCTTCTACCTCGCCTCGCGCCCGATCGAGGGGAGCGACTTCTCCCGCGTGCTGCTCGGGACGAGCGAGAGGACGCGCGGCGCGGTGCGCTTCCTCGTCGACGAGTTCATCCGCATCGTCGTGGCGTTCTTCCGCGGCCAGGTCGTCGTGGCGATCATCGAGGGCGCGCTCTTCGGGCTCGGCTTCCAGTTCCTCGCGGGGCTGCCCTACGGCCTCACGCTGGGGCTGCTCGTCGGCCTCGTGAACATCGTCCCCTACATGGGCTCGATCTTCGTGATGCCGCCCGTCTGCCTCTTCGCCTTCTTCGGGCCCGGCGGCGGCTGGGGGACGCTCCTGCTGGTCGTCGCGAGCTGGGCCGCGGTCGGCCTCGCGGACTTCTACATCACCCCGGAGATCGTAGGCGACCGCACCGGCCTGAGCAACTTCGCCGTCGTCTTCTCGCTGCTCTTCTGGGGCTCCGTGATCGGCGGCTTCGCCGGCGTCTTCCTCGCCGTCCCGCTCTCGGCCTTCATCGCCGTCGCCTACCGCTTCGTCGCACGCGAGTACTTCTCGAAGCCGGTCGCTCCCGCCGCGGAGCTCCCGGCGCCCGCCGCGGAATCCGCCGGACCGCGAACCTGACCGCCCCGGGCGGCGTTTCCACCGAGAGATGGCCGACGACCCCCCGCCCCCGCCTGATGCCGCCGCGGCCTCCGCGGCGGAGGACGTGGCGCTGATGGAGCGGGCCGCTCGCGACGACCTCGACGCCTTCTCGGCCCTTGTCCGGAAGCACGAGCGGCCGCTCGCGAACTTCTTCGCCCGCAGCGGCGCCGCGGACGTCGAGGACCTCGCGCAGCAGACCTTCCTCAAGCTCTGGCGGACGCGGCGCGGATACCGTCCGACCGCGAAGTTCACGACGTTCCTCTACCTGCTCGCCCGGCAGGTCCTGATCGACTCCGCCCGCGCCGCGCAGCGCCGCGCCGGCCTCCACGAGCGCGCGGGCGCCGAGATGGACGCCGTCGAGCCCGCGCCCGCCCGGCGCGGCGAGTCCGGCGACGCGGAGGCCGCCCTCGCCCGCCTCTCGCCGGCGCTCCGGGAGACCGTCGTGCTCGTCGTGATGCAGGGCCTCGCCTACCGCGAGGCGGCCGAGGCGCTCGGCGTCCCGGTCGGCACCGTGAAGTCCCGCGTGAACGCCGCCCTCGCGCAGATGCGGGAATTCCTCTCCCGCTGACCGAACCATTCCGCCGCCGCGCGCGTTTCCATCCCTGAAACGATTCCCCGACCCCCTCTTCCATCCGTGAACACCCCCGGACTCCAGGACGCCCTCGCCGACAACCCCGACTGCGCGGACCTCCTCCGCGCGCTCGCCGGTGCGACGGACCGCGCCCCCGCGCGCTCCGTCGCACCGGCCGTCCTCGCGGCCGCCCGCCGCGACCTGCGCCTCCGCGCCGCGCGCCGCGCGCTCCTCGCCTCCGCCGCCGCGGCCGCGGTCGCCGCCTTCTTCCTCCTGCCGGGTTCGGTAACGCCCGCCGTCCCGGCGGGCAACGCGGCCACCGGGGCGGTGGCCGCCACCGGACGATCCAACGCCCTGGATGCGCTCGCCGCGAACGGAACTCCCGCGGCCCCCTCCCCGAGGGGGCTCCCGCCGAAGGCGGGCGGGGGAGTCATTCAGCATTCAGCATTCAGCATTCAGCATTCCCTCTCCGCCCTCGCCGCCTCCCAGCGCCCCGACGGCTCCTGGGCGCCGGAGAGCGGCGGCGAGGCGCTCGCCCCGGCGGCGACCGGCCTCGCGGTCCTGCGCCTCGCCGCGTCGGGCGACCCGTCCTTCGAGCCCGCGCTGCAGCGCGCCGCGGCGTGGCTGCGCGCGAACCAGAACGCGGACGGCACCTTCGGCGCCGCCGCGCCGGC
>OCTW011547494.1_pt1 | contig 10497 bp, 12 predicted proteins | sample 1539671 | NCBI WGS metagenome assembly OCTW01 (sample SAMN02144230, study PRJEB22623) | gut metagenome | biome: sheep rumen | host: Ovis aries | place: New Zealand
TTGACTTTAGTTAATATTATTATATGTGTTTGGTTAATATTATATTTCTTCTTTGCTATTTTAGGATTAGATTGTTGTACTTCTAACAAGCTTTATTTAATATATTTAGATGTTACAAGTAATGTTTTAACATTCTTATTCTTTATATCATTATTTAGTAGTTTTGTTGTATTATTTGGAAATAATTTCTTTAGTAAGATGAAAAAACAACAAATTTCTTATGTTGTATTGTTGGGTTTATTTGTAGTTAGTAATTTCTTGTTAGTTACTAGTTGCAATATTTTAGCTCATGGTAAAGATAATGATTATTGTAATCATACTAGACCTTATATTGTTGATGGTTCTAGAATTAAATAGTTATGAAAAGAGGTTGTTATGAAATTAGATGGTAGAGTTGCGATAGTTACTGGCGGAGCTATGGGTAATGGTTTTGGCATAGTTAAAGCTTTCTTAAGATATGGTGCTAAGGTTATTGTAATTGATTATTCTAATAAATTAGCAGATTCTTTACATAGTCTTGATAATCCTAATTTAATTGGATATCAAGCAGATTTAAGAGATAAGAAACTGATTAATGCTATTGTTAAAGATATAGTTATTAAATATGGGAAAATTGATATTTTAGTTAATAATGCTGGTATTTGTAAATTGGAAAAATTTATTGAAATGAGTGATGACGTAAGAGATAGTCATTTTGATATTAATATTAAAGGTACTTGGAATATTACTAAAGCCGTTCTTCCTCATATGATTAAAAATAATTATGGAAAAATAGTTAATTTGAGTAGTGTTACTGGACCTATGGTTGCTGATAGTGGAGAGGTTGCGTATGCTACTACTAAGGCTGCTTTGCTTGGCTTTACTAAATCTCTTGCTATGGAAGTAGTTAAGAATAATATATGCGTTAATGCTATAATGCCTGGATATATACATACTCCAATGGTAGATGGTATAGCTATTGATACTAATAAAGAAGATCCTGAAAGTGTAATTAAGGGTATTGCCGCAGGAATACCTATGGGAAGACTTGGAACAATTGATGAATTAGGTGAATTAGCTGCATTTCTTGCTAGTGATGAAGCAAGTTACATTACTGGGCAAGGTATTGTTATAGATGGAGGTTCTACATTACCTGAAACTAAAAGTGTAGGAGTTTAAAGAATAAATTCTGGGAGGTTAATACATGAGTTATGTATCTAAAAAAGAGTTGGTGGTACTAGATGGTTACTTTAGAGCAAGTAATTATTTAAGTGTGGCATTATTATATTTGATGGATAATCCGTTACTTAGAGAACCTTTTAAGATTAGTGATGTTAAACCTAATCCGGTAGGTCATTTTGGTACAGTACCTGGACAAAATTTTATTTATACACATTGTAATAGAATTATTAAAAAATATAATTTAAAAATGATATATGTATCTGGACCTGGACATGGTGGTCAGGCTATGATAAGTCAAAATTATTTAGATGGAACTTATACTAGATTCTTTCCTGATTTTACTGAAGATATTGAAGGTATAAAGAAATTATGTAGACATTTTGCTTATCCTAGAGGAATATCTTCTCATGTAGAAGCTAATGTACCTGGTTCAATTCATTCTGGTGGAGAATTGGGTTATAGTTTAGCACATGCTGCTGGAGTGGTTCTTGATAATAAAGATTTAATTGCTTGTTGTGTTGTAGGTGATGGTGAGGCTGAGACTGGACCTCTTGCTACATCATGGAATATTAATAAGTTTTTGAATAGGAAAAATGATGGAGTGGTTTTACCTATACTTCATCGTAATGGATATAAGATTTCTAATCCAACTATATTTGGTAGGATGAGTGAAAAAGAGATTAATGATTATTTTAGTGCATTAGGTTGGAAAGTTTATTTTGTTTCTGGAAGAGATACAATGATAATGCATGATAAAATGGCTCATACTATGGATGATGTTATTGAGGATATTAAAAAAATTAAGAAAAATGGTAGTGGTAAATATCCTATGATTGTACTTACTACTCCTAAAGGATGGACTTGTCCTAAAGAGGTTGATGGTTTACAAGTAGAAGGTACTTTTAGAGCTCATCAAGTGCCTGTTCCTATCTCTCATGATGAACCACATAATTTAGAATTAATATATAAATGGTTATGTAGTTATCATCCAGAAGAATTATTTGATGAAAATGGTAAATTAAGAAATGTATTTAGAGAGTTTATTCCAACTCCTAGTAAATGTATGGGTGCTAGTGTATATGCTAATGGTGGAGTTACAACTAAAGAGATTATTACGCCTATACTTAAATCTTATATGATAGATATTGGTGAGCCAGGAAGAAGAAATAGACAAGATACAACTGAATTAAGTGCTTATATTAGAGATTTATTCTTGTTAAACAAAGAAAATGCAAATTTTAGAGCATTTGGACCAGATGAAGCTTTATCAAATAGACTTGGGCATATGTTTGAGGCTACGCATCGTACTTGGAATTTTAGAACTGAAAAGAATGATGAATTCTTAAGTCCAAATGGAAGAATAATGGATGCATATTTATCAGAACATTTAGTTGAAGGTATGTTAGAGGGATACTTATTATCAGGTAGATATGGCTTTATTAATTCATATGAAGCATTTATTAAAGTAGTAGATTCTATGATAGGTCAACATGCTAAATGGTTGAAATTAGCTAGTGAAATTCCTTGGAGAACTCCTGTGCCTTCACTTAATATATTGTTGACTTCTCATGCATTTCAACAAGATCATAATGGTTATACTCATCAAGATCCAGGATTTGTTAATTCAATACTAAATAAGAAAAATGATTTAGTAAGAGCATATTATCCAGTTGATGCTAATACATTAATTTATACGTTTGATAAATGTATTAGAAGTAAGAATTTAGTAAATGTTATTACTGCTTCTAAACAACCTAGACCACAATGGTTTGGAGAAGTTGATGCTAAGAGATTAGTTAATAGAGGTATTGGAATAATTGATTTTGCATCTAATGAACATGGTGATGCTGATATAGTACTTGCTTTTAGTGGAGATACAGCTATGACAGAAGTATTAGGGGCTGTTGATATATTAAGAAGATCAATTAGAAATTTAAAAATAAGAGTTGTTTGTGTATTAGATGTAACTGTATTATCACTGGATTTTCCTACTGGATTAAGTGATTCAGATTATAATCAAATATTTACTACTGATAAACCTATTATTTATAATTTCCATGGTTATAAATCAACTATTAAAGATTTAGTATTTGAAAGAGAAAATAGAAATATTTCTATCCATGGTTATGATGAAGAAGGAAATATTACAACACCTTTTGATATGAGAGTTCAAAATGAAATAGATAGATTCCATTTAGTATTAGATGTTATTGAACATTTACCTAGATATAGGGAAAAAGCTGATTCTTTAAAAGATTGGTGTAATCAAATGTTAAAAGAACATTCTAGATATATTGTTAAACATGGTGAAGATATGCCATATATTAAGAATTGGAAATGGGATAATGATATAAATAAGTAGAAGGGTATTCTACTTATTTTATATTGAAATAATTGCCAAAATATGTTATAATAAGTGCACTTAGGAGGAGTTTATATGAAGTATATTCGTATAGTTGATGATTATCATAAATATGGTTCATGTTTAGTTAGAATCATTAATACTTTAAGATGCATTAATAAAAGACATATTACTTTATGTAATAACTATTATGTTAATGGTAGGAGAATGAATATGAAACTCTTCTCTAAAGAACGTTATATTAGGGATGATTTCTTCGTTCCTGCTAGATATGTTGCGACTAACAGATTAGATAATATTAAATTTTTAGATGCTGACGAAGGTTAGTATCTTTTATTTTTTTTATTTTTTTAGCACTCTGTATTGACAAGTGCTAAAAATAGTGATATAACATAATTATGAAAGGAAGTTGATAATATGAGTTTATTACCAGTAAGTTTTTGTGAAGATTTATTTTCTGGAGATAGAGATTTTAAATGTGATATTTATGAAAAAGATAATAAATATTTCGTAGAAATGGATATTGTTGGTTATGATAAGAAAGATATCAACGTTTCTATGAAGGATGGTTATTTAGAAATCAGTGGATCAAAAGAAAATAAAGAAGAAGATAAAGATAGAAAATATCTAAGAAGAGAACGTGAACATAGAGAGTTTTCTAGAACATTCTATTTAGGAAGAGTAGATGATAATAGTGTAGAAGCTACTTTTAAAGATGGAGTGTTAGTAGTTACTGCTACAAAATTGGATAATAATAATAAAAATATTGAAATTAAATAGGAGAGTGATTATATATGGATTTAATGAATAGAGATTTTGATGAATTATTTGATATTTTACCTATAAGAAAAGATAATAGAATGAAATGTGATATTTATGAGAAAGATAATAAATATTATATAGAGATGGAAGTACCTGGATTTAAAAAAGAAGATATTGATATTTCTTTAAAAGATGGAAACTTGACAGTAAAAGCTGAAAAGAAAATGTCAAATGAAGAAAAAGATGATGATAAAAAGTATTTAAGAAAAGAAAGAAGTTATATGAGAACTGAAAGATCATTTAACTTAGGAAATATTGATGAAGAAAATATCGATGCTTCATTTGAAAATGGTGTTCTAAATATTGTAATTCCAAAAACAGAAGAAAATAAAAGAACCATTGAAATTCATTAATATAAAAAAGACATTTTATGTCTTTTTTTGTGTTATAATCATATTATGAGGTGTTATCATGAATAATAATAATAAATCTTATAATATATTTGTGCCTGTAATAATAGGTATTATCATAATATGTATTGTGTTTTATTTAATTGCGAATGTTAAACAAGATGTAATTAAATGTAGTAAGAGTGATACTGATAGTTTAGGTATTACTATAAATGAAGAAATTACTACTACACTTAGTTCTAGAGAAATTGATTCTTTATTGATTACTAAGACAATTATATTGCCTGATAAGTATAGAAATAAAGCAAACTTTGAGGCAATTGAATTTGCTTTAAAAAAAGCATTTGATTACTTAGGTAATTCTTATAAAATTAATATGTATGATGATAGAGTTGTTCTAACTATTAAACTAAAGAAAGAAAAGCCTGTAATTTTAGACAATATTAGTTTTATTGATAACAATAATAGTTTAAATATTGTTATTAAGACTAATACTAAAGATAGTGAAATAATTACTTTAAGTGTTAATGATGAATACAGTGAAGGGGAACTTATGACTACACTTAAGAATAGGGGGTATTCTTGTAACTAATGGATGAATATATAAGTGAAGTAGCTAGTAATTTAGATCTTTCTAATAACTTACTAAATATTAATGGTTTTTTATTAACTACAAAAGAATGTCAAGTATTAGATCAATTTGGAATTGATTATAAAAGTTGTAGTAGTTTAAAAGAAGTTTTATTTGAAGTTGAAGAAGTTTTAGAAGAACAATATGATGATCAATTAGAAGATGTTTCTATTAGTATTAGTGATAGAGATTATTATCAAAATAGTAATAAGTAATTGTTACTATTTTTAATTTGTGCTATATTATTTATAGTAGGGGTGATTATAAATGACACAATATGAAGATACAGCTTCTGTAGGAATTAGTATTAATCCTGTAATGTTATTACCTATTTTAATTATTAGTTTATTATATATTATTTCTTTATGGAAATTGTTCTCTAAAGTAGGTAAACCTGGATGGCATTCAATTATTCCTTTTTTAAACATGTATGATTTATTTGAAATATCAGGAATGGCAGGATGGTTATTTATTACTACAATTATTCCTATAGTTGGTTTGTTTATTGGTATTATGTTTTATCTTAATTTAGCTCATAGATTTGGTAAAGGTAATGGCTTTGGATTATTTATTTTGTTATTTCCATTTATAGGTATTCCTGTACTTGCATTTAGTAAACTAGAATATGATGATACAAATAATTATAGTTTTCATTCTCCTAAACCTAAAAAAGAAGAAACTGAAGAGGTTGTAACTAGTAGTAAGGATGTAATGAAAAAATTGATGGAAGATGAAAAACATTTAAATGAAAATAATAATGATTTTCAGGGTATTCCTTCTTTGAATGATATTTATAATACTTCATTTAATGGAAATAATGTAGAAAATAGTGGATATATGAACAGTACTCCTGAGGCTATGGGTAATGCAAATATTACTAATAATAATGGTAATAATGAAAGTACAAATGAAACTTCTAATACTTCTAATACTACTATTACTACTAGTACTACTGATAATACTATTACTATGGTTGATAATACTAAAAGTGGAAAAGCTAAAGAGTCAAAAGGATTGTTTGATTTCCTTAAAAAGAAATAGACCTTTATGGTCTTTTTTTGTATAATGGAAGTGGTGATTAATATGATTTATTTAGATTATAGTGCAACTACACCTGTTAATGATGAAGTTATAGAAAGTTATTCTAATGCTTGTAAATATATTGGTAATCCTAATTCACTACATAGATTAGGACTTGAAAGTAAAAAAGTAATTGATGCTGCGACATTACAAATTGCATCTATTTTTAAAGTAAAGCCTAGTGAAATTATATATACAAGTGGAGCAAGTGAAGCTAATAATACTGCTATAAAAGGAGTAGCTTTTAAATATAAGAATAGGGGTAATAGAATAATTAGTACTCAATTAGAACATTCTAGTGTTATTGCTCCATTAAATTATTTATCTGATTTGGGGTTTGATGTAGAATTTGTAAAATTAGATAGTGAGGGTAGAGTTGATTTAGAAGATTTTAAAAGATTAATTGATGATAATACTATCCTTGTAACTATTGCATCTGTTAATAGTGAAGTTGGAATTAAACAACCTATTAAAGAAATATCTGATATTGTTAAAAATTATCCTAAATGTTTCTTTCATTCTGATATGACTCAAAGTATTGGAAAAGAATATATTGACTTAAGTTTAGTTGATATGGCTTCTTTTAGTGCACAAAAGTTTTATGGAATGAAAGGAATTGGTGGATTAATAAAGAAAGAAAGTATTGTTATTGATCCTTTAATTCATGGTGGAAAAAGCACTACTATTTGGAGAAGTGGGACTCCTGCTCTTCCATTAATTGTAAGTACTGCTCGTGCATTAAGATTAATATATGATGATTTTGAAAATAAGTTAAATCATATTAAAGAAGTTCATGATTATTTAATTGAAAAGTTAAAAACATTAGACGTTGATATTAATAGTAATGAAGATTGCATCAATCAAATTGTTAATTATAGTCTAAGAGGAATTAAGAGTGAAGTAATGTTACATGCTTTAGAAGAAGATGATATTTTTGTATCTACTCAAACTGCCTGTTCTACAGGTAATTATTCTATCGCAATTTATGCTTTGACTCACGATGAGGCTAGAAGTTCTAGTAGTATGAGAGTAAGTATTTCTCATTTAACTACTAAAGAGGAAATAGATAAATTTATTGAATCGTTATCTAAAAACATTGAAAAGTTAGGAGAACTTAAAAGATGAAAGTTATAAAAGTATCAGCTGTTTGGTGTGGAGCCTGTCTTATAATGAATAAAAGATGGAAAGAATTAAATACTAAATATAATTTTGAAACTATATCATTAGATGTTGATGTTGATGAAGATGTGGTAGAAAAATATAATACTGGAGAAAAATTACCTGTATTTATATTTTTTGATGATGAAGATAAAGAATTAGGAAGATTAATAGGTGAGAAAAGCACTTCACAAATAGAAGAATTTATAGAGGGGATTAGATGAAGAAAATATTAAAATTATTAATAGTTATTGCTTTATTATTTAGTTTTTCTGTTAATGCTAAAGAAAAAGTTACATTGTATTTTTTCCATGGTGATGGATGTCCACATTGTGCTGAAGAACAAACTGATTTAATAGAAGAATTAAAAAAAGATGAGACGATAAATGTTGTAGAAATAGAAGTTTGGCATGATAATGAAAACAAAGAATTATTAGAAAAAGTAATTAATGCTTATGGTACTAGAAGTGGTGTTCCTTATAATGTAATTGGTGATACTACTATTATTGGTTATAGTGAAGCTAATGGAGAAAAAATAAAGAGAGCAATTAATTATTATAAAGAACATGATTATACTGATGAAATTCAAAAAATTAAAAATGGTGAAAAGGTTAAAATTAATGATCAATTTTCTATAGAAGAAGAAAAAACTGATGAAGAACAGACTATAGATGTACCTATAATCGGGAAAATTAACTTAAAAAATATTTCTATTATGAGTGCTGCTGTACTTATTGGTTTAGTTGATGGATTTAATCCTTGTGCTATGTGGGTATTATTATTCTTAATAACTACTTTGATTAGTTTAAAGGATAGAAAAAGATTAATACTATTAGGATCAATATTCTTATTAACTAGTGGTTTTGTTTATTTCTTAATAATGTTTTCTTGGTTAAATATAGTTGTTAGTGTTAGTACTTCATTGGTTTTTAGGTTTTTGATTGCAATCTTTGCTATTGTAGCTGGAATATATAATCTATATAATTTCTATAAAGGATTAAAATCTGATGATGGATGTGAAGTAATAGATAAAAAGAAAAGAAAAGATATATTTAAAAAAATAAAGAAATTTACACATGAAAAATCTTTATTACTTGCTATATTAGGTATTATGTTATTAGCTGTTTCTGTTAATATAGTTGAATTACTATGTTCAGCAGGATTACCTTTAGTATTTAGTGAATTATTATTACTAAATAATATTACTGGGGTAAAAGCTATTGGATATGATTTGGTTTATATTATTTTCTTTTTATTAGATGATTTTATTGTATTTATTATTGCTTTAAAGACATTAGATGTTGTTGGAGTAAGTACTAAGTTTAATAAATATTCTCATTTAATAGGTGGAATAATAATGATATTGATAGGAGCATATCTATTAATTCAAGCTTTATAATAAGCAAATTCTAGACACTTAATAGTGTCTTTTTATTTACATATATTTATTTTTTAGTTATAATTAACTTAGATTAGAATAGAGGGGAATGCATATGATAGAGAATGAATATATCACTATTAAACATGAAGATGGAAATACTGAAACTGTTCAAGTAGTAACTTATTTAATTTCTGAGGATGGACTTAGAAATTATATTGTTTACTTTAAGGACGAAGTTCAGGGTGTAGAGAATGATCATGTGATCTATATCTCTAAGTTAATTGAAAAGAAAGGTACAGTTGCATTAGTAGAAATTGTTGAAGATCCTGAATGGGTTGATGTACAAGGTTTACTAAAACGTATTGCGAATGCTTAGAGGTGAATAAATATGGGTGATTATAGTTTTAATAATGGTAAATTTTCAGTAGTAGTTAGTAATATTAAATCTTCTATTTATGATGTAGTTTCCGCTGTGAATGTAAAACTATTTGAATTAGGTGATAGTGGTAAATCTAAATTAGGAGAAGAATTAGAAAAGGAATTAAAAGAATTAATTCAAGCTAGTACTGCACTTACTACTAGAATATCTAAGATTGATAAAATGATTGATTTAGATGAATTAGAAGAATCTTCTCTTATTGATGTAGATAGTTCTAAAGATGATAGTATAGATAATGTTAAATTAGAACCTAGAGAAATTAAAGTAGATAATATTGAAAAAGATGATGAAGAAGTTACTATTTCTACTAATGCTTTAGAAAATTTAATGAGCGATAGTGATAATACTGTTGAAGTTAATGTGGATGAGGTTGAAGATAGTGCTCCTGAGATAACTCCTGCTACTGAAGATAAATCTGAAGTAGATGTTCCAGAAATAACAGTAGCTAGTGAAGAGAAAGTAGAAGATGGTGTTCCTCAGATAGCTCCAGCAACTGAAGAAAAGCCTGAAGAAAATGTACCAGAGATAGCTGTTGCTGGTGAAGAGAAAGTAGAAGATAAACCTTCTGAGAAAACTACAAATAGTGGAAATGATTCTTTAATTGATTTAGCTGATTTTTCATTTACTAAAGGAGGAACTAAAGCGGAAGTTAAAGAAGAAAAAAGCGAAGTTCCATCAAAACCTTTAGAAGGTGTAGTTTCAGTTGAGGAAGAGAAAAAAGAATCTGTTGAGATACCTAATATTGATTTGAGTAATGTATCAGGAGTAGTTCAAGATACTCCTAAAGAAGAATTGCCTGTATTAAGTGAAAAAGAAGCATCTATCGAAAGACAAAGAAAAGAAGCTAATACTAAAAAAATAAGTTATATTATCGATAAGGAAGGTAAAGATGCCACAAGAGCTATTTTAGTTACAAGTGCTCAATTTGATAAATTATTACTATCTCATGATAGACAAAAAGCTTTATGTAAATATAGAAATATGTTTAATGGAGAAATAGGTAGTGTTGATGGTGGACCTTCTATAGAAGGAGTTCCTAATAATAATGAAACAAAAATGCCTGAATCTAATGAAAATCTTTCATTAGAAGAAATGTTAAATAAAGCTACAGAG
>OCTW011576083.1_pt1 | contig 10497 bp, 11 predicted proteins | sample 1539671 | NCBI WGS metagenome assembly OCTW01 (sample SAMN02144230, study PRJEB22623) | gut metagenome | biome: sheep rumen | host: Ovis aries | place: New Zealand
CCAAAAGCCTGTCTATCATGCCTTGGATTTTTTGAACAGGATGAATGCACGTCTTTTACAGCGGGGAGACCACTATATCGCCACCACCAATGGACCAGATCTCTATATTCTTTGTTATAATTTTAAAGAGTATTCCTATCAGTTTTTCAAGGAGAAGGAAAATGAATTCGACCTCCATCGCCTGAGCGACCTGTTTGCAGACAACTGCGATTTGCAGATTCACTTTGCAGTCCAGGGACTGGAAGAACGAGCTTGCTACGCCATCAAGCGCCGCACTGTCAACAAAGATCACGGAAGCCTGCTGGGCGAGTGGAGTCGCTTCGAGTTCGACACATCGCTGGACGCCAGGGATGTACAGTACCTGCGTGACAAATGTAATCCTGAGCTGAGTATGCGCAAGCAAATGACTGAAAAAGGGGTTCTGGAATTCGATGCGGTGTTGCAGCCTCATGAAATCACGCTGCTTCACATTTTCAAACTATATACGTGACAACAGTTTGCACAAAAACATATTCTATAATTTCAGCAATTTTACATAAGGCGCAACAAATCCATGCGATTTGTTGCGCCTATATTAGTATTTGAACAGTAATGCGCAACAGGTGCTAGGACATCAGAACACTTGACGGCAATTGCCGCAATAGCCGTTTTGCACCCAATAAATTACAATGTTGTCAGTAAAACACAGAGCACACAGCAAAATGGAGGTAAACATATGAAAAATGGGAAACTGCAGATTGCGGTAGTTGGATGCGGCGGTATCGCCAACCAGAAGCATTTCCCTGCGCTGAGCAAACAGAGTGACAAGTGCGAGATCGTCTCGTTCTGCGATATCATCGAGGAGCGCGCCAAGACGGCTGCCGCCAAGTACGGCAAGCCCGGCTGCCAGGTCACGACCGACTATAAAGAAGTCATGGCCAACCCCGACGTGGATGTGGTCCATGTCTGCACCCCCAACGTAGCCCACTGCCCCATCACGGTTGCTGCTTTTGAGGCCGGCAAGCACGTCATGTGCGAGAAGCCGATGGCCGCCACCACCGCTGATGCCCAGAAGATGATGGACGCTTGGAAAAAGAGCGGCAAGAAGTTTACCGTCGGCTATCAGAACCGTTTTCGCACCGACTCGCAGGCCCTGAAGCGCGCCTGCGTCGAGGACAAGCTGGGCGATATTTACTTTGCCAAGGCTCATGCCATTCGTCGCCGTGCCGTCCCTACCTGGGGCGTCTTTCCTGACAAGTCCAAGCAGGGCGGCGGTCCGCTGATCGACATTGGCACCCATGCGCTGGATTTGACTCTGTGGTGCATGGACAACTATAAGCCTGTCTCGGTCATGGGATCTGTCTTTGAGAAACTGGGTCATCTGCCCGAGGCCACCGAGGGCAATATGTTTGGCCCTTGGGATCCCAAGACCTTCGAGGTGGAAGACTCCGCCTTCGGTTTCATCAAGATGGAGAACGGCGCGACCATTTTCCTGGAGGCTTCCTGGGCACTGAACGTCAAGGATTCCCGGGAGGCGGCCTGCACCCTTTGCGGCACCAAGGCTGGTGCAGAGCAGGTGGGCGGCATGAGCCAGCAGGGCTATGACCTGGTCTTCAACGAGACCACCGGCGGTATCCTGACCGAAGAGCACATCTCTGATACCGGGTCCATCGCCTTCTTTGAGGGAACCAATGGAGGCAGCGATGCAGACAAGGAGTGCAAACAATGGCTGGAAGCTATCCTAAATGACACCGAACCGCTGGTCAAGCCCGAGCAGGCATTCACTGTCACCCAGATTCTGGACGCTATTTATCAGTCCGCCCGTGAGGGTCACGAGATTCGCCTGAACGGCTAAGGAGGAATACAGTTATGAAACTCGGGTTTGTTTCGGCTATTCTGGAGCAGAACACCTATGAAGAGATGATGGACATTACTGCCGAGATGGGCTTTCAGTGTGTAGAAGTAGCCTGCTGGCCCCAGGGCAAGGCAGAGCGCCGGTATGCCGGTGTCAGCCACATCGATGCAGAGCGTGTGCTAGAGGATGACGCCTACGCTGCCCATATCTTAGACTACGCCAAGCAGAAGAACGTTCAGATCTCCTCGCTGGCTTACTACCCCAATACCATGGACGGCAACCTGGAAAAGCGGGCCGCCGCGGTGGAGCACCTGAAGAACCTGATCCGCGCTTCCGCAAAGCTGGGCATCAATATGGTCACTACCTTCATCGGCCGTGACCAGACCAAAAATGTGGAAGAGAACCTCGAGCTCGTCAAGGAAGTCTGGCCGCCCATCATTGCTCTGGCGGAAGAGTGCAGCGTCAAAGTCGCCATCGAAAATTGCCCCATGCTGTTCGGTCCCGATCAGTGGCCCGGCGGGCAGAACCTGATGACCACCCCCGCCATCTGGAAGAAAGTCTTTGAGATCCTGCCCAGCAAGAACCTCGGCATCAACTACGATCCGTCTCATTTTGTCTGGCAGATGATCGATTACATCAAGCCGATCTATGAGTTCAAGGACAAGATTTTCCATGTCCATTACAAGGACATCAAGCTCTATCCTGACCGTCTGGATCAGGTGGGCATTATGGCCTATCCGCTGGACTTCATGTCCCCCAAGCTCCCCGGTCTGGGCGACGTGGACTGGGGCCGCTATGTGTCGGCCCTGACGGACATCGGCTATGATGGCTGCACCTGCATTGAAGTGGAAGACAAAGCCTTTGAGGGCAGCCAGGAGAAGATCCTGGACAGCCTGCGGCTGAGCAAACACTACATGGAGCAGTTTGTGATCTGAACCCAAGTCAACCCGATCAGCGGAGCCACGACCACAGCCCCGCTCCGGCGGCAGTGTGACAGGCAAAGAAAAGGCGCTGCCCGCCGCCGTGGGCTTGCTCCGCTTTGCGCGCTGCGCTGATGTTTTGCCTTCAGTTGGCGCAGCGGTTTTATTATCATCAGAAATGGAGGAATGATTTCATGTCCCGTATCAAAGCTGGCGTCAGCCTGTACAGTTTGCAGGACCAGTACCTGACCAAAAAGATGACTCTGGAAGATATTATGCATTATGTCAAGGAGTGCGGCGCCGAAGGCGTCGAGATTCTGCCTGACCAGATGCTGAAGGGTGCCCCCGACCTGACCGACGAGCAGGTTGCCGACTGGCACCGGATGCTCCAGGAGACCGGCCTGCAGCCCGCTGTGGCCGACGTCTTCCTGAACACCAATCTGTACAAGAACCGCACCCTGACCCACCGCGAGTGCATCGATCTGCTGATCAAGGAGATCAAGCAGGCCAACCGGCTGGGCATCAAGCTGATCCGCCTGGTGTCGATGGTGCCCTACTGGGTCATCGAGCCGCTGCTGCCCTACTGTGAGAAATATGATGTGACCATCGCCATTGAGGTGCACGCCGGCATGGCCTTTGACGTGCAGGCCACCAACGACTTCATCAACGAGGTCAAGCGTCTCAAGACCCCCTACGCCGGCATCGTCATCGACACCGGCATCTTCTGCCGCAAGTTCCCCCGTGTGGTCAAGAACTACGAGATCAACAACGGCGCTACCCCCGCCATGTTCGACTACTGCGACAAGCTGCTGGACGAGGGCACCGACCTTCACGCCGTCATCCGCAAGAACGGCGGCAAGCTGCCGGACGACTTCGTCGCCACTTGGAAGACCCATGAGGACGAGATCTTTGGACCTCTGTGCGACGGCTACGAGAACTATTCCTACGAGGTCATGGACGACCTGATGCCCTACATCAAGCACTTCCACTTCAAGACCTTTGAAATGACCGAAGAAGGCCCTGAATATTCCATCGACTTCAAGGGCGTGCTGCAGTATTTGCACGATCACAACTACGACGGCTACGTCTGCACCGAGTACGAGGGCAACCGCTTCACCCTGCCCGGCCACCCCACCGTCGAGCTCGAGCAGGTGGCGCGCAACGTCAAGTATGTTCAGGATTGCCTGAAAGAAATCCAGGGCTGAGGAGGGCTGTGAAATGTTTGACAACAATGTGTTTCTGGAAAACACCTGCAAGAACGTAGAGGAAAACGGCAAGGTCATTGGCTTTGAGATGCAGACCAACATCACCTATTACCGGGCCATCCCCCTCTCGATGATGGAATATGTCCATGTCAGCGTGGACGGCGAGGCTCTGCCCGACGATGACATCCGTGTTTCACTGGACCAAGTGGACTGGTTCACTCAGAAAGAGGCCGAGACCGTCACCACCTACAAGTGGGAGTATGGCGACCCGCTGTATATCCGCGTCCTGAAGGATGGCGGTCTGAGCAAGGGAACCCACAAGGTCAAACTGACCGTCGCGGTCCGCACGGCCTATATTCCTGTCCCGCTGGAGGGCACCAAGGAGCGGGAAGTCGTCATCGACTGAACACCGCGTGATCTGTGAAAAGGAGAAAAGGAATGACAAAAAACGTACTCGGCATTTCGTTTGGCCGAAAAATGAGCAATACCGAGGTCATGGTGAAAGAGGCGTTGCTCCAGTGCCAGAATGCAGGCTGCACCGTCCGGTTTCTGCGGGCAGATGAGATGAACATCCATATCTGCACTGGCTGCATCTCCTGCGTGGTGGGCCTGACCAGCGGCCGCGGCAAGGGCGGCTGCCCCCTCAAGGACGACATGCCCATTGTGGAAGAAGCTCTGATGGAGTCGGACGCCGTCATCATCGGCTCGCCCGCCTACGAGTTCACCCCCACCGGCAACTTCAAGATCTGGTGCGACCGCCTTGGCCCTTCGCACGATGTATCGTTTCGCAAGACGGCCTATGATGCAGGCATCGCCGCCGGCAAGGACAAGAGCGAGCTGCCCGATGAGCGCAGCTTCAAAAAGCGGGTGGGCGCCCTGATCACCGTGGGCGGCGCCATGACCGAGAACTGGCTGTCTCTGGCTTTGCCCAGCATGTACGCCATGTGTGTGTCCACCGGTATTGATGTCATTGACGCTTACAAGTACTTTGGCGCTATGGCGTACGAGCACGTTCTAGGCAATCAGAAGGTAATGAACCGGATGACCGAGTTGGGCAAGCACATTGTCGAGGCCCTGAACGCCCCCGACGAGGAGACCCGTACACGCTGGCGCGGCGACAAGCAGGGCGTCTGCCCCGTCTGCCACAACGAGCTGCTGGAAGTTACCCACCGCGGTACCGAGGTCGAGTGCCCGGTCTGCGGCATCTCCGGCAACCTGGCCATTGAAGACGGCGAGATCAAAGTCACCTTCCCAGCCGAGCAGATCGCCCGCAGCCGTCTGTACTACGCAGGCAAACTGGAGCACTCTACTGAGATCAAGACCTGCGCAGTCGGCCCCGGCCAGATCCCCAACCTGAAAGAACTTAAGCAGAAATATCTGCACGTTGGCGAAAAGCAGTAAGGGAGAGGAACCCTATGGATGAAATTCGCATTGCCATCATTGGCCATGGCTTTATGGGCCATGAGGACGAGCATATGTTGTTGCATATGCCCGGCATTAGGCTGGTGGGCTTTTCTGATATAGACCCACACCAGTTGAAGGATGTAGCCCCTGGCCTCAAGCGGTATGCCAGCAATGAAGAACTGCTGGCCGACCCAGAAGTCCAGGTGGTCATCATTGCAGCCAACAACAATCAGCACCATAAGCTGGTCTGCCAGGCGGCCCACGCTGGCAAAGACATTCTGTGTGAAAAACCGATAGCGATGAGTGTTACCGAATTGGACGATATGGTTCGGGTAGTGGAAGCGTGCGGCGTCAAGTTCACCGTCCATCATCAGCGCCGGTTTGACCCGGACTTCCGCACCATCAAGGAAGTGTATGACCAGCACCTGCTAGGCGACGTCTATAAGATCAAAACCGGCCTGTACGGCTTCAACGGCAATATGCACGACTGGCACATCTACCGCAGCGAGGGCGGCGGAATGCTTTACGACTGGGGTGTCCACCTGCTGGACCAGATGCTCTGGATGATGCCTGGCGTCAAAGTCAAGCAGGTATTCGCAGACGTGCGCAATGTCATCAACGCCGAGGTGGATGACTACTTCAAAATCCTGCTGCGGATGGACAATAACATCACAGCTGAAGTAGAGTTAGGCACCTATTTGCTGACCGACAAGGCACACGACAAGTGGTTCGAGCGGCACTGGCTGGTCAGCGGCAATAAAGGCACCGCCTATGTAGACGGTTTTGAGCCAGAGGGCAAGATCGTCCGCACCACACACCTGCTGACCAATGTCAGCGGCCGCCGTACCATGACGGCTGCCGGACCGACCCGGTCTTTCGGACCGCCGCCCCCCGGCACCATCATCACCGAACCTTTGCCTCAGGTTCACACCTGCCATGAAGACTACTTCCGCAACTACATCCGCGCCTGGCACGGAGAAGAGGATTTTTTGGTCAAAATTCCGGAAACTCGCCGTGTGCTGGCCCTGATGGAAGCGGCGCGGGAATCTGCCCGTTGCGGAAAGTCGGTAGATTTTGAGTGAAAACAATGCGTTGTATTTCAATATGTTTTCTTGAGAAAAAATATAGCGGAACGCTTCAATGAAAATACAATGGGGCTTTCACTAATAGCCTCTGGTATCTTGCCAGAGGCTGTTTCTGTGTGCGCCTGACTGCGCACGTTTCTAACGGGTGAAAGTCCCGAGTCCGCCTGGTAGTGGGAAGGATACAGCCGAAAGCAAGGGTGCCCACCGCGAGGTTGGATCTGAAGGAAGCCGGATGTGGGAACAGACTAACCACGGGCAAACCTCCAGCCTGACGAACAGAAACCACCTATGAGGTCATGCATGAGGGTAAGACTGCCACACAAGACGAAGCCCAATAACTACACGGAACCATGCGTGATAGATGGGGCAGGTGGATGGAGGGAAAGAGACGTGCGGTACCCGGGGAGATCTGCGCGAATACGCATGTGCATCTGGAAGCAGTGGAAACTGCCAAGGACACGCAAGCGGAAACTGGTAGGACTTGGAGTTGCCGAGCATTACGCGGCCACGATTGCTTACAGTCGAAAAGGCTACTGGTTCCTGAGTGGAAACAAAGCGGTCAACTGGGCCTTGTCAAAAGAAAGACTGATACGTTGGGAATTCTACGACCTCTCCAATGCGTAATATTATCTATTTGTTCAGTGACTCTATTTCGATTGGTGTCGCGTTCGCCACAAAGATCATGGTGTCATAGGCGTCCTGCGGAATGCGCCGGACGCGATAGCTTCTCGGAACGAAATTCATCAGAACGCTGTAGGATTCACCCAATGACCCCATGGAAATGCTATTGGCAAGATACTGCGTAAGCGCCGAGTCTTCCGGCACTTTGGAAAAATCCAAGAAGCTGACATCAAAACCGCATTTTTTCGATGCTTTGGCAAGCGGGTCATAGGAGTAAAAGGTGTGGGTGATCCGCTTTCCGGTGTGCGGCTTCGGGAGATTACAAACGGACTTGTAGAAATCTGTACCGATGGCAAAATAGCCGCTCTCCAGTTTTTCGGCAAGCAGACTGCCGAGCACCGGCGTCCCGGCATTTTCGCATTGCATGATGTGGCTGTTGTGCCCGGAGATCATGATGCGGCTGTTTCCGCGCGCCTGTTCCTGCTGCAAGATCCACAGTGTATTCTCCGCCATCATCCGGTCACGCTGTGCGTTCAGCTCGCCGGAATCGTCTATGAATTTCCCAAGCTCGATGTTCTGGAGCAGTATGTCCGCGAAATGGATCGCCTGCGCATCGTCCGGTGGCAGCTGATTTTTGGCTGCGGTGATGATCTCCGTGCGCTTCTCGGCGGTGCAGCCGTCCGCGTAATTGTCCGCTTCGCTGTTCCACAGCTTTTCAAAATCAGCGGTGTCGATGTTCGCTTTTTGCAGCGCTTCGAGCAGATAGTGATAGCTGTAAGCACGCTGCTGCATATCGAAACCGTAGAAACGGAGGTCATCACCTTGCGTGGCGGACGCATTGTAATTGCGCATCCACTCCACCAAATTCTCCATTTCTTCGGTGCGATAGATGGCAAAGCCGGTGGCAGAGAGCGCCTCTGCGGCCGTGCCTCCTTCGCCGTGGATATAGCGATCGATTGCCTCACAGCCTCCGAAGTCTCCCTCCAGCGCAAAGGCACGCATGCCGTATTTTTCTACCAGCACCTGAAATACATCCAGCCGCAGCTGCTGAAATTCCTTGTTTCCGTGGGTTGCCTCACCCAAGGCGATAATTTGTGCCTCATCGGGGACAGTCAGTTCGGAAACAGATGTGGCGTATTTTGAAAATTCCCCTGTGTCGGCGCAGTCGCCTGTCCCGAATCCACCAAAGCGGGAGTAGATTCCCGCGATGACTGCGATGACCGCAGCCATACACAGCACAACGATCAAACCTGGATGTCTTTTTCGCTTTTTCATGCTGCTTTTGATCTCCTCATGAGTTTTGCAGAATTTGTAAGTCCAGTGCACAAAGGTCAGACTGCTCGTACCGATGATGACCCGGCAAGTGTTTTTCGGAGCAGACGATAAGCTTTGGTTAAGAATCGAGTTCAAGCCTCATAAGAACAAGCATTTGCCAGCCGCTTCTTGCACGGAAACCTCTTGGGTTGCGACCATATTCCTGAAATCCGACCGATTCATACAGCCGGACAGCAGATGCGTTCTCTGCTACGACCTCCAGCTCTATTTGCAGGTATCCAGCTTGCTTCGCGCATTCGATGCACGCAAGCGTAAGAGCCTTCCCGATGCCGCGACCCCAGTAGGCTTTTTCAACAGCGATGCCAAAGTCTGCACGGTGGCGAGTCTTTTCCTTGTCGCCAATCGGTTCAAAGCCCGCTGTTCCGGCGATCCTGCCGTCAACGAACGCGGCAATCTCGATGGCATTTTTGCTTTCGCTGCGCGCCTTCAAAAATTTTGCTTCCTCTTGGACGGTGAACGAATTTTCCTCCGGATAGGTCAGAAGATAGTCCGTTTCTGCATGCGTGAGATCAAAAGTGCGGAGCACTTCGGCGGCATCAGCTTCACCCGCTTCGCGAAGAAGGCATTTCGCGCCGTCCTTTAAAATAACTTCTTTTTCGTATTGCAATGGTTATTACCTCTTGTTATCTTTTTGGCAGCATCGCATATGTATGATTCTTCCTTTATCCAAGTGTGTCTACAGTGTTTTTTCTGCTTCGATCACTGTATAATGCTCCCTTACAGATCCCTTTTCTCTGGCAGCTTTTTGATGCCATAAAAAGTCCAATAGAAGCAGTTCGGTCATCCACAAAGGCTTCTGATTCTGTTCAGCATCAAGGATGCAACTTTCATAATAAATGTCGCCGGTGGTTCAGGGGCCGCTGACAACCGCATAGCCATAGTTACACCGTTCTTTATCATGATTGCCCCAGCAGTAAGTATTCCGCAAGGACAAATAAAAACGGAAACACGGTTCCCGGAAAGCCTTTGAAGTTCTGCCTTTTCGATAATTTGGCGATTACCGTATGCTGTATTGCCGTCCCGCCAAAAATCATACCGGCAGCGGCAATGTAGGCATAAACGGAAGATGATACGGAATGTATTCCGGAGATCCAAACGGCGTAGTACAGATAGTCGCCTATACCGCTGGTCGGAATCAGCGTATTGCCTTTTTCTTTTCCGTATACAAACAGCTTGGATGTAAGCCGAACATTGGACATTGCCTTTGCATTTACTGTCCGCTTGCCGATCTTCATAAAGCTGAGAATGTCCATAACAGTCACAACTGCACCGATAGACAAAACGCTCTCGGTATCAAGCTGCTTTGCGATCCATATACCGCCGCACATTACGCCGAGGGCGGAAATAATACCGCCGACAAACAGCCACTTTCGCTGAAAAGGAAGAAGGAAAATGTTCACAAAGATAAATACTGCTCCAATCATTCCGATTGCAGCAAGCGCCTGTTTCGGTAAGAAAAAACAGCTAGCTACGGTCAAACAACCATAGATTGCAATATAGAATAGCGACCATGCGGCAATATGTCTGATTTTCATGCTATTTTTGATTTCCTCATAAGCTTTACGAAATTTATCCGTCAAGTGCGCGTGAGAATATACGCTTTACATTTTCTTCGTCCCAATCCTACCGGCACAGGGAAACCATCTGCTGATCGTGCGGACGGAGATAACGATTATTTCTCATTGCCGCGATCCTCGGTTCCTTTTTTGTGCATACAAAGGCCGATCACAAGGCCGAACAGCATACCGAGCGATGCGCCAAGTCCGCTGTTGCTGCTGTCGGACAGAGAGCCGAGCATGAGGCCGAGGCACATACCAACGCACATCCCTTCCTCTGCGTAATCGTCTTCTGCTTTACCCTTGCGGATTGCTGGCCATACACAGAGAAAAGCAATCAGCAGCCCCATCGAGATCCACGGCGCTGCCGCGTGCAAAAAAGACAGAACATTTTTCATCATGATTGTTTTGCCCTCTTCTGTGAATGCGATTTCTACCGCTTTTCCTCCTGTTCAAAACAGCTGCCCCGGCAGTTTCAGCTTTTCCTTCTTTGGGAAAGTCGCTTCAAACTGTTCAAACGCTTTCGGATCCTTCTCA
>OCTW011586723.1_pt1 | contig 10496 bp, 9 predicted proteins | sample 1539671 | NCBI WGS metagenome assembly OCTW01 (sample SAMN02144230, study PRJEB22623) | gut metagenome | biome: sheep rumen | host: Ovis aries | place: New Zealand
CCCCGCCATTCACGAAATATCACCAAAATATATCTTTCGTTGTTGTAGTATCTTAACAAAATTGTATATGAGTTCTATATACAATATACGTATATCCATTCAACACATCATATACCGCCATATATTATTATCTGCCCTATCAGAAGCTTATTCAGAGTATCTCCGTGAATATATAAAAACAGAGGATATCTGTCATGAGGACAGTTCACTAACGAGTATAAAAACAATAATCTGAGCGAAGTCGAGAAAATAATAAAAATGGCTATCGGGCGCGGCAAGCTGGATATGACAGAGCGTGAAGAAATACGCAAGTACATAGATAACGCTCACAATGTGTAATGGGTTGACAAACACTCCTGTTTCGGATATACTATAATCATAAAGAGGTGAAATAATGCTTGAAAATAAGGGCTATACCGTTTTGAAGAGCATAGAGGCGTTCAGGTACCGATGTTCTCCGTGCTTACAAGAGAAGCGGTCACTCCCGTAAGTAGTATTCATGATCGAATGCCGTTGATACTAGGTAAAGATAGTCTGAGTGAATGGATACATCCAAACGGCGATCCATACAGGATAGCTAAAATGGCATTAACGAAAATGATTATGGAAAATACTAGACAAAAGTTCTATTAAGTAGTATAATATATAACAGATAGAAACACACAAGTATTTTAATATGAATCAGGTGAACAGAATGAAAGCAAGGAAAATAGTGATCGCAGTAGGGATTAGCGCTATGGCGGCGTTCTTTTCGTACAAGACATATAATGAAGTCAAAAATAAAGCCGAAGCCAAGAAGCTGCATGATGCTGCGGCGGCTCAGGCACAGGAATATTTGCAGTCAAAATATGGCTTTGATGCACCAATGAGCGACGAGAGCGAGTACCCTCTGAGACAAAAGTGGCTGCTTGAAGAGAGTGTATATGAGTTTTCTTCGGAATATGACGGTAGAAAGTTTACTGTCTGGGTGAATACCTCTGATGGGGATAATATCAGATGCAAGGATTCATATCAGTTTGACGATATGTGTGCGGAATTCAAGGACATGATCGAGGCGGAATTTTCGGAATCCTTTATCTCTGACCTATGGCTCGGCGATAATGACGAGTGGAAGACCGGAAACTCGCTTTACGGCGGATTCTCAGATTACTATGACGGTACTAATTTTGTTGAGATGATAAAGAAAAACGGTAAGGGAAGCATTACGGTGTGTGTGGCTGAAAGTTCCCTTGAAGATTCGGATATCGATCAGAGATTGTCTGAGTTGAATTTCACATACAGCCTGACTGCTTTTGACACAGCGGAACATCTTGATGAATTTCAGAAGTTCTGCGAGTCAGGTCAAAGCTACCTCAACGAGTTTACAGAATACAAGTACGCGGTTCCATATATTACCGAACATATCGACAATTTGAGCGGCGAAAATAAGAAGCTCGCGATAGATCTGAAGGATTGCGGGGCGTTTAAGTATGCCTATCTTCCGGTGGAAATCAGAGGCTTTCCGGAATCGGAGGAAACGTCTCCTCCCACCAAGATGGATCTTGGACTCTTCAATATGGGCTTCGTATGGGGAGGCTCTGATTACAATTCGGCTTATGACGAGCGAGAATATATTGACACGCCCGTTTCAGCTCCGTGGGGGTTCGAGACCCGCTACGGAGATGTTATGGTCTATTATCCTCTTGAAAAGCTGAAAGGTCACAATATTGATGATCTCAGATTTGCCTGGCGTTCGTATGGCGGCTTTGAACATCTCCGGAACATTGAGAAGCTCACGACCTTTGGCGATTATGCTGTGCTGCGTTTGGAGTTCGGGGATACCAGATTCATGATAGTCGATATGAGCGGCAAAGATGAATATATTCCGGGATGGATGAAAAAATAATATAGGTTGTTCAATACGTATACTAGGCAGCCGAATCGATCGATTATCAAATAGTCTCACTTAGACATATCTGAACATGATGTTTGATGGGTCTTTTTTATAATAAGGTTTCAGAAACCATATCGGTTACAAGGTGATTATTTATGTCTTTAGAAAAATACGTTGAGATGAATATCTGTCATCCTTTCCGTGAGGGAAACGGCAGAGCAACAAGGATATGGCTCGACCACATTTTCAAGAACGAACTGAAAAAAGTCGTTGACTGGAGCTTAATAGATAAGGAGGACTATCTGCTTGCTATGGAGAGAAGTCCTATTCGCTCTACAGAGATTAACGTACTGCTCAGAAATGCCCTTACAGATAAGACAGAAGATCGAGATATATTCATGAAAGGCATTGACACCAGCTATTACTATGAGGGCTACACGGCTTTTGACATCAACGATCTGAGGTGACTATCGCCTTCAGAAACGTATATAAACCGGAGGTGACACAATGGCTGTTTCAGAAGCTCATCAGAAAGCCAATATCAAATGGGGCAAAGAGAACTTAACTAATTTAGCAGTCAGACTTCGTAAAGAAAAGGCTGCTAAGTTTAAAGAACTTGCGTACAAAAACAATACAACGCCAAACGCTTTATTCAAAGAATTCGTAGATAAATATATTGAGGAAAACTCTTGATATACAGTATTAAATACTGTATAAAAAACGGTAGACAGATACCACCTGTCTACCGTTTTTTATTTGCAAAAATAATTAATCGAGGTGTAAAATGAAAATACCAAATAAACTGCTGGAGCTGTCCCGTAACGAACTAATGGTAGCCTACCGCCTGTACAGCATCGTTAACCGTCACACCAAGCTGACAACCAACGGATATGCAGTCTGCATCAAGCAGGAAACGATAGCAGCAAGCTGTGGACCGTCTGTAGCGACCATTAAGCGTGTTTTAAAGGCTTTGTCTGAAAAGGGTATCATTCGTCAGACCCACGCTAATGGCTGTCTGGGTGCGACTCACTATGATCTGCAAAAGGCAGTGGACTAGCATTGTTCTTCGAGCGCAGTGAATGAGAGAGTTTGTGTATATTAACGAACATTTAAATTTAAGTAATTATCGATCAACTTATTTTTCTTTGTCAAATATGTAGAAATTATTTTCAGATAATCAAAATCAGTTGACAAACAGCTTTTTATGGGGCATAATATATACACAAGGAGGCAAGTATAAAGAAAGTGCGCACTTCAATCCACATAATTGTTTCCCTATTGATGAAAAATACAACATATCATAATTTAAATATAACCGAAATGGAGTGATAGAAAATGTTAATAAAAATTGCTAAATCTACCATCCTGAGAAATATGATGAATAAAATATCATTTTCTGATGAAGAAATTGAGGCTATACGTGTTTATCAGTCTCCTGGAAATGATGGCAAATCAGGAGAAATAAACCGTGCCCTATATAACGTCAAGGATTACCGCAGTCCTGAAATTGATAATTATATCGCTGCTCTGACAAGTGCATGTGATAAGGGCATTATTGAACATGAAATCGAAGTTCTGCGCGGCGAATTTGATTTCTACGGCATAAATGATCCCAAAAATTACGAATATCTTGAAGGAAAGATTTTTGAGAAAAAAGGATTTCTAAGCACAAGCATATCACGACCATTTAGTCGTCCGATTACTTACAAAATCATTGTGCCTAAACATACACACGCAATTTATCTAAGGAATATTGCATACAATGAACTGAGTGGTGCTTTTGAGGATGAACTGCTCATTCAAAGAGGTTACAAGATACAGATTGACAAGATTGTGAGAGACGGAGATGGTTTCCCCACTGTTAACTCCCACTTAATAATTGACTGACAATTCAATAGTGAGAATGAGAACCTCTCTTATTTAAAGTTATTGTTGAATTCAAATTAAAACAAATAATAGTTAAAGACAGATACTTCATTTGACTTTGAGGTATCTGTCTTTTAGGTATACCCTAATGAAATATAAGAAATATATGTCATATAAATTATTTTAAGCGGATTGACACATTTCATAATACGATGTATACTTATATCGAATACTTTTGAAGGAGAATTACATATTATGATAATAGGATATGCAAGAGTATCGTCCATAGATCAGAATGAAGCAAGGCAGATTGAAGAATTTAAAAAGCTCGGAACGGAGAAAAATTTTATAGATAAACAGTCGGGAAAAAATTGTGATCGTCCTCTGCTTAAAGAAATGCTCCAGTATGTCAGAGAAGGGGACGTTATTATTGTCAGCGAGTATTCACGACTTGCTCGTAACGTGCAGGATCTTCTTAACATCATCAACGAGTTGAAAAAGAAAAAAGTTGAACTTCGAAGTCTCAAAGAATCACTGGATACCACAACTCCGCAAGGAAAACTGATGCTGACTATATTTGCAGGACTTGCAGAATTTGAACGTGATATGATCCGTCAACGACAACTTGAAGGCATTGCAATAGCAAAACAGCATGGGCTATACAAAGGTAGACAACCTATTCCATACGATAAAGCTCTTTTCAAAAAGGAATGTAAAAAGTGGCGGAACGGCGAACAAACCGCCCGTGCTACTATGCAGAAAATGAATATGAAGCCCAATAGGTTTTATCGTATCGTTAAGGAGTCGGGCTTGTGAATTTTTGATTATGGTCAGCTGCATATTGACTTACTCAATTTTATAGACAAATGGAATTTGAAATAAAGGTGACAATAATACACAGAAATTTTATTGTAGTTTAAAAGTGATTTTTTTGATTTTGTGTCACGCGTGACACAGATGATAGAAAAAAACACAGACCTGACGGTATTGACAGGTCTGTGTGAAAGACTAAAATAGTAATTTTTTTCCTTTTATGTGTGCTGCAATTTTAGTGATATCTGTAACATTGATCTTGCCATCATGGTTTACATCTGCACATTTTTGAGCTGCATCATCAAGTAATTTCCTGCCTTTGATGTGTGCTGCCACCTTTGTAATATCGGTAACATTGATCTTGCCATCGGCATTTACGTCTCCGAGTGCTGATGTTAGCGTTTCGCCACTTTCAATAGAAGTTTCAAATACTCCATCTCCATCATCATCAATCTTTATCCCTATAGTATTAGGTGAGATTTCATATATCAACACCTTATCGAAACTTGTCGAGAATTCACCACTTGCTTTTATATCTTTGTTATTAGCCATAACTGTAAACTCACGAAGATCATCCGAACTGAGTATATATCCGTCGTCCGACTTAGTAAGCTCAGCCCATTCGCCACTACCTTCTACCTTTATTGTAAACCAGTCTGTCGGATGATCGTCATCAAAAGTCATAGAAAGGCTATAATCTGAACTTTCACCTTCAACCCTGACAATACCGTTTCTACCAAATGTAACAGCTTTGCCTGCTGCAGAACCGCCACTGAAACAGCAGTCCTCATAATCGATAGATAATTTAAGCTCAACAGGATCACTTTGAGTTACCTTATATGAAGCATCACCATCATAAAGGTTGTAGCCTACAATACCATCGCTTTCACCGCAAAGAACATAAGATATGTCTTCTTCAATATCTCCGGGGGCAGTATTCATGTTGACAAACGAACCGTTCTTTTCTGCAACCTTTGTAACACCTCTACTTTCGGATATTGCTGCTGCATCTATTCGCGCTACATAGTTATCTATATTATTTGATGATGTTCCGCTAAGATATCCGCCTTCATTTATCTCATTGATGTTCGCACCGATATAGTTGAATTTTGCACCTTTCGTTGAAGTGACACCAGAGCTGTTATATGCAGGTATCGCCCAGCTGTATGTGTTTGTATTAAAATAAATGTAATAATCTTCATTATCGGTCATAGAACAATTAGGATCACAAGTTTTTATCCTGCCTTGATAGTTTATACCATTCTTCTTGAAACTGCCATACTCATAGTCATACGCAAGTATTGCATGACCGCCCCAACCGTCTTTCTTAAAGCCAATAAGCACTGTATCATTCTTGTCCAGCTCACTTATTATATTTTTGATATTAGTTTCTTCGGAACGTTTTGGTACAGACCGGTACTGCTGCTGAATAACATCTTTAACCTGAAGCATCTGATAGTATGTAATAAGAGAACTTACCGCACTGTTAGATATCGGCTTATCGAGATCATGCAGCGTTTTTGCATTTTTATTATATTCACTATATGGTAACAAACCTTGTTTGGCAAGCAGAGTTGTAGAGGACATTCCATAGCATGAACCACCCCACTTGTCATCAAGCCATGCGTTTTCAAAAATAGTTCCATTAAAGATACTCTCATATTCTGAAGGTGAAAGATTATTTTTCAAAGTATTTAGATAACTTTTGCTGATTTGATCACGGTATGTATTATAGCCGAAATAAGTATTACTATTGATAAAATTCCAATTATCCTTGTCCCATTCAAAATGCTTCTTTTCATATGGTTTAGGTAGAACATCTGTATAGTTATCTTTGTAAGAATAGTCACATCGTGTACATGAATGTAGAGTATAGCCTCTCTCCGTATAGGTAGGATCAACCACTTTTGTAGTTAAGTCATGACCGAGCTTTGGTATTTCTTCGGTATAACTGTCACCGCATTTGCATTTATATTTTCTTATTCCCGTTTCTGTACAAGTAGGCTCTTTTTTTATTATTGGCGAATATTTGTGGTTATCCGGCTCTCCGTTATCATGTAATTCTGTTCGTAATAACACTTTAAAACCGCCTGCACCATCATCGTCGTCCTCTGCATTTATCCCGTCAATAAAGTTATTAGGTGTAGAGTTATAATCATAGCCTAAGTATGGAACAGTAAAATTATTATCTGAATATACTGAATAACTTCCGATTTCGCTATATGTTTTTATGCCTAATTCTTTATTTACTATTTTATCTAATGAATCTTTTATTTTGAATTCCAAAAATACATACTTGATGCTCGTCATGGAAGATAATCTGGCACCCAATTTGATTGGCTCATCAAATACTATGTTTTTACAAACATAAGCATTTAATTCTTGGTTTCCATGACTATTATTGATATCCGAACATGAGTAATTTAATGGTTTGTCTATATTAACATCTTTTACCAATTTAGTATTATCATAATATGTATATGAAGCAGAATATACCCCTTTTAATTCAAGATTATTAGTATAAAAGACGTTTATAGAATTGAATTCAGCGAATACTTCGCCAGTATGATTTACTAATTCAATTTTATAAAAGACACTTGCTTCTGATAGATTATCATCACTTACAGTATTACTTATTTCACAAGCATTTAATGGAAATGTATATTTGCCATCAAACTGAATATTAAATGGAAATTCATTATCTTTTCCGTTTTGATTATAACGGAATCTGTATTTGTTTCCATCATCAATCAAATCAACAGCATAAATATCATTAAGAAGACTAATATCAGTCATATTTCTTGAATATAGCCCTATGTTCATAAATTCTAAATCTTTAACGTTTGTTTTTCCATTATTGCTTAATTGTTTATAATAATTGGAAATGAATTCACCTGATATGGAGGCTGATATTGTATAATTGTCATCCGCCAGTTTTCCAGATGTAATATTCAAACCCATTCTGTTAATAACGTTTCTTCTATTAATGTCTTCATCCGCTTTTGATGTACAATAAAATGATGATGAAGTGAAGTTAACAGATGATGGAGATGTTGTATAATCGAGACCATTATATTCAAATTCAATAGAATAATTAGCTAAATTTGATACAGAAACGTTTTCAAATTTATAGTATCCATTTTCATCGGTATATGTATTTATTACAGAATCTGTTTTTTTATTGATCAATTTGACTTTTGCATTACTAAAGCCCTCATCACTATAATTGCTATTTCCTTCTAAGAATCCATACTTATCATCTTTGACGGACTCATTTTTCATAAGATAATATATATCATGCCAGCAATAACCAGACAATGTTATATTATCTGTGGATGCTGCGCTTGCCTGAATAGCATTATCCTTTTCAAGTATTTTATTTGGCAATGCGCCACTTGTACTAAAAACTAATGCAAACGAAGTTACAGCACTCAATACTTTCAAAGCTAGTTTATTCTTCATAAAACCACCCTTTCTCAATTATATTTCACAAAACAAAAAAGCAATGCGAAAAACGCATTGCCCATAAACCACCTATTTACAAGAAAATCACATTCTTGGCAACCGGCTGTCATACCCATCAGCTTAGACCCTTGGCTTTGCGTCACTACTTTTCAGCAGTTTTGCCTAATATTTTTATAATTATATCTTATTATTTCAGATTTGTCAATAAAATAGCTAGCACTAACAATTTCAATAAACATTTTCTATATTCTGCACAAATAGCACAGTGGTGGATTAAACAATCTGATGAAGAAATAAATTCAAAGTGAAATAACAATAGACAGAAAAACGACGTCTTTACAGGAGAAAAAAGTCAACTAAACAAGCAAAGAATGCTAGAATAGTTGTCTTAAAATTATTAATGTGTCTATAGACACACTTTAGTAAATCTCATCAAGCTTTGTCATCGCAGTCTTTTTCTGCTCCTCAATGACATGATAATAGAACTTCATCGTAATCGAAATGTCAGAATGCCCTAGGATCTCAGAAACGACCTTAATATCAGTCCCTTGTCTGAGCAGCAGCGTTGCAAATGTATGGCGTAAAGCGTGAACAATGTCTTTCTTCCCGTTAATTCCGCAGTTTTTAAGGATTCGCGACATAGTGCGATGAATAGCACTTGGATCAACTAAAAGACCATTCTCCGTGGCAACTATCCTATCATTATCACCCATAATAGCGTGAATCTTAACTAAAGCATCAAGTGCTGTTTTATTGAGAGGAACATAACGAACTGAATTTCGTGATTTGGGAGAATTTACTATCTTTTCATACTTCATGGTGCTGTCCCCTCTTGTTTTTACAGACGAAACGCTGTTATGTATGTAAACAATTCTATTTGTAAAATCAACATCAGACCAACTAAGTGCAAGAGCCTCCCCAACACGCAGACCAGTGTTAAGCATAAACACGATGAAATAACCGTACCTATACTTAAAACTGCCATTATTATAAGTTGAAATAGCTTCGGCAGCAATCGCCCTCGCCTGTTCGGGAGAGTAATATACTACCGTTTCATCAGATTTATTATTTTTGGGAAGAACAACCGAAAGTATAGGATTCTTCTTTATATCTCCTTTAATAACAGCAAGATCAAGACAACTTTTCAAATTAACATATGCTTTTTTCGTAGTACTATAAGAAGATCGTTCAGCTAAATCGTTAAGCATTATCTGTATATCATCACTGGTGAGTTTCCTCATCTTTATTCTTCCAATAGCCGGAAAAATCTGATAATAAAGGCTTTGTTCAACCCGATCATATGATGAACGTTTCAAAATTGGACGTTTGGTATTAACTAACCAATTAGTCATGTACTCTTCTACTGTATTGTTGCTCTGTTTCTCGAATAACATTAAAAAATTCCTCCAAAAGTATATAATCCTGTATGCAAAAGCACAAGAAATATAATACCAAAAAGAGGAAAATTCGTCAATCTATAATACCAAAATTACATATGATATATCGAAAAATACATCTACGAGAAAAAAGAACAAACAAATTAAAATTTATTCAAAAATAATTTTAATAGGGGCTTGACAAATTAAAAACAATGTGCTATAATGCATTCAGTGAGTGTGAACAACAAAAACACCCACCTGTGGCTTAAATGAATTGGCGTTCAAGTAAGCCATCAGCACAAATGCTCTACGAAAGCAGATGTGAGACTTTTACAGATGGATGCATCAATGTCCATGTTATCTATTATAGCATGGTTTTGATATATTTGTCAAGGAGTTTTCAGTATGCTTTTACGGGCAAGTGCTGAGAACTCTTTTCTTTTTCCCGTAAGACTTACGGATCCTACGGCTGACTCCAGTTGAACTGAATAGCCAGAGAGAGAAAGCAACCTCGACGAGACCTCAATAACTGCTGAATTATTCAGCTGCATTGAAACAGTTTGCATTTGCAAGCCTGCCTAATGGCAGCTACCTCAATGTACGCCGTGACCACTTATTGACAGTAAGTGCAGCGAGTATAAACACTGTGGTGTTAGCTACCGGGGAGGTAATCGGGAAGTCATGTTCTGTATCGACCATGCAAAGGGCGCAGCCGACAGCAAGGTGTATTTGCTAAAAGAGTTTGTCACTCCTCAGAATACACTGATGACTAGGCGATCTAACTGATCTGCGTCAAAAGGAAAACTTTCAAGGCAATCAAAATAAGTTATTTCCGCTATGAAACAGCGGTTATAAATAAACCAACAGGCTGGTATAGCAGTACCGCTTGTTGGCACAAATTCACTGAGATCAATGGACTTGTGCCAGCAAGTGAATTGCATACACTGTGTCTATAGACACACTTTAGATATGAAAAGCCCCCGCAAGGGAATTTCTTCCCTCACGGAGATAGCAGGGGCACCAAGGATCGAACTCGGGACACGCGGTTTTGGAGACCGCTGCTCTACCAGCTGAGCTATACCCCTAAAAAAGAAATGGAC
>OCTW011484549.1_pt1 | contig 10495 bp, 12 predicted proteins | sample 1539671 | NCBI WGS metagenome assembly OCTW01 (sample SAMN02144230, study PRJEB22623) | gut metagenome | biome: sheep rumen | host: Ovis aries | place: New Zealand
AGGTGCAAATGCAATAATTGGACTTAAAATTTCTTATGATAATCTTGGCGGAACCATGGGAAACACAATACTTGTAACAGCCTATGGCACTGCAGTGAAATTTGAATAATATGGAATTCAGAAATAAAAAAATCGATAAGAGGGAAACAGGTAAGGCAATAGTCTGCATTTTTGCTGGAACCGGCATTGGACTTTTAGTTTATGGAATTTTTTTATTCTTCCATATTGACATTTTTGGTTGGAATCTGGGTTTGATATTCGCACCATTGGCCGCCGGATATGCTGAAACCATTCTTGCAGAAAAAATCATTGGAGGAAATATTGGTGCAATAAGTGCATTTATTCTTTTTATTTATACTGTAATATACAGTTTTATTTTAAAAAATCCCACCTTAGGCTGGAATATCATCACAGCAGGATCAATAATTGTTATTTTACAGGCGGCATTTCCAACGCTAGTTAATTTTATAATTTTATCAATCATTGGAGGGATCCTGTCAAACTTCAATAAAAGATTTAGAAAGCATGGACATAAACTTAAAAACAGAATAAAAAATCAGAATATAGTGAAATGGGAAGGCGAAAATGTTGAAATTGACACCAATACCCTCCCAATTTATGATGAACTGGAAAGCAACAAGCTATTGAATGATTTTGATTTTTATTTCATAACAAGTTCAGACATTATTGATAAGGACTATAAACTTGTCAAATTATTTCACAGCGAAGTGATTGTTGAAAAGGACAATATTATCCAACAGGCAGAACGTGAAAAAACAGAATATTTACAGTTGATTCGTATAAAAGACGGCAAAGATGAATGTTTGCTTAAATTAGCTACAAAAGTAAAGAATGCCGGCGGAAATGGAATTGTTGATTTGACCATAAATTATTCGCTGATAGGATTTAGTGGAGACAACATTCAAATTACGGCTATGGGAATGGGAGTTTTCATAGAATGACCAAATGAAATGAGGTGAAAAAATGGAAAAAGATGGAAACATCATAATACCAATAATCGGTTATATTATTTCAATCATATCTCCAATAATCGGTTTGATATTTGGTGCAGTGTTGGTTTTCTTTAAAAAGGATTCCGCATTATATCAGAAGCATGGAAGATTCATAATATACTTCTCAATACTTGTATTTATAATATCTTTCATAATTAGAATGTTGATTAGATGAGGATGCTATAATTAGGCATAATAGTCAACAAATCTCATTATAGCATCTGCACTTTTATTTTGCTGGCTTTCAGCAGTGATATTTGCTTCACCATCACCAGACTGATTTCCATAATATCCAAATTGAGCATGATTTCCACCAGGAATTAACACTTCGGTGAAATTATTCTTGACCATTGATTTGGCCTCCTGATAACTTTCCAGATTTATAATTCCATCGTTAGTGCCCCTGATAGATAAAACCGGAACATTGATCTCATTGGTTGTATGGGCAGACAAATATATCAAGCCGTCAATATCATTATTGGTCTTATTTACATAAACTCCTGCCATAGCGCCGCCCAATGAATGACCCGCCATGAAATAATGTTCATAATCTGAATTCTTTATTATATCATCAGCACTGTTAATGCCGAAAAATCCCAAATTAAACGGCATCTGAACAAGATAGCAGTCAGCACCCCTACTTGCCACATCACTGAACAATGGAAGATATGAGGTATATTCCACTTTAGCGCCCGGGTAAAATATGATTGCAGTGTCATTGCCATAACCATCCAAAAATAGCCCGTTGGATGTTTTGCTAACATTGACCTCGCTAGTTCCATTCATATAATCAGTTGCGGTTTTTTCAGCATGATAATAAAATGAGGAATATACAAAAAATCCGCCGATAAAAATTATTATGAACAAAATTATACCAATTTTAATTTTTTTATTCACAAAATCACCATAACAATATTTAAAATATATAATATTCAATCATCAAACTAAAATGGATTCTTTTGATAATTATTGTTTGTATGTTTTATTATTTAAAGCATTGTTATCACACATTAAATTTTAACATTACAAAGATGAAAAAAGTGAAAATATTAAAAAAAAAATTTGTAAAAAAAACCACTTAAAAAAATTAGAAATATATTAAGAGATTGGGAAAAAATTAAATAGCCTTATTTAATTCATCAAGTCTTTTTATATACTTTTCATTATCATGACATCCGCTGACAGCCTTTTTCAATATGTTTTTTTCACCGGCAAGATCGCCCTGTTTTTGATAAATGTTAATTATTGCATCATAAGCCTTATGAGAATCCGGAAGGGCAAAAATGACCTGTTTATAAAAAACAATTGCCTCCTGATAATTTCCCCTATCTTCCAAATATTTTGCCTCATTCATTAGATTTGTAATATTTCTCAATTTGCTTTCGTTTTTAGGTTTTGTTTTGCCTTCAACATTTCTCAATCTATCAAAAATATCCTCAGCGATTTCATCATCAAAATTCTTTCCGACTTTCCTATCCATCATATCACCTTATGGTAACACTCCAAGCATCTTTAACGCCATGTATAATACTAATATGGAAAATATAATTTTTAACTTTTTTTGAGGCACCCTGTGAGCATATTTTGCACCAATTGAGGCTAAAGGCACTGAAAAAGCCGCAATAAATACGAAATTAATGATGCTGACATAACCTATTGAATATGGAAATGTGCTTACACCCCATCCTGAAACAATGTAAGATAAAAATCCGCCAATGGCTGTTAAACAGATAAATATTGATGATGTCCCTATTGCCTCAATCATTGAAAATCCTAAAAGTGCAGTTAAAATGGCAATTAGGAATATGCCTCCCCCGACGCCCAAAAGGCCTGAGGAAAATCCAACCAAAATTCCAATTATTGCAGCGGAAATCAAGTTGAACGGAATTTTAGCCTCTTCGCGTTCTTTATTGATGTTGACAATATTGTTTACTGTAATGAAAAGCAACAGACATCCGAATATGATTTCCAATACTCTTGAAGACAATCCGGAAGCCACAAATCCGCCAATAACTCCTCCGATTATTCCAAATATGCCCAATCGCACACCCGGCTTTATAATATTGTCCATTGATCTTGTGTGCCTGTAGGCCCCGCTCAATGAAGTTGGAATTATAATTGCCAAACTAGTTCCAAGAGATATCAGCATTGCAAGATTCGGTTCCACACCAATGTATTTTAACAAAAAGTATTGTAATGGAACGATTAGAAATCCTCCACCAACACCAAGCAGTCCTGATGCAAAACCGGCACATACGCCAATTAGTATTAGTCCCATAAAATATTCTATTGGAAACATGACATCACTTTTATAAAGTATTATAATTAAATTATTGTTAATGAATGTTAATAAAACTATACTTATTGGAATCATATTCATATTGCTTTCAGGTGCAATATTTATAACGGATTTTCTAAATCCCATTATAAGACCCATAACATATCTATTCTTAATGGGATCATCAAAAGGCAAGGACATAATATTTTTCGGCCTTTTTGGTTTAATCTTAATATTGTCACAAGCGATTAAAAAAGAAATTGACACCACCAAATATCTGAAAATTTCAATCCTTATCGGGGCGGTTTTATTAATTTTAGGAATAGCTTTAGAGGTTTTATTCAGACTGCAGATGGGCATTAAGCTTAACACTGTATTTTGTTCTATGACAAATGGCATGAGTTCCACAAGCATTTTGCATACTCATCTTCTAAAGTCCATTTTAGGAGAAGTTGCAAGCAATTTAATGGGACCATTCATTGGAAGCAACATTAACACAGGTGTTGGCCTATATGCATATCTTCCAAATTTTGCATTTTTAGTGGTTTTACTTATTCCGATATTGTTTGTAACCGTAGTCCTCGCATCGCAAAGACGCCCATGGTTAACAAACTTTATATTAGCATTCGCTTCAAGTTGTCTTTTTATAGGAATCATAGACGGCGGAATGTTTGCAACACCCTCCTATTTTGGAATATTCGGACTTTATCTTGTTTATAGAAACGGTTATTATATGAATGAGTTTGTTGGAGAACAGCTAAACGACACAAACTTGCTTAAAACAAACGAATTAAACCCGCCGATTTTTAAAATTAAAGGACCATCACTAAGAAAATACTTCAACCATATATTAATAGTCATTGCAGTTATTGCAGTGATACTGTTGAGATTTACAATAGCATTCGCAGGGGCGGAACCTGAATACTATACTGTCGATGTCGTAAATCCCAGCGGAGACATTGACTTGGGAAACATAAGCACAAAAATAATAAATTATGAAAATGACACCAATTCAAATAAGATAACCTATCATATTGACCCCCAATATAATGAGATGCAGCTAATCAATGATTTGAAACTTCGGCTGTATAACTCGTGCGAATACTATACAGTTTCATGGAACATTTACTCATATTAAGGGATATCATGAAAAAGTTTTATTTAATCTTTCCAATTATAGCCGGTTTTCTGTTTGGATCAAGCGGAATCTTTGTTCGCACATTGACACAAAATGGAATTGATTCAACAACATTGCTGTTTTTAAGGTTTTCAATAGCTATTTTGCCCATTGTAATTGCAATTCTTCTAACCGATAAGGGATTATTCAAAATCAGATTAAAAGACATGCCGTTGTTTTTAATCTGTGCCGGATGTATTGTCGGGCTGAATTTATGCTATAATGAATCAATGAATACAGTGCCCCTTTCCCTGGCAGCAGTGCTTCTGTCATTAGCTCCTATTTATGTGTTGGTATTTGCATATATATTATTTAGAGAAAAAATCACTTCAAAAAAGGTCATATGCATGATATTGGCCATTTTTGGATGCATTCTAATGACCGGCGTTTTGGAGGGCGACCTTTCAAATATTCCGATTTTGGGAATTATATCCGGAATTGGAGCGGGTTTATTCTGGGCCGTTTATCTAATGGCTTCGAAAAAGGCCATGGAAAATGGAAACCATACATACACAATATTATTTTATTCAATAATACTTATCTCAATAGCATTAATCCCATTTACCAGCTTCAATCAGATCAGCAATTTCATTTCAATAAATCCAACATTAACAAGCATATTCCTGCTCATACATTCCACATGCTCATTTGCACTTCCGTATATCTTTTCAACAGTCAGCCTGAAATATATCGATTCGGGTGTGTCATCCATATTGCTGTCAGGAGCGGAACCATTTGCAGCACTTCTTTTCGGATTTTTGATTTACTCAGAAACACCGTCAGTTTTAATGTTTTGCGGATTCCTATTGACAATAGTTGCAATGACAATGCTGAGCAGAATAGACCATGTAAAAAATTAATTGCTTTAAAAGCAATAGAAAGGTATATTTCCACTGTAAATACTTTAAACTAAAAAATACTTCACATTAACACCTGTTGATTTTATCAAAGCCAAAATAATCTTAAAACCAAAAATTATTAGGAATAATCATGATAGATTGAAAATATGTGTAAAATCTTGATTTACTGGGAAACAATATCCATACAGTAAATGATTGAATTACCTCCAATCCATAAGGCAGCCGTGAATAAATATTAAAAAATGGAAATAATCAAATTATCCATAAATTATATGGATTTGAAGATATCATCCAATGTCACTCGTTAAAAACAAAATTTTTCAGCAAAACAGATTGAGAGGACAATTTCAACTTATCTTGGAAAAAAAGTTCATTCAAGAAAATAATTTAAATCAATTCATACTGCAAAAAACTGTTAATTTTACAAAAATTTATTAATTTAAAAAATAAAACTAAACATATGATTTTTAGCATTATCATACCTACCTACAATGAGGAAGAGTACCTTCCCGTTTTATTAGACAGCATTAAAAAACAAAATTTTGACGATTATGAAATTATAGTGGCTGATGCAAACTCCACTGACAAAACACGTGAAATTGCAGAGTCCTATGGATGCATAGTGGTTGATGGAGGACTTCCAGCAACAGGTAGAAACAATGGTGCTAAAGTAGCCAAGGGAGAGTATTTGTTATTCCTTGATTCAGATTTGGAACTTACTGACGATTATCTAAGAAATGTATTGTACGAATTTAGAATGGAAAGGCTTGGAATTGCAATTACACAAATGCTTCCGATGTCCGATAAGGTCGAAGACAAGATATTCCACGATTTTGCAAATTACTTTATGATCAGTGTTGAAAAAATCAAGCCCCATGGAGCAGGATGTTATGGGATTATTGCAAGAAAAGAGCTGCATGATGCATGCAACGGTTTTAATGAAGAACTGACATTTGGGGAAGATACAGATTATATTGAAAGATTGGCTAAAAAAGAACCTTTCAAAGTATTAAGAAAAGCTAAAATTGGTGTTTCAACCAGAAGATTGGAAGAAGAAGGCATAGAAACATTAATAAGACAATATGGAAGAAGTACAATCAATGACTTTTTGGGAAAAAGAACCGGCGCTTCCGAACTTAATTACAGTTTTGACCATGGCCATGAGCGCATAACCACAACCAGACTGGAAAGATTAAATAAAGCTACAGAAACAGTTAATGAACTTAAGGGAAGTTATGACAATTCTGTTCAAAAAATTAATGCTGCAAGAACCCGTTTTAAGATAAGAAAAAACAGAGAAAAAAAAGTTGTCTTTTACTGTGTTTGCGGCGAGGGAATGGGCCATGCAATTAGAAGCGGAGTGATCATTGATAGAATTAAAGAAAAATATGACGTGTACATTTTCTCAAGTGACAGGGCCTATGAATATTTAAACTCAAAATTCGACAATGTTTATGAGATTGGAGGATTCAATACAATTTACATCAACAATAAAGTCAATAATCTCAAGACATTATCCCAGGCGCTAAAACGAAACCCGACCAATATGAAGATAGGATATGACAAGCTATATAAAAAGGCAAGGGAATTAAGACCCGAAGTCATTGTAACTGATTTTGAGATATTTGCGACAGTCGTTTCAAAACTTTTAGACATACCGTTGATCAGTTTGGACAATATCCATATGATAACACAAACCAAGATCCATTATCCTATTCAAAAAAGAGGAGAAATGCTTAAGGCAAAAGGTGTTATAAAGCTCTATGTGGTCAGACCAAAGATACATATTTTAACAAGTTTCTTTTATCCGAAAATCAAGTCAAGAAAAAATGCCGTAATCTATCCTCCGGTCATTCGTGAGGACATTCTTAAATTGGAGCCTACAAATGATGACCACATTATTGTTTATCAAACCAGTAGGGAAAGCAGGGAACTTATCAGTCATTTAAAAACAATAACTGATGAGAAATTTATCGTTTACGGATTCAATGTTGATAAAACAGACAAAAATATAACATATAAAAAGTTTAATGAAGATGAGTTCTATGATGACCTGGCTTCTGCCAAAGCGGTAATCTGCAATGGAGGGTTCACTTTTATTTCAGAAGCGATTTATCTGAAAAAACCTATTTATTCAGTTCCGGCAGTGGGAAACTTTGAGCAAACCCTTAATGGCTATTACGTATATCGCTTGGGATATGGAGAATATCATGAAGACATAACCGCAAATAAAGTTAAGAACTTTTTGAAAAACCATGATAAATACCAAAGGAAACTTGAAACCGTTAAAAAAACAAATAATGATGGAATAGTTAAAGAATTAATATATAGAATCGAAAAGTATTCAATATAAAGAATTAAAGATTATTTAAATCTTTAATTTTTATAGTGTCTGAAACTTCCTTTAAAAGGTTTAAATCATTACCAATTAGAATAAAGTCCACTTCACCCTGATTGGACACATACCTATACACTGTCTCATTTTTAAATTCGGAAACATAAATATTTTCAGAACTTGAATTTGAAATAGGCTGCGAATTAATCCCTATTAAGGAATCTGTGAGATTTCTATTTATAATGAATCCCGAAAGATTGCCAGAATAGTTTCCGGTATTCTGATAGAATTTCATCCCGTCGGCCTCATTTTTAACTGAAAAATTTGATCCTTCCGGAATATTCATCTCAAACAGTTTAAAATCCTGAGTCTTTAAAGGAATCTTGAATGAATCCCCGCTTACATCACCGTGAGGCTGGTTTGTAAAGACCAAATATCCTCCTACAATTATAAGCACTACGGCAATTGCAAGGACGATTGATAATTTTTTATCCATTTAATGAACTCCAAAAATAAAAAAAAGAGATTAATAAAGTGATTACTTCATTAACCAAGGCGCTATAAGGTTACACCCATTTCCAACTGTTCAGTTAATTCTTTGTACCTGTTACGGATGGTTACTTCTGTAACTCCCGCAATATCTGCCACATCCCTTTGGGTTTTTCTCTCACCAAGCAAAACTGATGCGATATATAATGCGGCAGCCGCAACACCGGTAGGTCCTCTTCCAGATGTTAATCCTTTTTCCATAGCCTTTTCAATGATTTCAATTGCTTTGGATTGTGCTTCACCTGAAAGTCCCAGTTCTGATGCAAATCTAGGCACATAATCAACAGGAGAAGTTGGCGGCAATTTAATATTTAATTCACGAGTCAGGAACCGGTATGTTCTTCCAACTTCCTTTTTGGTTACACGAGAAACTTCAGCGATTTCATCTAAAGTACGAGGTACATTACAACGTCTACATGCAGCATACAATGAAGCGGCAACAACCCCTTCGATACTTCTTCCTCTGATCAATTTATTATCTACTGCACTTCTGTAGACCACACTTGCAGCCTCCCTTACACTTCTTGGAAGTCCAAGCCTTGAAGAGTCACGGTCAAGTTCACTTAATGCAAATGCCAAATTCCTTTCAGTAGCTCCGGAAATTCTGATTTTTCTTTGCCATTTCCTTAACCTATACCATTGAGCCCTGTTTCTTGCAGGAATGTCACGACCGTAGATATCCTTGTTTCTCCAGTCAATCATTGTACTTAGACCTTTATCGTGAATAGTGTAAGTAATTGGAGCTCCGACTCTTGTACGTTTGTCTCTCTGTTCGTGGTCAAATGCTCTCCATTCAGGACCCATATCAACAAGATTTTCATCAATGACTAATCCGCAACGGGAACATACAACTTCTGCTCTTTCATAGTCGCCAATTAATTCTGTAGAACCACATTCAGGACATACTGTTTGCTTTGAATCATCATAAACATCACTTTGTCTTTTGTCGTCTACAGTTCTTCTTGTACGGCCTCTTTTAGGAGCCTCTTTTACTTTTTGTGTCGTGGTCTCATCCTCCTTCTTCTAGGTTTTTTGGATTTTGGTTTTGATACAAATAGTTTTTCACCACAATTCTTCTCTATTTTCTCTCGATTTGCAGATTTAAACAAACGAATAGAAATATAGGGTTCTTTAGTGGGTCCGAATACATAACTTACCTTACCTATTTTGTTTTTATTGCTGTCATAAACAATTCCACCAGGTGAAGGTGTTTTAGTGGACCTTGCTATTAATTTTCCAGAATTTGCTATATGCAAACTATTTCCTAAAAATTTCATAAAATCAAACTTAAAATCAAATCTGTATCATTTATATAATTAGAAAAAGGTAATATATAAAGGTATCGATATATTTATATATAAATATTGATGTCTATTTAAATGTTTTTCTATTTGAATCCGGCAATCTCGGCCAAGGTTTTGCCATCGGAGATATCTTCAATAATTTTTGATTCCTTGATTTTCACGCCAAGTGAGGCAACCATGGTTTTGGCAAACAGCTCCTTGGGAATTACAACAACTCCGCTTTCATCACCTATGAAAAAGTCGCCAGGATTTATTTTTACCCCTTCAACTTCAATACTTTCATTCAAAGTGCCCAATCCTAAAGCGGAACCTGCATTTGGACAAAAATTAGAAGCAAAAACAGGATAATCCATATACAACAATGCATCCAGATCCCTTGCGGAACCATAAATGACAGTTGCCCCGATTCCGTTATCGCGTGCGCAGGTTGAAGCAAGTTCACCCCAAATGGCCTTGTCATCAGAATCGACCTTGAAAAATAAAATATCCCCCTCATCTGCATCATCAATAGCCAGTGCAGATGTTCCCCAGTCGTCGCTTGAGGTTTCGGCGGTAAAAATGGATCCGAAAACCTTTTGATTGTTAACCGGTTTAATGGATGGGATTACTCCAGACCTTCTTGAAATTGAATTATAAGCATCTGAAACCTGACATGCAGATACATTTTCAAGCAAAGACATTAAATTGATATATTCTGTATAATTGTTGCCGTTAAAGCTTAAATCATCAATTGAAACATTATCTAAATTAATTTTATCAATATCAACACGTTTGTTCAAGTTTTTATTTTTTTTCAAAACATCATTTGGACTTATTGACATAATTCACCACTCACATAATACTATATCGCCCATGATTAAAATATATTTCATAGATTTTATATATTAGTTTAGCCATAATATTATTTGTAGTATTGAAAAAATACTTAATATTATTATATGCTCATAGAGTTTATTACATTATTCATTATTATAACATT
>OCTW011619085.1_pt1 | contig 10494 bp, 6 predicted proteins | sample 1539671 | NCBI WGS metagenome assembly OCTW01 (sample SAMN02144230, study PRJEB22623) | gut metagenome | biome: sheep rumen | host: Ovis aries | place: New Zealand
GGCCCTATGGGCCACCCCCTCTATCTTAGAGGGGGAGTCTGCAAGCCGTTGGACATGAGACAAATAGGTATGACTGACTTGACTCTCCCTATAAGCGGGGTCCCCTCTGGGGAATTAGAAATGGATTCCCTCGCAAAGCGAGGGAGTACCCCGAAGGGGGGAGGGCGTATGATACTAACTTTCCCCGGACACCAATAAATATGTATTATTGTTTCATGTCACTACTTATTAGTTATCTTTGTTCATAAAAAAGATTAAAAAGGAGGCATGTTCGCTTTTATTTTCGTAAATTCGCGCCGCTAATTGTATGCGCGCGCAAATGAGAAAGTGGTATTGGACCTTATCAGTGTTTATCGTTACTGTCTGCCTAACGGCGGTAGGCGGTAGTGTGCGCTATAGCCACTTTGTCACAAAAGGACAATTTCCCACAAGTTTGCTCGACACAATAGTTGCTGACCGTACAGACTCGTTACTGACTGAGGACTCTCTGTTTGCTATCACACCCGACTCGGTCTATCTCAAACCACTCGACTCTCTGCGTATCGCCTCTGAGCAGGCTGACACGCTGCACACTGACTCTGTCAGGAAGAAGGACAACGGACTGGATCAGCCTGTAAAATATGTGGCGCGCGACTCGATGACGTACAGCACGCTGACCCACGACATAAGCCTCTACGGCAGCAGCGAGGTGGAGTATCAAGATATGGACCTGAAGGCTGACCTTATTAGGATGAACACTGACTCGAGTCTGGTGCACGCCACGTTCAGTTCTGACTCTCTGGGCAACAGCATAGGCAAGCCGGTGTTTACCCAGCGCAACGACAGCTATGAGATGGACAAAATCTCCTACAACTTCAAGAGCCGGAAGGGATACATTCTCAATGCAACGACGGAGCAGGGCGACGGGGTTATCAAGAGCGAGAGTTCAAAGCGCGATGCTGACGGGGTTATTAACCTGATGCATGGCACCTACACTACTTGCGACGCTGACCCACCCCACTTCCACATATCGATGTCAAGGGCCAAAGTCTATCCGGGCAAGGAGGTGATTACCGGCCCGGCATACCTGGTAGTGGAGGGTGTGCCGCTACCGCTGGCGGTGCCTTTTGGATTCTTTCCGTTTAGCAACAAGTACTCCAGCGGATTTATGATGCCATCGTTTGGCAGCGAGACGGAAAGAGGTTTCTATTTAAAAGATGGCGGCTACTATTTTGCTATCAACGACAGGATAGATCTCACCCTGCTGGGCGAGATATACACTAAGGGATCATGGGGACTTAACGCCTCGTCAACCTATAAGAAGCGCTACAAATACGGCGGCAACTTCTACGTTAACTACCTGCACACAGTGGAAGGTGAGAAGAATATGCCTGACTACAGCGTAACAAAGAGTCTGAAGGTAATCTGGACTCACCGCCAGGACCCTAAGGCGAGTGTCAACTCGTCACTGTCGGCAAGTGTGAACTTTGCCTCTGAATCGTTTGAAAAGAAGAACCTCAGCTCGCTGTACGACCCCCTGACTTACTCGCAGAGCACTCGCACAAGTTCAGTAAGCTACAGCTACACATGGCCGTCAATTGGTCTTACGCTCAACAGTTCTGTAAACCTGAGCCAAAACATGAGGGACTCAACGATTGCGCTGACCCTGCCCAGCCTCAATCTGACGCTGGCCAGGTTCTATCCCTTCAAACGCAAGAAACTAAGGGGAAAGGAAAACTGGTATGAGAAAATATCGATGTCCTACACTGGCCAGCTATCCAACAGCATCACAACAAAAGAAGACCACCTGCTGCATTCTGACCTGATTAAGGAGTGGCGCAACGGCATGCAACATGATATTAAAACGAGTGCCACATTCCCACTGTTTAAGTATATCAATATCACTCCCAGCATTGCCCTTAAGGACAGGATGTATACCAACAAGATAATGAAGAGTTGGAACGATGATGATTATTCGGTAGAAAACGACACCGTTTACGGTTTCTATAATGTCTATAACTGGAATGCTTCCGTAGCTGCCAACACTACCCTGTATGGTTTCTACAAGCCGTCGCCATCTATCTTTGGAGATAAGATTATTGCTGTGCGCCACGTGCTTAAACCCAGCCTGAGTTTTAGCTACGCTCCTGACTTCAGTTCATCTTCTTATGGCTATTACGAGACCTACGTCAGGACTGACAAAGACGGCAACGTAAGTACCGTGCAATATTCGCCCTTTGCTCACTCCCTCTACGGAGTACCCGGCAGAGGACGAACAGGTAGTATATCAATGCAGTTGAGCAACAACCTGGAGATGAAAATACGCAGCGACCGTGACTCCACGGGCGAGAAGAAAATTTCGCTCATTGACGAGCTGAGCGGATCGCTGAGCTACAACATGGCGGCAAAGACCCGCAAGTGGAGCGACCTGACCACGCGTCTGCGACTAAAACTGAGCAAAAGTTACACCTTCAGCATGAGCGCGACATGGGCTACCTACGCCTACCAGTTTGACGAGAGGGGCAACGTGGTGGTGGGCGACCGCACGGAATGGAGCTACGGCAGGTTCGGACGCTTCCAGGGCATGTCGCAGAATTTCTCCTACACATTCTCCAATGCCACCTTCTCGAAAAAGAAAAAGGAGGAGGAACGCCCCGCCAAGGAAGAAAACGCCGACGATGAAGACGATGACTACGAGGAACAAAACCTTGACCCCGAGTTGGCGGAAAACATGAACTATTCTCCCAAACTGAACAATAGACGCCCCGAGGTGGACGAATTTGGCTACTTGCGCTTCAATATTCCATGGACGTTTACCGTATCCTATGGAGTGACAATGCGCGAAAACACTGCTGCCAAAATTAGAGTGAAAAACATGCGCTACCCTTATAAACTTACCCACACGCTCAACTTCTCTGGCAATGTACGACTCTCCGAGGGATGGAATATTAACTATGCCTCTGGATACGACTTCAACTACAAGAAGCTGTCCACCACCACGGCCTCGCTGATGCGCGACCTCCACTGCTTCTCAATGTCATGCTCGATAGTGCTGATGCCATACACCTCATTCAACTTCACTTTCCGTGCAAAGATGTCAACCCTAGCCGACGTACTGAAATGGGAAAAACGCTCATCCTACAGCACCAACATAGACTGGTACTAATTACCAGAGACTTTTCATAAATTTCAACTATCATACTGTTAACTTCCTATTATTTTCCCATCCTCCCCCCCACTAGGGAGATAAGATAGAGCTTTTAACAAATCATGCAGTTCACCACACCGATAAAAGACTATGGTCATACTTTCCTGCTCAATGAGGACGACAATATACTGTCGCTCGGCTCATGCTATGCGCAGGTCATTGGTCAGCGAATGGCAGAACGCAAGCTCCATGTGCTGCTCAATCCCATGGGGATGCTCTATAATCCACGGAGCATCTTCCAGACTATAGACACAGCCATGAAAGTTGCCGATGGTCAGACTACAGCACAAAATGCGGCAGGAAGCATGGTGTTCGAGGCCGCAGACCAAAGATGGTACTGCTGGCTTGCCTCGTCAAAGATTAGCGGAAAAAACCGCGAAGAGTGTATTGGTAATATGGCAGCCGCCCTGGAGGAAACTAGCCGAATGTTAATTAGTCTGGATGTACTGATGCTCACGTTTGGCACCGATCACTATTACACAACGACCTTGCAAGAGGGAAAAGAAGTGGTGGTAGCTAACTGCCACAAGATGCCAGCCAATATGTTTTGCGAGAAGACAATGACGACCGAAGATATAGCCGGAATCTTCGATTGCTGCCTCCGCCAACTTATTTCACTGAGACCTAAGCTGCGCGTCATTGTTACCATCAGCCCCTACCGCTACCTCAAATATGGGCTCCACAACAGCCAGCTCAGCAAGTCACGCCTTCTGCTGGCCACCAACACGATAGCCAACCACTATCAACAGGTCCACTACTTCCCGGCCTACGAGATAATGAACGACGAACTGCGCGACTACCGCTTCTACGCCGCCGACATGGTGCATCCCTCCGACGTGGCAGAACAGTATATATGGCAACAGTTCTGCACCAATTATATGGACACTCAGATGCAAATGCTAATGGCGCAACGTGAGAAAGAGCTGAAAACACTTACCCACAAGCCTATAAACAATTAACCGCCCTTCCCCAGCCTTCTACTCCAAAGAGATATTGAGGGTACCTTCGGGGCTTACTCCCTACTTCATTATGTCATACTCACTAAAAGATATTATAAACATTACAGGCTGCCAGACAATAGGTCCACTGGCCGACAGGTCCATTGACACCCTACTTACCGACAGCCGCTCGCTACTTAATACTGAGAGCACCCTCTTCTTTGCCATTACCACAAGCCACGGCAGTGGCAAATGCTATATCGACGAACTTTATGACAAAGGGGTACGCGCATTTGCTGTTGACGACTGCACTGACATCAACACCGACTCCATGGCCGATGCCACATTCCTCATCGGCAATACTATAGAGACCCTGCAAAAGTTAGCCTCCAGCCATCGCCAGCAACATGACAGCTTGCAGATGGTTGGCATCACTGGCAGCAATGGTAAGACCATAGTGAAAGAATGGCTCTATCAGCTTGTGGGGCACCAGCAACCAACCATACGTTCGCCGCGCAGCTATAACTCGCAGATTGGCGTCCCCTTGTCGGTAATGCTTATCAAGGACAACACCAGACTGGCCATCATCGAAGCAGGCATATCCTTGCCTGGAGAAATGCAGAAACTGGAAGCGGTAGTACGTCCGAATATCGTTGTTCTTACCAACATAGGTAGCGCACACCAAGAAAATTTCACATCCTTAGAGCAGAAGGCTAAAGAGAAGCTAATGCTGGCAGCCCATGCCGACAAGATTATCTATCCGAAGGAGGATGCCGTCATCACTGAAGTCATCGCCGAAATGCACATTGCCAAGGATAAATTGTTTGGCTGGTCAGACAGGGACGACACAGCTCAACTCCACATTTCCAACATCGCAACCGATAATCATTATACGACCATTACCTACACCATTGCAGGCAAGGACCGCGGCACCTATACCATTCCCTTTATTGACAACGCCTCCATCCAAAACAGCATTACCTGTCTGGCCACAGCCATCAGCCTCGGCTACAACCACGCAGAAATCGCACAAAAGATGAAAGACCTTGAGCCCGTTGCCATGCGTCTGGAAGTCAAGGAGGGGCAGCGTAACCTCACACTCATCAATGACTCCTACAACTCTGACATCAACTCTCTCAGCATAGCCCTCGACTTCATGTCTCGCAGAGGAGCGGAACATCTATCTTCTGGCCATAATGACGACACACACAAGGATAAAGCTGTACTCATTCTCAGCGACATACTGCAGAGCAGCGAAGACAAGTGCCAGCTCTATACCAACGTGGCAGAATTGGTGATGGCACACCATATTGATATGCTGATAGCCATAGGGCCTGAGATTGAGCCCTACCTCTCCCTATTTGCCATTCCCTACAAACATTTTGTCACCACCGACCAACTGCTGCAGAGTTGTCTGCTTGACTCCCTTCATGACTCTATCGTGCTGATAAAGGGAGCCAGAGCCTTCCGCTTCGACAAAGTCACAGCCCTGCTAGAGAAACGTGTACACGAAACCATCCTCGAGGTCAACCTCAATGCCGTAGTTGACAACCTCAATCACTACCGCTCGCTCACGAAGCCCAACACCAAAATTGTCTGCATGGTCAAAGCCTCAGCCTATGGAGCCGGCAGCATTGAGGTAAGCAAAACACTGCAAGACCACAAAGTGGACTATCTGGCTGTAGCCGTGGCCGATGAAGGTGTAGCACTGCGACAGGCTGGTATCACCAGCCACATAATGATTATGAATCCTGAGATGACGGCCTTCCACGACCTCTTCGCCTACAATCTGGAGCCCGAGGTTTACAACTTCCATCTGCTCCTGGCACTCATTCATGCTGCCAAGCGCGAAGGCATCACTCAATTCCCCGTCCACATCAAGCTTGATACAGGCATGCACCGCTTGGGATTTAACCCCACCGCGGACATTGACCGGCTTATCGGTCTGCTGCATGAGCAGGATGCAGTAAAGCCTGTGAGCATCTTCTCTCATTTCGTAGGCAGCGACGGAGCACAGTTTGACGAATTTACCCACCAGCAGTTTGCCATCTTCGACAAAGCCAGCCGCCACATACAACAAGCATTCTCCCACCGCATCCTCCGCCATATCTGCAACTCGGCAGGCATAGAGCGCTTTCCGCAATACCACCTCGACATGGTGCGCCTCGGCATAGGCCTCTATGGCATCAATCCCTTCGATAACTCCGTCATCAACACCATATCCACTCTTCGCACTACCATCCTCCAAATTAGAGACGTGCCCCCCACCGACACCGTGGGCTATAGCCGTTGGGGGAAACTGTCACGGCCCAGCCGCATAGCCGCCATACCCATTGGCTATGCCGACGGACTCAACCGCCATCTGGGACGCGGCGTAGGCTACTGCCTGGTCAATGGGCAGAAGGCTCCGTATGTAGGCAATATCTGCATGGATGTATGCATGATTGACGTTACCGACATCGACTGCAAGGAAGGTGACAGCGTTGAAATCTTTGGCGAGAACCTGCCCGTCACCGTGCTCAGCAATCTGCTTGACACCATCCCTTACGAAATACTCACCTCCGTCAGCGAACGGGTAAAAAGAGTGTATTACAATGATTGACCGCAAGACAATAGACCAAGTATATCAGGCAACCGACATAGTTGACGTTGTCAGCGACTTCGTGTCCTTACGCAAATCGGGAGTCAACTATAAGGGATTATGTCCCTTCCATGAGGAGAAGACTCCGTCGTTTGTCGTCACGCCATCCAAGGGCATCTGCCACTGCTTTGGCTGTCATAAGGGTGGCAACGCTATCAACTTCCTGATGCAAATCAACAACATGACCTACCCCGAGGCCATCCGATGGCTGGCTCGCAAATACAATATTGAGGTCATTGAAACCGGCATTGACGAGAAGGCTGGACAGGAGCGCAAGCACCGTGAGGCATTGCTCACCCTCAACCAGTGGGCCAACGAATACTTTCAGCGCACCCTTAACGACACTTCCGAAGGCCAGGGCATTGGCCTCACCTACTTCCGCAGCCGCCAGTTTCGCGACGACATCATCCACAAGTTTCAACTCGGCTACTGCCCCTCCTCCGGCTATGGTCTGGCCGATGCTGCTAGAGCCAACCACATCAGCACAGACAACCTTGTGGAGACAGGACTCTGCATCAAGACCAACAACGGCCGACTGCGAGACCGCTTCTTCGGTCGTGTCATATTCCCCGTCCACAACTATCTGGGCAAGATAGTTGCCTTTGGCGGCCGAATCTTGGAGAAGAAAGACAATGTCGGCAAATACCTCAACTCCCCCGAGTCACCCATCTACTCCAAAAGCAATGAGCTCTACGGCATCTACTTCGCCAAGCAGGCTATTCAGCGACAAGACTGCTGCTATCTTGTAGAGGGTTACACCGACGTTATCTCCATGCACCAGTGCGGCATAGAGAATGTGGTGGCATCCTCCGGTACCGCCCTGACCCATGACCAAATAAGGCTTATCAAAAAATTCACCACCAATCTCACCGTGCTCTATGACGGCGACAACGCTGGCATCAAGGCATCGCTGCGAGGCATAGATATGCTGCTGGAACATGGTCTCAACATCAAGGTGCTGCTCCTGCCTGACGGCGACGACCCCGACTCCTTCGCACGAAAGCACACTGCAGAGGAATACGTGGACTACATCAATCAGCACCAAGTGGACTTCATACGCTTCAAGACCGACCTCCTGCTGCGCGATGCCGGCACCGACGTACGCGCCAGGGCCACTGTCATCAACAATATTGCCGAGAGCATTGCGCGCATCGACGACACCATCACCCGCTCACTCTATATCACCGAGTGCGCCAGTCTTACCAGAGTACGCGAGGAGAACATCATTGAGGCCGTCAACTCCACACGCAATCGCCTAAAGCTGGCCAAGATACAGGAAAACATAAGGGATAAGGCTAGAAACGAAACAACCCAGCCACAGGAGAAGACAACTGCTCAAGAGGAGCAAAAGGTAGTCAGAAAAACACAGTCGCAGCTGGCAGTGGCAGAGGGTAACCTTATCAAGTTCCTTATACTCTATGGCGAGAAAGTGATAGGAGAATATGAGCAAAAAAACGGCACCACAAAGCCCGTCACCTTTGCCGAGTATGTCAATGCCATGATGACCAATGACGACCTCAACTTCACCAATCCTCTCTACAACTCCATCATGCAGGAGTTGCTCGATAACCTGGACAAGCCCTCATTCACAGCCAGCAACTACCTGCTCTCTCACCCCAACGACGCCATACGCAACTATGCCATGGCGCAGATTGCCGACTATTCCACTACTATCACTATAGACGAGAAAACCATCACCGCCCATCTTGACGAAACTGCCTACAAGCTGGTCAGCGAACTCACTCTCGCTACCATAGCCGACAAGATTACCGAACTAAGCCACCTCATCAACAGTGGTACACTCTCCGACGAACAGATGACCGAGAAGACCATAGAACTGGCCACCTATAAGCAGGCACAGATTCAACTCAAGAATAATAAACGTTGAAAAGCCCCTCATTCCTCATTCCTAACTCCTAACTCCTAACTCCTAACTCCTAACTCCTAACTCCTAACTCCTAACTCCTAACTCCTAACTCCTAATTCCCAAATGCACATCGCCATACTCGACGCTCATCCGCTCAATCCCGGCGACCTGTCGTGGGAGCCACTTGAGCAGTTAGCCACCATCAGCATATATCCGCGCACGGCCCCGGCCGAAACCTACCAGCGAGCCAAGAACGCCGACATCGTCATAACTAACAAGGTCTGCTTCGACCGCCAGCTTATTGAGCGGCTGCCCCAGTTGCGTTGTATAGTCGTTACAGCAACGGGCTACAACGTGGTCAACCTTGAAGCCGCCACTAAGCACGGCATCATCGTTTGCAACGCCCCGGCCTACTCCACGGCCTCCGTGGCGCAGCACGTCTTCGCCCTGCTGCTCCACATAACCACCCACGCCGGCGACTATGCCCACGGCGTGAGCCAAGGCAGATGGGAGCAGAGTCCCGACTTCTGCTACATCGACCACCCCACCACAGAGCTAGCCGGAAAGACCCTGGGTATAGTTGGCTTTGGCAGCATAGGCTCAGCCGTGGCAAACATTGCTAAGGCAATGGGCATGCGCATCATAGCACTTACCAGCAAGGAGCCCCCGGCACTGCCGCCCTATACTGAAAAGGCCGACCTCACCACCCTTATGCAGCAGGCCGATATCGTCAGCCTCCACTGCCCCCTCACCGCAGACACTCGCCACCTTATAAATACACGCACGCTCGCGCACGCGAAGCACGGCATGGTGCTCATCAATACGGCCCGCGGCCCTCTCGTTGACGAGCAGGCTGTGGCCGATGCACTGCACAGCGGCCAGCTGGCTGCCTTCGGTGCCGATGTGCTCAGTCAGGAGCCACCCAAGGCCGACAACCCACTGCTCTCTGCCCCCAATGCCTTCATCACTCCCCACATAGCATGGGCTACTCTCGAAGCACGCCAGCGACTCATGCAGATAACCATCGACAATGTACGCGCCTTTATCAGCGGTCACCCTATTAATGTGGTAAGCCAATAACAAACCGCCTAAGCAGTAAAATAGCAAAATTGTACAATAGTCAAATCGTGAAATCCCTATGCCTTTCGAACTACCCACCTTCTATCAGATACTCGACTTCATCGGCACCCTGGCCTTTGCCATCTCCGGCACACGCCTTGCCGCAGCCAAGCATTTCGACCTCTTCGGAGCCTACGTGGTAGGTGTCACCACCGCCATCGGTGGCGGCACCATGCGCGACGTGTTGCTCGGCACCCAGCCCTTCTGGATGACCAACGCCTTCTATCTCGTCTGCTCCGGCATAGCAGTGCTGTGGGTGGTGCTGTTCCGCCGCCACCTTGTGCGCCAGGACAACACGTGGTTCCTGTTCGATACCATCGGCCTTGCCCTCTTCACCGTGGTGGGCATAGAGAAGACCCTCGCCTTCGGCCTTCCCATGTGGTGCGCCGTCATCATGGGAGCCATGACCGGTGCCGCGGGCGGCATACTGCGCGATGTGCTCATCAACGAGGTACCCCTCATCTTCCGTAAGGAAATCTATGCCCTGGCCTGTGTGCTCGGCGGCATAGTCTTTGCTATCTGCCACAAGCTCGGCCTGGACCACAACATCACTGCCGTCGTAGCAGGTGCGTCTGTCATCATCATGCGCCTGCTGGCCGTGAAGTATCACCTCTCCCTGCCCAAGCTAAAAGTAGAAGGAACCAAAGAGTAGCCTTTTCGCTAAGCCAAATGAGCAGAATGATGCTTGCATCAAGTCTGCCATGGCGAGAATGCCGAAGGCATCGCGAACCGAAGCAGCACT
>OCTW013390174.1_pt1 | contig 10492 bp, 8 predicted proteins | sample 1539671 | NCBI WGS metagenome assembly OCTW01 (sample SAMN02144230, study PRJEB22623) | gut metagenome | biome: sheep rumen | host: Ovis aries | place: New Zealand
AACACGCTATCATAAAGGACTTTAGGGTCTGTACCTTCTTGTATTTGGATTCCTTCAAGCCGTTTTGCAAATTCTTCTCGATTCATCGTAAGTGTTATTATTCAACTTTAATATCTTTGTCCATACAGCTTCGAAACATTATTCATAGTAATAAGTTCACCATGACGCATATTCTGAAAGATGTTTACCCACTGATTGCCCAGCGATATAAACTCGCCCAGCTTCAGACACATCTTGCCGTCCTCGATGGTTAATCGTGTAATTTTATAATAGCCGTCAATATCACCGCCTACCATCGGAAGGAGGTAAACAGCTTCGAGAATGTTCACCTTTGGCAAGGTTTCCATGACGTATTTCTTAGCCTTATGCTCCAAGAATGTCTGGTAGTCTGCATCCGTTTTCCTGACAGTAACGGTAAACACATTCTTCGACTCAACAGACTTCGGCTGAGTATCGGTATAATACAACCCTCTCTGCGGCACACTCACTTCAAGCTGTTCAATGATGCTTTCGTCAAGGAGCACTTTGCGAAGGTGATTTTCTAAGAGCAATCCGCCTTCCTCATTTGGCAGTAATGGATAGGCACCGATATTAACTTCTTCAATGGATTTCAGGAAATAAGGCAACTGCTCATCGTGATCTTGCAATTGTTCCAATAGCAGTTGTTCGTCCATACGCCCGGGGAAGAGAATGTACCCACCGATGATTTCTTTCGAGAAACGTTGTTCACCTCGCTTACCGTAATATATGGCGTCACGGTAGTGGTGCATCGCATTGATGGTCTCAGGCTTTGGCTCGTCTTGCACATTGCCCTGTGTTGCATCGTCATCGCCACGGACACTATATTTTGCATCGTAGAGATAGGTCAATGTGATATCGCGGTTCTTCTTGTGAATGTGCATCACAATATCGGGTTTTTGCTCAGTCGTGGCAGAACGCATCTCATGTTCATCGCCTTTCCTATCAAACGAATACTGATAGCCCACCTCCACCAAATCCTCATTCTGCGGATTGGTATATGTGATGTGACCGCTGAGCGTGCCACCGTTAAACAAGTCGAAGGCATTCTGCGTGTCTTCATGAACATACTTTTCAAGATGTTCTTTGTTGTGAACATCTATATCCAACACCTTACAAACAAGCTGCTTCACCTTTAGGAAGCACCACAATTCATAGAGCCGCCAGATGGGCTGCACACCTACGCTTGTATCACCTTGTATCAGGTCGAGGCCGTTTTGCAACATAATCCAATAGCGGTAAACCTGCGAATAGCCGCTGCGCTGCTGAAGCACCATGCTCTGCTGACGGAACCCGTCAAAGTGTCCGATGCTATTAAAGAACGAATTGCGCCGAAGCATTTCCAGTTCCTTCTGCTTCTCCTTCAGATTCGCTATCTCGCTGTCCGATGTTTCATCTCCAAGCCTTTTCATAAGTAGTGAAAGGCGCTCAGTGATGCGTTGGAGTGTATATTTCACGAAACGGTTCTCCCTTGTATCCAAAGTTGCTTCCGTTTGCTCTGTCCTATAATATTTCCTTAATGCCTGTTCTTCATCATTCAGACGGTCATTGCTGAATCTTTCTGCCAACATGGGTGTCCAGCCTTTGATGCGCTCGGCTCTTCGGTATTCCTCATATTGGCGCATCTTGTTGTGGGGCTGATGAATGATAAAACGAACGGCCTGCACATAGCTGTCCACAATCTGCTTGAACACCGACAGCCAAATCAATTCGTTATTAGCTTCCCGACCCATCTCAAACTGTTGGAAGGTAAGTGTGAGGTAGCGGAAAACCAAGTCACCATATTCTGCCCTTATCTGCTGAATGATGATGTCAAGGTCGTGCTTCGTATCGAGTTTTGGTGACAGCACGTCAAACTCTATCTTGTGCTGTATGTGTTCGTTAGCGGTATTCTTATAGGCGAACTCCAAGGCAAAGTGACCTGGCTGGTTCAAGAAGTCAAGACTGCTACTGACGACGTACTCACCCGATGCTGTCTGTACCATGTTAAACATCGCCTCCACCTCCTTGTTGGGATGGATGATGTGCGGTTCCTCTGCGGCATCAAAAAACGTCAGCGTGAGATTATACTTGTGGTCTTCAAAGAACACTGGTCGGGCCTCGTGCCAGTCAGCCTCAGCCACATCGTCCATCTTCTTGCTGTCAGCATTATACACTCTCAGCGTTCCGCCACTCGCCATCACATAATTGCAATACCGCTCTGGTGGCAGTTGCTTGGCTCTCACCTTGAACTTCCGCCACGACATACCTATATCCGTGCTGCCAGCTTGGATGACATAGGCATCATGATATTTGTATTGCAATAGTTCCATACGGTGTTAGAAGAAGTTGGTATAATAGTTCGCCAGTTTATCATCCATTTCCTTCAACTTCCGAAGAACTTGGTTGTAGAGCGTGTTCGCATCAGTTTCCTCTTCGGGCTTAAAGTGCTTTTCCACGAAAGCCTTCAAATCCTTCAGCACATTGCTTTTGCCATTCTGCGTTTCCAACTGCTTCTGCTCACCCTGCACACGGGGCAGCACCTTTTCTAACAGAATAGCCAGTGTGGCTTCGCCTATCAGCCCTTCTATTTGGTCTGTCTCTGGGAAGTTGGCACGCTCTATCAACGTACTCAGATACAGCACCAACTCATTCTGCACACGATAGCTGACACGGAACGGTGTTTCATTCAGTATGCCATTGATACTGTCTGCTTCTGCTGTGCCATCAGAATCACCCAATAATGCTGGTATGCGATTAGAAATCACATCTTTGTATTTGGCAAACCGCGCATCGTCCAGCACTTCGTATGCCCTTACAAATTCTGCCTTGAAGGCTTCAAGCGGTATCGGCTCGTCTCTGTACTCAAGCAGCATCCTGCTCTCTGGCGAGAACATTTCCGACATCTTGCCACCATTCATCTCAATGGTAAAAGCACGGTCAATCACCTTCCGCGAGAACTGATGTGTGGTGTCGTCCATATTCACCGTACCAATCACGAAGAGATTATCGGGCAGCGTCAGTCCGTTCTCTTTTAAGTATGTAATGATTTCTGCGTCCTTCTCGGAGTACAAGAATTCCATCTTGTACTGCTTGTCACCCTCAATAATGTCGCCCTCGTCTTTCACCAACACTTTCTTCTGAAGCTCGCAGTTGCTGAAGCGGTCTTTGCTCAACAGATATTGAGTCTGTATCTCGTTACCTACTTTCTTTCGTGTTTCTAGCACGCTTAGGAACTCGGCAAAATACTGCTCTACAGGTGCAAGGTTCATCTCGTCCAAACAAAGGAAGAACGGCACATACTTATTCTGCGAGGCTTTATAGGCAAAGCGAATGAAATCAGTCAACTCGTACTTACCCGACAATGCGCTGTAATACCCCAACAATTCTGTTGAGTCATGCCAGTTAGGTTTCACCTCCACCAAACAATAGTTCCCTGGCGTAGTTCCACCTTCATTCCGCAGTTCACCATCGGGGCAAGTCATAAATGCCAATTCCTGCACCTTCTGGCTTTTTCCTGTACCAGAGATGCCAGCAAGAAGAAGAAAAGGCTTGGTACGGAGGGCTATAATATACGGTATGTCCTTCTTGCCTATCTTTGATTTTCCATTATTTAATATTGCTTCAATGCTTTGCTTTATTGTATTATAATCAACAATCTTTCCGATTTCATGTGGTATGCTTGGAACCCATATCAAATGTTTGACACGTTTGATTTTGCAAGAATAGAACTCCTTTGTATGAGCAAATATAGCCTCCATCGTGGACCGAACATTCCCGCTACCATTTAAGACATTATCGAACTTGAATGGGATATTTTCTTTAATATTAGCAACCAATGAATTGAGGATGTCCGTGGTCATACTCGCATTCTTTTCCGAACCATCAGCATTAACACGAGCAATCTCTACCTTGTGGTTCTCCTTATCTACAGAAATAAGTTTGGCCTTACTATCTCCTCCACTAACGTAGTTGAAGTCTGTATTAACGGGGAGTTCTTCTATAAGATTTAGAATGTGTTCTATTGTAATATTCATATTTCTGGATTATGTTGATGGATGTAATCGTAAATTGTTTCAGCAATACCATGAGCAGCTACGAATGGGACGCCATTGCCTATTGTTTTGAAAGCATCAGTCAATGTAATATCGGTTGGAAGCACAAAATTTGCAGGCAGTGATTGAATTGCCAGTGCTTCCGAAACAGAGATTCTGCGGGGCAGAAATGGATGTATATGAACTTCATTATTGCCGTATGCTGCTGTTGGAGAATATCTCCACCTATGCAACCTCTTATAACATTTCTTTTCATCATCACCTTCATCTTTTGTGGCAAACCTGCGGAGGCCTGCTCGTGGTTGGAAATACATGTTTCCGTTGGGATGATGTTCCACGTCATTCCGACTCCACCAGTGCATGACTGTCAATTCTTCAATAATACCAGTAGGGATTATCGTTTGAATACCTTCTCTATAGGGTTCCTTCTTGGGCCAAGGTAAACTTTTTATTTCATCTAAATTGTATATTTGATGTTGCACCCACGGAAAATCTTGTAATATCCCATTCTCTGCAGGCAAATGCAATGCACATAGTGCTTTATTACTAAATCCGACAAGGATAATTCTATCTCTATCTTGCGGAGCACCATACTCAAGAGAATTAATTAGTCTTTCTGTCAAAGAATACCCATTATCTCTTAATTGCTGCTTTAATGACTCAAAGAATTCTCTGTGCCTTGCTGTCCTGTATAATCCTTTCACATTTTCGAAAAGGAAAAAATCTGGCTGAACTTGGCAAATTAAGTCTGCATAAGTTTGTGACAATTTACCATTATCTCCTTCTTTTCCTTTATTCTTCCCTGCTACACTAAAATCTGGACAAGGAGGACCGCCTATAAATCCAGTAAGAGCATGTTCTTTGGACTCATTAACCAAATTCATCAAGCCACGAATCATTTCTGGATGAGTTCCGTCTACATAATGAATAATGTTTTCTACATGGTGTCCGTATAAAGGTGCTGGAAGCCCCATGTTTTTACGTGCATATTGATACACATCATTGAAAGCCTTATGAAACTCATTAACAAACACAATATTGTAGTGTCCTTCGAGTTCAAAGCCCAAATCCAAGAATCCTGCTCCAGAAAAGAATGAAAATATATTCATTGCTCTTTTTTACGAAATCTTAATAGCTTTAACTTACCCACTAACTCTTACGAGTTACCCACTAAGTGTATTATAGTTACCCACTAACTTGTTTTAAGTTGATTTTCTGGCATACTCTCTTCATTTGTTAAAGAAGAGAATACTAAGGAATCATCACCTTCAAAGACCAATGCTTCCTTGTTATGAACCAGATCAACTGCTGCCCAAGGGTCAGTTTCGTTTAGGATTGCAATTTGTTCGTCAAAAGTAGCCTGCATTTTCTCTTTGGATGCTTTAATATTGCTACCAGAAAGAAAACTTTGCAAGCCAGACAAAGCACTGACGACAAAAGGCTCACGCTCACCCCGTACTATAAATGTGTCATTATAGCCTACAAAAAACAACAAGCCAAGTCTTTTCAAATATGGAAATAAGTTAACCGCACAAGAGCATGCTACGCTATAGAAACCTTTGCCCGCAAAATTGTAATTTGTAGTATGAGTGGACACCACTTCAGCATCATCTTCATTATATATTCCATCATCATCCCCATGACCAGCAATGAAGCATAGTTGATGTTCCGACATTGCTCCTACTACATTCTGCTCATTCATGTCAGGAGGACACACCGAAGAATACTCAATGCTGTTGTCTGCACAAATCTGCTTTGCTTCGTCGGCACATGACTCCATGAAATCATGAAGTACGGTTCCTGCATCATTGTTATATGCAATTAAGACTTTACTCATATATTATTTCTTGGAACGCTGTAATTGGTAAATATAATACTCGTTCAATTTTTGCTCAAATGACTTCCCGATGGAAGACTGGAGACGCAATTCAGAAAGAATGTCGGCCCAAGTATATGTCTTACCAGTAGAAGCCTCACTATAGGCCTCTTTGTTATTGTCTTCTGGATGACGAATAAGCCATTGCTCCAAGACGCAATCAAACTTTGTATTCCAATTTGCACGGATTTTATCAATGATGGCTGTGACAGAGTTGAAATCGTCATTGCTCCTATCTAAATAGAAGAAATTCTCTTCGTTCATCATCTCAATGATAGAATCAAGCGGTATGTCTGTACCCAATTGATTAGCAGACATCATCACTATATAAAGTAATGAGGTTTTCTTTCTAATTTCTTTCAGTAAATCAATACCCTTCTTGCGATGACCACTGAAATTCCAGTCAATAAAAACAATCATCTTGTTGTTTAAATTGTCTAACACATATTCCAAGCCTTTATCAGGGTTCTGGAAAACATGCTTATAATCTGCATCCTTATAATGCTTTCTGATGTTCTGAACAAAGGGTTCTTCCTCAGACAGATTGTCGTCTATAAAAACTATCTTAAAGTCCATAGTCTATTGCTTTTTAAATGGAATTGTTATTTTTATTGTTGTACCTATCTCGCCAAATTCACTTTCAACAACAGAAACCGTGCCACGAAGAGACTCTACGCGGGTCTTCACAATATATAATCCAACACCTGCACCACCTTGTTTCTCTGTTGTTGTATAATACAGAGCAAACACCTGTTCCCAGTCTTCTTGTGGGATTCCTTTACCTGTGTCAGAAACAAAAATTTCCAACATGTCGTTTTTCACTTCATACGAACAGCGAACTATTTTTTGCTTGGAATCAGCCATTGCTTTTACAGAATTGTCTATCAGGTTCTGTAAGATGTCCCTGAAGAACTGGCGATTTGTATTTAATACCAATTTGTCAGGAAAATCCGTTTGCAAAGCAATACCCTCGCGTGAAAAAACATCATCATAGTCGTTCACAATCTCTTCAAATGTTTTCTTCAGGTCAACTTCTTCTGGATTGATATTTGACTGAGAATAGCTAAGCATATAGTTAATGACACGATTCAAGACCTTGAATCGCTCATACATTTGTTTAGCATAAAGTTGGAAGAGTGTTTCTTCATCAGGATCGGGATAGTATCGATAGAAGAATTCTATTCTGTCTCGTATCTGATTCAACGTAGTCCGAACAGCATGCGTAATGGTAATTGCGAATTGCTGCAAGGACATAATACTCATATATATATTCTCCTTGCGAGTAAAATCCTCTAAGGCTTTCTTTTGCTCACTAATGGCCGTTTTAACGCTTTTGCCAGTTTTCCTGACTTGTTTAAGAAGAGGCTCCACTGCGGGTTTAAGTTCAGGTTTCTGGGCCACGATATCATTAAAGGCTGACATCAGGCTGTTAATATCATCTGATGCGGTCTTTAGTCCTTCCTCAGCATTGTTACGTTTTGATTGGCGCATTTCCACCTTATAGTCTTGAAGAGCATTCAACTGGGTAATAATGAATTTCTTGAGTTCCCTGTACTCTTCATTATCTACAAAATCTTGTCGGTTTGTTGCGTCAATAATCTTTGGGTTTCCTGCTGACGTTATTTCTATAGTCCCAAGAAATTCGCGTGTGCTTATCCTACTGAACATATCACGCCAAAGTCGCTTGTCAATTCCAAGCACATCTCGTTTTAAGTCAGGATTCTCATTGGTCTCGGCAAATGGAGTTGCTATGATTCCATCCCGATAGACCTTGAATCCGTCAATAGAATCATTGGGAAAAGCCTTTCTGTAATTACGTCTGGCAGTATCATCAAAAAAATAAATATTCATTTTGACTCCACCAAAGGACTTTAACGGAATCAGATGATAGTCAAAAGTCTTTTTCTCTTTATCGTAATAAACACTTTGCTGTAGATTGGTTTTCTTGTCAACACCGATACTAATTGAAACGGTTGCCAAATCGAAATCATCTAAGGTCCTGACAGCATCCTGGTTAATACCAAATTCAGGTGCGAGAACTTTCACCTTAAACGGGTAGTTAAGATTTGCAAAGGGAGAAACGATCTTGGATATTTCACGCATCAGATGCTCAATCTCCTTCTTCGTCCAAGGGTCTCGTATTACAGATATGACAAGCTTTGTACCCGACTCCTCTTTATTTGGGGCATCAATATACGAATATGAATTTTCCATGTCTGTGAACAAGCGTAATTCTGTCTCGCCGTTCATCTCACGATAATAGGCAGCCCAGTCAATGTCCACTTTAAGCCATCTATCTTCACCCCTCTTCTTCGTTATGATAGAAACGTAATCCCCCAGCTTGTCAACAGCAAAACGGCCAATACCCTTTTCGCCCACACATTTTCGATTATATGGCTCTGGCGAATACGGATGAGAGCGCTTGCTTGAAGTTCCTATGACCATCCACTTATCCCTGATATCTTCAAAAGACATGCCATAGCCATCATCTTCAACCCGAATAACAGGATCCTTTTTCCCTGCACCAATATTTTCAAGAGCAACCGTCACATTCTGGGCATTTGCATCATAGCAGTTCTTTACAAGTTCAAACAAAGCTGTAACGCGGTCTGTTATCAAATCGCGCCCTATCAGCCGGAAAGTGCTGATATCAAATCGCCATCTCAATGTCTGGTTACTATCCATATCGTCTATTTATGGTTTCTTATATGTCGTTTGATACTTTCTGCTATTACTTCTCCCAATTTGGGTGGAACAGCATTACCAATGTAACGAGATGCTTTTACTAAGGACACCTCTTGCTCATTGGGGAAAAATTTATAATTTGTTGGGAATGTCTGGAACAAAGCTGCCTCACGGGCGGATATTGCTCTGTTTTGGACTGGATGTCCAAAACGACCATTGCCAATGCCTGTACATAGCGTAGTCATTGTAGGCGCAGGTTCTTCCCATTTCATACGCCCATAAACACTGCCAAAACTTTTGCCACTTTCTTCTTGGTGGCATTTAAGCTGTAGCTCTTTTGGCCAGTCTTTCCAACCACCGCCATAAGGTGTTGCTATCATCCTTTGCATATTCAAAGGAGACAAAGCACGGCATCTGTGTAAAGCATCACTTGGGCAACCTTCTCCCGCATCTAATGGAGGCAGATTGCCGATAGCATCCCGCACCGTGACATAATCCTCTTTTTTATGTGTTGCTGGTATCAAAGTTATTTCTCCAAATCGGGAAGCCAATAAAACTAAACGCTTACGTGTCTGTGGGATGCCATAATCCGGACAGAAGACAACCTGGTATTTCACGTAATAATGCTCGTCTTGCAATGTTCTCACGAAATCCGCCAAAACGGACTTCAACTTAAATGAAGCAATGGCAGGTACATTTTCCATCGTCACAATATCTGGCTGTACTTCTTTTACTAAGCGACCAAATTCATATAATAAGTTGTATTTATCTTTATCTTTGTTCTTGTTCTTGAATGCATATGAAGAAAAAGGCTGGCATGGTGCGCAACCAGCTAAAACTTTTATAGATTTTTTTGAATATAATGGTAATATATCTTTCTTCGTGACATCCCTTATATCTTTATAAACAAACTTTGCTTCATTATTTGTTTCGTAGGCATACTTACAAGTCGCATCCAAGTCAAAGCCTTCAAGAATCTTAAACCCTTTTGACTTCAGGCCATAACTTAGTCCGCCTATTCCACAAAATAGGTCAACGACTTCTATAGAAGGTAGTCTGCCTCGTCTTTTATGAATAGTATGTTCAGCCATAACACCTATTCTTTCATAGTCCACAATAAGTCATCCACGCTGACACTAAGAATCTGTGCCAGTCGGATGAACATCTCTACATTAGGCTGGGCGGCGTTTGTCACCCATTTAGATATAACCGCAGGGTCTTTGTCAAGGATTTCCGACAATTGCTTGTTGGTCATTCCTTTCTCTGCAAGTACCACCTTTAGGCGGTTGATCCTTTTACGCTCCATTCGTTTATTTATAATTCGGCTACAAATTTACACAAAAAATCTCAAAGTCAATGTTCGTTAAGTAAAAAAAGTGGTAATTGTGAGTTAAAAAAATGTGTTTATATTCAATTATCCTTGCCAATTCGATGATTTTCATTCCTGTTTGTTAGTTCTACGACCTCATGCATAATCTGCACTAACTGCATCATGTACTTCTCCAACTTACATACAAGTGCCATTGCTCTTCGTTCTGAGAAATGACTTTTCAATTCTTTCAGAGTTTGGTTATAATTGTTGCCCACCATACGGAATTGAACATGGAAGTCGCTCAACTTGGTATAATACTCATGCAGACTCTTGTCGAAAGTCACCACATGGAATGGCTATCCAAAAATTCGCGCCTTGATGAATGCGGACTTGCTTGTCATGCCAGAATGCTCAAACATCTTTAGAAAGCGTATATCTTCTTCACTACTGAAGTTCACGGAATAGCGGTTTGTTGCTGGATCCAATTTGGGATTGCATGACAACTTTCAGGAGAACTGTGCCATTGAGTTCTTGCTCTGGCAAGCGAACAAGTTCGAGCGATTGAGG
>OCTW011102439.1_pt1 | contig 10491 bp, 4 predicted proteins | sample 1539671 | NCBI WGS metagenome assembly OCTW01 (sample SAMN02144230, study PRJEB22623) | gut metagenome | biome: sheep rumen | host: Ovis aries | place: New Zealand
AATACGCCGCGCCAATAGACGCGTAGGGGGCGACTGCCCCCTCACAACCAAAACAACGTTCTAACTGAAGAAATCGAACGCATCTACTGCAAAAGCAATATTGATCTGGAATTCCTCGCGCTGCACTTGCAAGCCGTTTTCGTCGGCGATGACGAGGTAATACAGATCCGTGTCGTTGAATTTGAGCGACTTCAGATTGAAACCGCACCGGAACGTGCGTTCCTGCGCATTGTCGCTCGTCTTGTCTGCAATAATCTTTGCAATATCGCTTACTTGCTTGCCGTTACTGTCCGTGAAATACAGCTGATAGGTTGCCGCCTCGCGATTGCCGCCGACAGCTTCCTTCTGGTAGAAGTTCAGCGAGAAGATCATGTTACTGATGGTGCGATTTGGGGATAACAGGGTGATTTCTACGGGCTTCGTGTCGTATTTGCTCTTGTTATTCTTGTATTCCTTCGACTGGTTTCGCAGGAAGTGATACTCGATGAGCGGAACGACCATTTCCTGAAGGCTTATGCCGCCATGCACGAAATTCAGACCTGCACCTGTCTTTTTGAGGCGGATATTCTCTTTGGGAGCAAAACCGTCGTATTCCGTATTGCCCTTTAAAAACATGACTTTTTGGAGATAATCCGGATTGGCATTTTTCTGCATAATCGCATAGCGCCTGCCGTATTCGATCATCTGATCTACAAATCCGGACTTATCGACCTTATCCTCTTCGCGCAGTGGGCTGTAAGTGTATAGAAAACCGTGATCTGCGGTGACGAGGATGTTTGTGCCGCCCCATTCATTGGCAATAATGCGCATCAGGTTTTTCAATTCTTCGATGGCTGTGTCGCAGGCACCGAAAACCGAGCTTTCCAAATGACCTGCTTCATCAATTGTATCGTGGTAAATATAGACCACGTTCATACCTTTGACGAGTGCCTGGCGCTCGGTACGTTTCATGCCAATGATGTCTTTGTACTTCAGCGCAACACTGGTTGGTTTTGCTGTTTTCAGGAGCTTATCGCGGTTGCTTGATTCTGTAGACTGTCCATCCGCCAGGACAGCCAATCGCTCATTTTTCCCTGTTTTGAGTTCGACAGAGAGTTCCTTATGCGGGAGAAGCGCCGCCATACCGAATTTAGTGATGGTCGGGAAGACGGCCTGCATGGATTTCAGTTCAACTTTTGCCTGCGTCTCCCGTCGCAGACGCTCCGCAAGTGCTGCTGCCACTTCGTAGCGCATGGCATCCGAGATGATGACATAGACCTTGTTGTCGAACCTTGCGACTTGTTGACGATAGAAATCCGTTTGTTGAGGCACTTCGACCTTGCCACACGTCTGGAGCTCGTTTGCACAGGCATCTGACCAGTTTTGGCCCAGCTGCCCCAGGAACCATGTCACATACAATCCCTCGACTTTATCCGTGACATGTTTGAAAAGGTCGGAAAGCTCATCGTGATAGTTCTTCAAAACCTCAGCATTGGTCTTGTGAAACTCCCGATAATAGGTGTCCATTTTGTAGTATTCTGTCGTGTATTCCTTCCAGATTTTTGCAGGTTCAACCGTATGGAATCCCGCAGAATGCGCTTTGTAGAAAGCCTGCATTCTGGCAACTTGCAGAATGCCTTCGTAGTAATTCTTTACCTCATCGTACCACACGCAGGTTCGTCGCATTTCCACAGCCTGAGTAATCGTATGGACATCGATGATATTGTCGCGAATCTCGGTCATTAGTTTGACAAGGATGATCTCATGGATGCACGGAAATACTTCGGTATCCATCAGTTCAGCAACTTGCAGCTTCATAAAGCGCTGCGAGAGTTTCAGTTCTTCCTCAATGGTCAGGGCAATATCATAGATTCCCTTGTTATCTTCACTGTGCATCCAATCAGACACAAAGTCATAGCAGTATGCCTGATGCGGAGATGAGATGTACATCTGAAGACCGGCAAAAACCTCCTGCCGCATGGTTCGGGTGGTTGCGGTAAGCAGGATGTGTTTTGCCAGTTCTTTTAGAGTTCCAGGTTCTGAGTTCTGAGTTCCAGGACTATCATTCTCCGAACTCCGAACTTCGAACTTCGAACGAACAAACCCAGTTCCTCGCTCTACCATGCGCCAAAACGCCTCATCAACCTCGTAGGTTACGAACTCCTGATAGAATGTATTCGTATCTGTCTGGAGGCCTGCTTGCAACACGGCTTTAATAATTGCGTTTGGCCTGGCATCTTTTAATCCGGCGAGTGCCGCCATGATCGCCATCTGTAACAGTGCTGGTGTGGTAGGTATGGCAGTTTGTGAGGTTACCTTATTCCGGCGATTCTGCGCATTGAAGAACTTGCGGTACTGCTTGAAAATAGACCGAAGTGCAGGCGTTTGGGGAATGCCCATCTCATCCATCCACATGGATACCAAATCCGCATGAAACTCCTCCCCATAGAGTTCGATGTCCAGCAGCCAGTTATCCTCGTCAGACTTGTAAGCAAAGGGACGGTACACCAGATAATTGCTGTCGGGATCATCCACAGCCAGCAGTTTCTTCACACTGAAGTTGTTGCATCCAGTCAGTGCAACGATCTTGGCATCGTCGAGCGTGATTTCATCCAGTTTGTCTGCAAACTCACGATCCTGATCAACCCAAACGATGATCCGGCGCTTATAGAACTCAGGCAACGGTGCCGCAAAGCGACGATTCAGTTCTTGGATGATTGTGTCGATGTCCATTTGGCTACCTTTCTCTGACTCTTTCTCTGACTCTTATTAACCATTAAGCTGAAAAATCAATGACTTACGTTCACATTCTCTGACTTTTTCTCTGACTTTTCTCTGACTTTTCTCTGACTTTTCTCTGACTTTTCTCTGACGGTTGCGCTTCTTACTATGATTCTTGCTTTTCCTTTGGTTTTAGCGGAAATTGCCCATACACTGAGTGCTTATTCCACCCATCAATATCCACAACATCCACAGATTCTATAAGTTTTACGTATGTTCCAGGGCATTTCTGTAGCTCAAAAGGAAGTTGTTTTTTTAGACGATTCCGTAATGCTTTGCGTGAAGTAGAATTCCCTTTTGGGTATTCAAGCACACAAATATAATGTATTGGTTTATTTTTTCCAAATAAGCGCAAGTAATGCAAAGAGTCATAAAACTTCTTTACCAATTTATTAAAATTCGTATCATCAGCAGGATTATACTCTTTGCCTTCTTTCACGTGCTCACGGGCTTCAGAAATCATCGCATTTTTATACTCTATCAAAAGAAGACTATCCGACGTTTCAATTGCAAAATCTGCATCAGATAATGTACTCACGCCATATTTATTATAGAATTCTTTGATTTCGTTCGTTGCCCAGATTGCATCTTTGCAATCAATGCCATAGTGTCCATGTTCTTCCATTAAAATACCAGGCATGATGTCACCTCACAAATCGTATATTTCGTCCAGAAGCTTATCAAATGCTGAAACGATGGCATTATTCTTCAAATCTGCAAATTTTTCCTTTTTCTCATATATTAAATTGCCACTCTTGCTTGCATGAGATAGAGAATGAAACGCAATGCTATCATTCTTCGTTTTTCTAACTTCGAAATAGCTGGCAATCATATAGTCATGCGTTGAAACAAACACTTGAACGCCCTTTCTTTGTAATTCCAAAAGCAATTCGACGATAATAGAAATATATGATGGGTTGATATTGGATTCAGGTTCATCCCAAAATAATATAGAGCCATTTTCCAAAGTTCCATTTTTTACCAGTTGCCATAAGAGTGCCATCTTACGAATTCCCTCTGCGACCAAATTGAACTCTTGCTTAGAACTTCCATTTACTAAATAAAACTCATCGCGTTTCCCATCATACAGAACTTTTCCATGTGTGATCTCTTGAATACGCTTTAGCATTGCATCCTTCATTGCACTATTTCTTCCGACAGAAATATCAATTTTTGCTGCATTAATAATATCCAAATAGGTGTCATCGAATCGAACATTGTTCTTTTCTGATGCTGCGTTCAGATTATAGCTGTGCGACAGGATTTCTTTGGCAGGAATAAAAATACTATTTGACTGTGCAAAAGATTCCTCCCAACCTTTCTCACCTGTTACCTCTGCCTCCCACTTTTTCGTCTTCCCATGAAAACTTGCATTTAATACTCTTTCTTGCGTAATCTCTCGCTCTCCCGCAAAAATACGAATCAATGCGCTACGGTTGCCTTGCTTTCTTGTGATTAGACGAGAAATCTTATAGTCGTCTGGAAGCATGGTTGAAACAAGTTTATGGGAAAAAGAAATCCTCTGATCGACACATTGACATGCCGAATATAGCACCTTAAAAAGGTGCGTTTTGCCTGTTCCGTTTTCTCCAATAAAGATATTGATGCCTGGATCAAACTCTATTTGATGATCTTCAAAAACAGTGTAGTTTTCTAGTTTAATTCTCTTAATAATCATCCTTCTACCCTCCCTTTACTTCACCTTCGCCAACACATCCTGGAACTTCGCATAATTCACCTTCACACCGTCGTCCAGGTCGATCGCGATCATCTGGTCGGCGAGGTGGTGAATCTTCTCTTCGTAAACCCTAAGCTCCGTTGCCTGATCCTGCAATTTTGTGAGCTTCTTATTCAGCTTAACGCGCTCGCCTGTCGATGCACCGTTTATCCGCTGTTCCAGGTCGGCGATGGCTGTGCGATAGCGCGACTGTTGTTCATGGACGTAATCCGTGCGAATGCGGGCAATCGTGTCTGGCTGATAGCGGTGCATGTAAATCAGGCACTTAAAACCGTTCTTCTTGCCACTGTCGAATAGCCAGTAAATCGGTCGTTTCTGGTAGATTTTGGCGTGATCCTCAAAGAAATCGTTGAGGAAGTATTTGCGGATGACCTCACGCGAGGAACCTTTGCCGCCAAGCGCATTCGCAATAAAAGACAAGTTCTCTTCCAGCGTGTCTTTACCGTATCCGACTTCAACGAACTTCACAAAGCGACTGACGATATCGTCCTCGAAGTATTCATCATCCGTCACAGGTATGATGTTGTCTGCATCTACGCCGAAATGAGAGTGCACCAAGTCCGTGATTTCCACATTCTCGGCAATATCGCGCAAATAGCAAAGACTCTTATGAGCATCTACCTTTTGGCTTCGATCCGGATTCACCACTAACCACTGATCACTAAACTCACCACCAGCGAAAACTAAGCCATCCTTATCCAGCGAATACCTTCCGAACATGCAGCCCACTGCATACGAAATCAGGCTCTTGATCTCTCGCTGTAAATCCGCTTTGCGCACGGTCACGTCTTTGTCTTCGACATCTGGCGTCAGTTCATCCTGTAAGCCGTAGATGTCGATGAAAATGCGGTTCAGTTCTTCTTCATTGGATTTGAGCTGGTTGAAACGATCTTCGCATTCCTGCGACCATTCCGAATAGGCTTCTTTTACGGTATCAGCGTTTCGCAACAACGGATGACGCACAAAATCCCATGAAGTCTCAAAGGAATCCCAGTCTTTTTTCGCAATTTCAATACAATTTTCAGTATGAGCATTGACTATAGTTTCTTGCAATTCAATTCTAATAACTGGCATGCTCGCAATATGTCCTGCTTCATAATTCAAAGTAGGTGATATCATAGAAAGTATAGTTTTAGCAATCTTACTATTAAGAAATGCAAAATCGTAAAACATAAACACTGAATTTTTATAAAAGATGCAGCATCCAGCAACATCGAAAATAAAGCCATTTGGATAGTATCTAAACGCAACACTTCCGCTGGATACTTTTGACCAACTAATACATGGCTTAAAGTATTCACTTATGCTTTTAATTGTTCGTGTCACTGACTTATATAGCGATACAGCATAATCTTTAATTTCTTTACCATCATTTTCATAATTGATTAGATAGTCTGCATTTCCATACCATTTTCTAAATTCTCCTCCTTTGTTATATGGAAACCATTTTTTCTTCGAATTGAATGCATCATGTGCATTTATTGAATTAAATGATATCTTTTTATATTGAACTTCAAACCATAAACGAAGAAATCTATTATTATCCGATGTTGCCATTCCTTGTCGTGTGTCACCTTTGTTTTTTAGTCGTTCTCCAATACTAAAATCATAAAGAATGTTCTCACTCACCCAATATGCCACAGGCGAACCTGGGATTTTGGAGAAGTTGTCTGTGTTGACCTGTGCAAATCGATTACCTTTGACAGGAAAGATATAAGGCTGTTCATTTACAATATCTTGTAGTTTGATGTGATTGTAAGTCCCTTTATAACCATGGATTCGTGCATTCTTAAACACAGTCACTGCAGTTCCGAATGCTATTCCCATCACCATGTTTTCCATGTGCATGAGATTTGTAATATCAAATGAATTTAATATTTTGACTCTCATGTCTTCAAAACTGGATAAAAACATCCAGCTTTGCATCGTAACCATACAATTAAACCCATTTCGGGTCGTTAGCATATTTCCACGCTCTATGAAGCAGGCAAATAGATCAGCTTTGCAATCAAGATGATGTTTTTTGACATAATCGCTAAGCGAAGTATTCATCCCCGAACTGCCCATATACGGCGGATTCGTCACCACGATGTGATATTTCTGGCTGAGTGCATGTCGGAAGTTCCAGCGGTTTAGTGTCATGCTATAATTTTCATCAAACAATCCACGATTGGAAGGCTCTGGGGCAGGTTCCAAAGCATCTACGATAATCAGTGAACCGTATTCCAATCCTTCAGGATAGCCTTTTGGGGAGTAAACATGGGGCTGCACATTCCGCGTAAAGAAACGTCTGTCGTATTGTCTTGCTTTCATCATCACAGCGAAATAGGACAACTGAGCGGCGCGTTCGTCGATGTCCAGTCCCCACAGGTTGTGCTCGACGATCTTGGTTGCAGCTTCTCGTGGCGTAATGCCATAGTTCTCATAAATGCTGACCAATACATCAAAAAGCACACAGAGGATGTGACCCGAACCACAGCAGGGATCGATAACGCGGATTTCCTCTGGCTTCAGCGCTGCGTATTCTTTGCGTATTTCCGCCAATTGCGCCTGTACCTCAGGATCCTGCTCTGCTTCTTCCAGATAGTAGTTCCATTTCCCATCCTCTACGCGCACATAGCCATCGGCATTGTGTTCGGGCAGGAACTTCGATTTTGCGGTAGGGTGTCCCTCTAACCATAACCGACCGAGGCTATTCTCGACCATGTAATGCACGATCCAGTCCGGCGTAAACAATTGCGTCGCCGCAGGGATGTTTTCCTTGGTGATCTTGATATTCTTCTTCAAGTCGGCAAAGACTTTGTCCTTCGGTTCGGTGTTGTAATACTGATACAACCAACCGATGATCTGCACCTGATCCGTCCAGTCTGCCTCGGGGATCGTCGTCACCATCTGCTCAATGACGCTGCCTTCGCGAAGCAGGTAATCGGGGAGCAACAGCTCGGTGTAATCGTCGATTCGCTGGAACATGCCCGGCAGAATGCTGTTCAACGCATTGCACTGCACGATCAGCAGGTACTTGAACAGCTCCTCGCTCTGGTTTTCGTTCTCCAGCGCATAGACCTTCTTCATGTCCAGGCCATCCAACTCCAGATGGATGGCTTCGGCGAGTATCTGCGGTTTGAATTCGCCTGCATCGTTGGTGAATACGCGAACGTGCGAGGGCAGGTACCCATTGACCTCCATGAACCGCAAAGCCGCAAAACGGTTAAACCATGTGTATGCCACTTCCTCCATGACCTGGGTGAAGCCTTTTTCCCCGATGATGCGGATCAATGCCTGCCGCTGCTTTTTTTCGGTCTGTGACAGCAGATGCCCATGGACGCTATCGGCATCGGGATGACCGACCTCTTTCGGGGTTATCCCGTAAATCATGGCTCTTTGCGAGACGCGCTCAATCAGCTCGCGTCTAGCCCAGATGGCGTATTTCTTGATGGCGTTTTTGTTCATGGGTGAGGCTCCGTTAATTCAGCTTGATTCCATCGCAACCCTTTAAAAGTTGCTTCATGTCCGCACGAATCTTCTCAATATAGGCGTCGATTTCCTCTTCGGTGCGCAATACTTTTGCAGGGAAAATCGCCTGACGATGAACGATTTTGAAAGAAGTTGCAGTGCATTTTATGGTCAGAGGAACGGAAACGGGCTGTTTTTCTACTGGATGCAGGCATTCTTCAATTCGTTCAAGAACATCGTCTTTATACTGCCACATTTGCTGAACCAAACCATCCAATAGTGCCAGCGTTTGGTAAGAAGAAATCTGCTGTTTCTTTTGGGTATAGAAGTTGTCTGCCATGTTGGAGATATTTCGGGCAGTCTGATGATTACCAGCCAGCTTATGAATCTCTTCCATGCACTGGCGCACGATTTCCAGCAATTCATCGCGTTTGGTATCCAACATCGCACCATGCGCGGTTCTCAATGTTTCCATGAGAACGTTCAATTCCGGAATGCGGTCATACCGGAACTTTCCGCCATCAGGAATCATCGTGATCTGTTTTATCTGAATCAGAGCCTGATTTGCAGCTTCATTCCTTTGGATGTAATCCTGATCAACGTCCAACTCTTTCGCATACGTCACAGCTGAATCGAACAAGCCAACTCTGGTTTTAAAGAACTCCTCAACTGCCTGTAAATCTTCGCGCATATCGTAGAGATCGTCTTCATGGTCGATGACATACTGAATGAGTGCCATATTGTCATTCTGTTGGGAGAGAACGTCCTTCACCAGAGCGGTAGCTTGTTTAACTTTGTTTTGGTCTGGATACTTGTGCCCAAGGTACCGGGTATTCAGCGTGTCATAGTGCTCCAATTCGCCATTGAATCGTTCCTTGATATGCTTAATCAGACCATCTTCGTCCTCTGGCACATCCATTTCATCGAAGAACTCACGCAAAAACTCTTTAACCGTCCTGATCTTCTGCTTGGAAACGACTTCGCGTTTTGCGATGGAAGTCTTGCCAATCTCGCTCTTTTTCCGAAGCATATCCGGCAACTTGGGATCGCTTGACTGAATGGTCGTACCGCCGTATTTGATGGTTACTTTTTGGTCGTAAATCAACATAGCAACAACTGCTGCAATGTCGATTTCACGCCAACCATAAGGCTTTTTCTGAAAACGCTCCTGTATATCAGACATGGTGGTCGGGAGATTCTGGTAATACTGCATCTCCAGGAAATTCTCCACCTTGGCAGCCGCGTTCTGGTTGGGTGCAAAATTTGGAAGGACATCTGGGTTACCACGGAGGACGGCGATAATATCCGCATCTGTCTCAGCTAATTTCGTTATCAACCCAAGTTCACTGTAAACACGGACAACAAGACACTCCAATGCCTGATCGATCTTGTTCTTTGCATCGCCGTTCTTGATATCAATATGTTCACCATCTACATAAAACTGCGCACCAGAGATGGCTTTTTTGAGTTCATCCGCAGCAGTGAGCTCATATTTACCAGCCTCGTCCTGCTGTGCTCGGATAATATCCTGCATAGACTTCGGCAACTGTGCCACATTTCGCTGTTTCACATACTTGCGAATCTTCATGGCGTTTTCCAGAGACTCGTAGTACGGAGTTTCCGCCAAAACAACAGTCACTTGGCCCTTGGACTCAGCCAGCAATCTTAGCTCATCTTTCTCAACGGGATCGGTAGCAACGGTCAAAACGCGCAGCATCATCCCGCCAGTCAAAGTACCGACGGTCTGCCCATCTACCATTTGGTCAAACGGAAAATCGTATTTACCGTAACGGAACTTCTTTGTGGTGTAGATGTCAGTGAAAAACATCTGGGCAATGCGCCCGACAATATCCGCCGTGGCAACGGGTGTATTCTTGATCTCGCGTTGAACATCCTGTTCCTCATCGGTCAGGAAGTTATACGTGTCACCTGTGCGTCCGATATAGTTTTGGCTCATCAGACGTTCCAACGAACCTCGTACCTGTTCGCGCATGGAGATCTTGTCCATCTGAATCTCATTCGCCATCAGAATCACGATGTTGTCGAGATTGGCTTTCACATCATCCACATAGCGCACCAGATACAGGAGCTTCAGCACGTTCACATCTGGCGGTTCGAGGCCGTTGCCATCATGAGCTGCACGCTCGCAACGCTCAATCACGCGCCGAATAGAACTGTCGAGGAAAGTGTGAACGGTGTCATAGAACAGATAAAACGGAGCTAACGCGTATTCATCCTTATCCTCGATCTTTTGTGCCGCTTCCTGGAATCCAGAGAGCATGGAACGCTCGCCACCAGACAGGTGTTTGCCAGAATTGCCGTGTTTTCGGATTTCAGCAAAGACTTTCTGCATCAGGATGAACTGATACGGCACAAACGGGAAGTTCCGCACAAACTCTCCTGCTGCGCTGTACCCCTTAATGTCCTTAATGGCATCGTTGAACGAGAACAGATTCCGCAATACGGAGTCGTTTTTAGAATATACCTGTTCCAGATCCTGTTTTGCCTCGTCGGTCTTTAGCAGGATACGCTTCTGGATG
>OCTW011575483.1_pt1 | contig 10490 bp, 7 predicted proteins | sample 1539671 | NCBI WGS metagenome assembly OCTW01 (sample SAMN02144230, study PRJEB22623) | gut metagenome | biome: sheep rumen | host: Ovis aries | place: New Zealand
TTTTTTTTTTTTTTTTTTTATGATGCATTAGATTTATAGCTGAAATACTGCTATAAATTGTTAGATCATTGGACATTAGCTCGTTTGGAGGGTTGCTGCATGAATATTCATTATTTTTCAGCGGTATTAGGGAAAGAAAATGTAGCCACATCAAATACAATGCGATTATTTTCCAGACTTTACTCATATTTATCTGATAAATTCTTTCATTTGTCGAAGTCTCAGTTTTCTTTTGAATCCATTGAACCAGGAATTTCCTTTAATATTCAAAATGACATGTGAATATAGTATTTCAGATGCAACAATTACACGGGCATAATCGAAATTTCTTTTGATACTATTCAAAGACTCACATCATGAGACATAATTCCAAACTAAACCGTCTTACATCCCAGATATCATCTCCTTTAAAGGTAAGCTCCCTGCCCCTTGCGACTTCGATCATCACGATGTCACTATGCCTGCTCTTTTCGGTATTCCTTGTCAAATCAGTCCACGCTGAGGACATATATGAGACCGATTATGGAACATACGCTTCTAACCTTTACTCGGATGTCACGGATATCATCAACTCCGACTTCATCATACGGACTTCTGGAAGCTTCCGCTATCTACGTTACCCTGTATCCAGGACAACTGTTGATGGCGACAGTCAGGAGAAAAGTTTTAACTATCTCGGCGCAGGCGCAGACATAGCACTGTTTTATTGCAAGAACAGCTCTTGCTTCGGCATCGATCAGACATTGTCAACAATTTATACCTATAAAAATTCTGGAAACCATTTTATAGGTTCGTCACACATCGAATACTTATACAGACAACTCCTGGCAAGCCGTCTCTTACTGCAATACGGTGGCGGAATCGGTTTGAACTACGCCTCAAATTCAAACAAAACTGAAGAAAAAGTCTTTCTCGGCAATGGTCTGGCATTGTCATTAAAATTTTTGATCATCGCAACATTCTTTTTTACGCATGACATTGGCGCGGGATTGAATATCGCCCCTACCATGCTTTTCGAATTAGGCGTAAAGGATGACGAAAAAAATAGCAAACATCTACTATATGGTGTCGATGTCGGCATCCACTTCATGTTCAAATACTGATCATCCGCTGTACTTGCAATATTCAGCGATAACTCAACCAAGGATATGACCATGAAACGCCATGCCTTACCATCCCCTTTCTTTCTCACATGCATTTTTCTGTCCGGTTGTGCCGTACACACCGACCTGACATATCCATCGTCCCAAGCCAACACCATTGACAGCAATACCAGTGTTGAAAAACACCTAAAGCCCTGCCAAAGTATGACGTATGTTCCTAACGGCTATACCGTTGAGGAAGATACTTACTTCTATTCATCACGTCATGAATTTCGACCCATGGAGCAATCCACACTCAGGTACAGCTACATACGCCATAAAGACAGAAAGCTCATTCTGGCCAAGCCTGACGTTCTTTCTCAGATAAGGGAAATCAATCCAAATATTCCTGATATCACAGTTCAGACACAATACAGGGATGATCTCTGTCAGGATATTGTTCACGACAAGATTTACTTGCAGGAACTCATTGATGCAAAGGCGGACGTCAATGCAAAATATAGTGATGGCGAGACGCCGATTCATTTTGCTGCAATAGAAGGTTATGCTGATGTCGTCAAGGCTCTCATCGATGCTGGAGCAGACGTCAATGCTAAAGATAATACTGGCAAGACGCCTATTTATTTCGCCTCAAAGAAAGGTTATGACGATGTCGTAAAGGCTCTCATTGATGCTGGAGCAGACGTCAATGCTAAAGATAATGATGGCGGGGCACCCATTTATTTCGCCGCAAAGGAAGGTTATGATGATATCGTCAGGGCTCTCATCCATGCAGGAGCGGACGTCAACGTAAAAGATAATACTGGCGGGACGCCGATGCATTTCGCCGTCAAAAAAGGCAATGTTGATCTCGTCATGGCGCTCATCCATGCAAAAGCGGACGTCAATGCTAAAGATAGTGATGGCGGAACGCCAATTTATTTCGCAGCAAAGGCAGGCTATGCCGATATCGTCAAGGCTCTCATCAATGCGGGTGCAGATGTCAACGCAAAAGATAACACTGGCGGGACACCGATGCATTTGGCGGCAAATAATGGAGATGTTGCTATCGTCAAAGTGCTCATCGACGCGAGAGCGAACATCAATGTGAAAAATAATACTGGCGAGTCGCCGATGCATTTGGCCGTCAAAAAAGGAAATGTTGCTCTTGTCAAGGCGCTCATCGATGCAGGTGCAGATGTCAACGCAAAAGATAACACTGGTGGTATGCCAATTCATATAGCTGCAAATAAAGGTCGCGCTGATATCGTCCAGACTCTCATTATGGCCAAAGCATACGTCAATGCAAAAAACAATGATGGATGGACACCGCTTCATTATGCCGCATCTGATAATCATGAAGCCGCCATCAAGACACTCGTTGATGCAGGCGCTGATATCTATGCAAAAAATAATGAAGGGTGGACTCCGTATATGCTTGCCATAAAAGAGTGTCATATCACAGATTGGAAAATGATGGAAAGTAATAACGATTATTTGTTAACTGGTGTCAGTTGGCAAACTGACTTTTATGTACTCCCTAATCAATGTATAGTGTTTAAGGTAGAACTCGAACAGGCTCAAAGTAAAGCTGCACTTGATGGCGTGATTTCATCATACTATCAACGAGAGCTCAGTGTAGATTTGATCAAATGTTGGAAAGATAGTTTCTATTATATTCATCAAGGGGACAAAAAACTTGAGGAAGTTGCAAGAAAATGTGAAGGCAAATGGTTTTGAGTTCCCTATCGAAGAAAACCGCCAGCGTATCGCAGATAGCAGGCGGCAGGCGAGCCGTATGCGCCATACAGGCGCATAGGCCGCAACAAAGATGCACGAATTCCGACACACTCCAGACTGATTCCTATCGGGGAGCTGATGGCAGGAAATCCATTATCGAACGAATGAGGTATCACCATGAAACATCACAATAAACTACTTTTTACTGTGCTTCTTTCCATTGCCCTGTCCGGATGCCTTGCCGAGCAAGAGGAATTTGAGCTATATATGAAATCCAATGCGGACATGACAGACAATACAGACCCAAGCTACGAATGCAATGACCGCTTTTGTCCCGATGCCCCATGCGATTTTCTTGGATCTGGTAATCGGGTATGCAATGAAGGAAACCCAAAACAGATTCTGGTGTGCGGCATCGATAAAAAGTTTCGAGTCGAAACAACATGCGAATATCAATGCGAGTTCGGGAATTGTATTGAAAATCCCAATCCTGATACCCAATGCAAGGATGGTGAATATTGTCCCGGTGCCTCATGTAATTTTCTTTTCTCTTGGAATCGTGTATGCAGTGACATGGACCCAAAACAGGTTCTGAAGTGTGACACCAACAAGAAGCTTTCAGTCGAAACAACATGCGAATACAAATGTGAGTCAGGAAAATGTATTGAAAATCCTGATCCCCAGTGTACAGATGGTGATACCAAATGCATTGACAATGATGCGTTTGTCTGCCAAGGCGGAGACTGGACACTTCAATACAACTGCGAATATGGATGCAAAAATGGAATCTGTATCAACAAACCAACGGATAATCCCGGTACGGATACACAATGCAAGGATACAGAACATTTCTTTGCAAACCAATGCGAAACAGATGATGTGACCCATTGCGGCACGCATACCAACGACTGTACCAAATTGTCCGGCTGGAAGACGGGTGGCTGCATTGGAAAATTATGTTTTGCAGAGGAATGTCATGCCGGATTCCATCTGGCCAGCGTTTTTGACAGCAATAACAAGGAAAGAACAGTCTGTGAAGAAGATACTCATGACGCATGCGGTTCCATCAACACCAAATGCAAAACAGATGAAATCTGCTCCCAGGGAAGATGCCAAGGCAGTTGTCAGTCAGGTGAAGCGCTCTGCAACGGTTCCTGTATCAACCCAATGACGAGCAGGTATTTCTGCGGAGCGGATGCATCGTGCAGCAGTTATACCCCTTGTTCGGAATTCGAAAATTGTATCAGTGGAAATTGTGTCTTGTCGTCGTGCCAGAATACGGAGGAAACTATCTGTTCTGAAAATAATCAAAAGGTCTGTGTCAACATTCACGGCAGTAATACCAATCACTGTGGTGCTTGCGGAGCCGTCTGTGCAAGCAAAGAAGCCACTAAAGCAAGTTGCCAAAATGGACAATGTACCTATACATGCGACAGCGGAATGAGCAACTGCGGTTCCCCAAATGACCCTTTGTGTCTTTCCGAAACACAGATGAAAACCGATTCGGCCCACTGCGGCGACTGCAAAACCCAGTGCAAATCAAATGAATACTGCGAGAATGGCAAGTGTCTCATCAGCACATGTTATAATAACCAGTGCAAATATAACAATAATTGTGTCAATACAAATGACCATTGCGGAACATCCTGTACGAACTGCAATACGGCAAACCACGCATCTTCGGGAATCTGTGAATCTGGGAAGTGCAAGATAACGTCTTGTGCTGAAAATTACCATCTCGACAACGGCTCATGCGTTGAGAACAGTGATACGGCATGTCCCAATGGCAGAACATCGGGAACAGACAACTGCAATACCATTAATCCATATACAAAGACAGGAATCTGCGTGAATGCAAAGTGCCAGGCGACAGAATGCAAGACAAATGCTCATATCGACAACGGCTCATGCGTTGAGGACAGTGACACTGCATGCCCAAATGGCAGAATATCGGGGACAGACAACTGCAATACAATTGATGAATATACAGTAATTGGAATATGCGTGAATGCAAAGTGCCAGGCAACACAATGTGCTGAAGGTTACCATCCCGACAACGGCTCATGCGTTGTGGACAGTGACACCGCATGTCCAAATGGCAGAATATCGGGGACAGACAACTGCAATACAATTAATGAATATACAAAAACTGGAATCTGCGTAGATGCTAAATGCCAGGCAACAGAATGCAGGACAAATGCTTATCTCGACAACGGCACATGCTTACCAGATGATGTCATGAAATCAGTATGGGATGTGACCTCCGATAACCTTACTGTGACCTTCCCTATTCAAGGAAGGTCGGGAACAATCACCATTGATTGGGGAGATGGCAGTGCTAACACAACCATCAGCTCCGGATCGGATAAGTATGTTGCACATCCTTATTCTAGTGCAGGAAAATATACCATCACAGTGACAGGAAGAATTGATGCCTGGCGTTGCTATTATAATAGTGATTTCCATGGACTTTGTAGCCAGCTTGTTGAGATCAAATCCTATGGCAATACAACTTTTGGTGAAAGAACATTTCACTATGCTGAAAAGCTTGTTAAGCTTCCAGTAGGTAGCACACCTAAATTTCTGAACAATTCAATGCAATATGTTTTCTATTACGCAACAAGGTTCAATCAAAATATTAATTTTTGGGATACTTCAAATGTTAGAAGTATGGGCGGCATGTTTTATGGTGCAACCAGTTTTAATCAGCCGCTGAACAACTGGGATACTTCAAACGTTATAAGTATGAGCGGCATGTTTTATGGTGCAACCAGTTTTAATCAGCCGCTGGATAACTGGGATACTTCAAACGTTACAAGTATGAGCTATATGTTTTATGGTGCAACCAGTTTTAACCAGCCCCTGGATAACTGGAATGTGTCAAAAGTTACGAAAATGTATAATATGTTTTATTATGCAACAAGTTTTAACCAGCCGCTGGCGAACTGGGATACATCAAACGTCACTTATATGAGCTCTATGTTTCAGGAGGCAAAAAGTTTTAACCAGCCGCTGGCGAACTGGGATACTTCAAACGTCACTTATATGGGCTATATGTTTTATGGTGCAACAAGTTTTAACCAGCCGCTGGATAACTGGGATACTTCAAATGTTACAAGTATGGGGTATATGTTTGATAGAGCAACCAGTTTTAACCAACCGCTGAACAACTGGGATACTTCAAACGTCACAAACATGACAGAAATGTTTAGGAGTGCAACCAGTTTTAACCAGCCCCTGGATAACTGGAATGTATCAAATGTCACAAGCATGAATTATATGTTTTATGCTGCAACCAGTTTTAACCAGCCACTGGATAACTGGAATGTATCAAATGTCACAAACATGGATAATATGTTTTACGCTTCAGGGCTTAAAAAGGATAATTATTGTGGATTATTTGCAGGAGCTTATACGTCCGTTTGGCAAAAGTATGTTGCCAATCTTGGTTTATCATACACTTGTCCGTAGATTGTAATGCTTGCCTGCACACTCCATATTTTGGATAACATCCCCGTTCCTTCGATTTTGAGGAACAGCAATCGTCATAAATAATAAGAAAGGAGCTATTCTATGAACGACATGATCACTTTTGTTCAGTTCATCCATCCCGGCGAAGAGAGCCGCCCCACGGTGCGGAGCGCGTCAGACTTAATGCCGTGGAATCACGGCGATCACAAACGCAAGTTCCTCTGTCAGCCTGGTTGGTATTTGGATGATGGGCAGCTGGTGCATGGCGAACTGACTTTTTGGGGCGAATGGGAACCGCAATCGCGCGTTACGCGCATTGACAATCCGATAGAAAACGGAGGCCCACACGTCATACACCGTCCTTTGCTCGACCTTAGCGAGCCGGAGAAATCTGAGGACGGCTGCCGCCAGAATACAGACCCCTTTGTGTTTCACGAACGATTTTTGTATCGCTGCTGCAAGCAGACCAAAACGACAGGCCAGATGCAACTGGCCCACCTACTTCCGGGAAGCATCGTGCTGTTCGGGTCGATCGTGGAAGAGCAGTTTGTCATTGACACCGTGTTTGTGGTGGGTGATGACTTTAGAGACTACTACGACCAGAAAGGCGGCATGGATTTCGACCCAAATCTGCAAGAGTATGCTAAAATTGTAGGCGTTGGTTTAAATGACTTGGGATGTGAGAACGGTTCGGGATGTGGAAACCATTCGGGCTGTGGAAGCAATCCTTCGCAGATGCGCCTCTATTATGGCGCATCGCCAGAGAAACCTTTCGAGGGCATGTATAGTTTTGTGCCCTGTAAGCGGCTGAGCGACAATGAACAAGGATGGGCTCGCCCGATACTTACACAAGACGATATGCGCGACATCTACGCCGACTGCATCAATGACAACCTCCAAAACCTCAAATACTGCAAAGAAGCCAACTTGGAAAGCAACGTCAAGGCCTGGAACCGCATTCGAACGCTCTTTGCCCAGAGAGGTTACCTTGAGGGGGTAAAGTTTGAGTGCCCGCAAAACGGCACGATTTGATATCAGTAAAGCCGCTTAACTGGGATACATCAAACGTCACTAAAATGGCTAAAATGTTTTCAAATGCAAGCAGTTTTAACCAGCCGCTGGATAACTGGGATGTGTCAAAGGTCATGAACATGATTGGTATGTTTCAAGGTTCAGGGCTTAAGGAGGATAATTATTGTGGATTATTTACAGGTTCTTATTCTGCCATTTGGACAAGATTTGAAGGGGAACTTGGCAAATCATACATTTGTGAGTGAGCAACATTTCTCGACCAATTAAAAGATTCACTGAATAAATGCCGCCCATTGACAGAGGGGGAAGTGGCTCGGTAGCTGGCGGGGGACCGAAGCCACCAGTGCGCAGAACACTGAATATGTGCACAGGCAGCATTCCGATCTGACAGATTTTGTACGTCTGCACCATTTTGAATGGCATACGTCGTAGCTTTTGCATCCACAACGTCGCTCATCTCATCATCATCGTCGTCGTTTGCCGCTTCTTCCTTGAAAGATTCTGCATCAAATGTCTTACTGTCGGCGTTTGTCTCATCGTCTTCATCGTCATTCGCCTCATCATAGTATCCCAAACCCAGATTATAATGAAGATATGACTCATATTCCTTAGTATCCAGCAGGAAAACCTTATCCTGTGTGTCCACACCGCCATCTTTTCGTATGTCGTCTTCTTTATAACCCATCGTCGAGTTCGTCACCTCGACGATGAGGGACTGATCCTGCGCGGTAAAACACGCTGATCTCAGGAATCCCGAACTGCCCGTATCGTTCAGCCACTTGCGGATGTCGCTTTCCGCCCAGGTGGGATAGATGTTCTTGCCATCGGAATTCTTATGGCTCGTATCAAACGGCATTGCATCGAGCACATACTTGCTCAGCAACAGGATCCGACCGTCCGCGTTTTCCGTTTTGGGCACGACGTCGAGTACAATCCATTCGATTGGTTCGAGCGTTTCGGTTGCCTGGGGGTATGAACCAAAAGTCACGATGTCGCCCTTGTGGACGCACTGGCTGTTAAACAAGGCACCGTCGCAAGAGACGGTGGGGCGACGGGGGATTCGACTGTGGCCTGAGACGTCGTGGAGGAACAAGCTGGCGCAAGCATGACGGCGCACAGCAAAGCAAAACAGCACGGTTTGAAAGACGACATGGATACCTCCAGCAGGATCGGTTCTTGATACGCCCTAAGACGAGAACAATCTCGAGCATGATAACACAATGACACGATAGCGCAAATCGCATTAAGAATGTGCAAAAGGAGCGATCGCCTATGCCCAATACCGTGCATACGGCTCGCCATTTTTGCTCCATCATGCTATGATGCTTTCGGTACTTCGCCAAGCCGCTTCACCAAAACGACGTCGGCGGGCAAAGGAGGTCATCATGGGCGTGTATCTGAATCCGAGCAAATCGAGCTTCAACGACTGCGTATTATCAGAAATCTATGTGGACAAAAGCGGGTTGCTCCAGCACTTGAACCGATGGGTTTCGAGAAACGGGCGGTTTGTCTGCCTGACGCGTCCGCGCCGCTTTGGCAAGTCGATGGCGGCAGCCATGATCGCCGCATACTACTGCAACGCCTACGACAGCCACGATATTTTTGACAAGCTCGCGGTGCACACCATCCCATCCTACGAACAGCACATCAACCAGTATGCGGTGATCAGCTTTGACGCGCAGTCTTTCCGCGATCGCGTCGATTCCCCCCTGGACTTTGTCCCAAGTTTGCATCGTGCAATCGGCGAAGAGCTAAAGGCGCAGTGGCCGGACATTCTGGCCGACATAAACGGGATTGCAAACCAGCTCATCGCTATTCATGCCAGAACAGGCACGAGATTCGTCATCCTCATCGACGAGTGGGACAGCATCTTTCGACGTGACAGGGACAACGAAAAGGCGACCAAGGCGTGGGTTCAGTTTCTGCGCAGCGTGTTCAAATCCGCCGAGGCTCGTGAATACATCGCCCTGGCCTATATCACCGGCATCCTGCCGATTAAAAAATACGATGTCGAATCGTCACTGAACCTGTTTGACGAATATACGATGCTTTCGTCGCGCCCGCTGGAGCCATACTTCGGTTTTACCCCGGACGAAGTTTCTGCACTGTGCAAAGAATACGATATGGATTATGACGAAACCATGCGCTGGTACGATGGCTATCGGATTTCGCGAAATGTCTCCGTATGCAATCCACGGGCAGTTACGCAGGCCATGCGCCGTGGCGAATTTGATGTCTACTGGTCGCAGACTGGCTCGTTCGAGGTTTTGAAAGATTATATCAATATGAATTTCGACGGGCTGAAAGATGCGATATCCCGCATGCTTATGGGGGCACATGAACCGGTAGACACGAACGGATTTAATACATCGCTTGAAATTGACGACCGCGATGATGTATTAACCGCGCTGATTCATCTGGGCTACCTCACATACGATTTCGATACAAAAAATGCCTGGATTCCCAATAACGAAATACGAAACGTTCTGGAATCTGCGATAAAAAAATCCGACTGGACCAAAGTCCTCGAACAATTACAAAAATCGCGGGATTTCATGGACGCCATACAGCGGGCCGACAGCACCACGGCCGCGCAGATCATCGAAGATATCCACAACGATATATCGGTGCCGATCCATTACAATTCCGAAGGCGATCTGACTGCGACGCTATTACATGCCTGCTACGCCGCCCGCGACTACTGCATCCTTGCCCGCGAGCTGCCGTCCAGCCGTGGTTACGCCGATGTCGTGCTCATTCCCACGGGCAGGGGCAAGCAAAAGTTCAAGCCGACAATTTTCGAACTCAAGCTCAACGATACCGTCCAATCCGCCATCAAACAAATCGAGGAGCGTAAATATATCTCCGTCAAGATGCTGCGCGATTACCACGGCGAAGTACTGACCGTTGCAATGGTCTACGACAAAAAGGCCGGGACGCACCGCTGCGAGATGAGGATGATACAGATATAATATTATATATTATATTGATATATCGCGTTTGCCAAATATTTACGCTTTGGGACGCAGGCTATCTCGCTGAGAGACGTGCGGACCGCACGGCTCTATCAGCTCAATACGCCCTGCGTTTCGGGCTATTGGCGTGCCGCCAATACGCCCTCTTGCCGCCCGCTATTTGCCATATTGCAAATACGCGGGCGGTTCC
>OCTW011505761.1_pt1 | contig 10487 bp, 8 predicted proteins | sample 1539671 | NCBI WGS metagenome assembly OCTW01 (sample SAMN02144230, study PRJEB22623) | gut metagenome | biome: sheep rumen | host: Ovis aries | place: New Zealand
ATTTTAAAGATATTTATTCTGTTAATTATGAAAAACTACTAAATATGGGTATTAAATGTATTATATTTGATCTTGATAACACTATCGCTCCTTTATCTCAAAAAGAACCTACTAAAGCTCAAAAAGATTTTTTTAATCACTTAGAATTAATGGGTTTTAGATGTATTATTATGTCTAATGCTGAAAAAGAAAGAGTAAGACCTTTTAAGGAAGGACTTAACCTAGATTCCTCTTTTTCATCTAGAAAACCTAGACAAAAGAAATTTAAAAAGATATTAAAGGAATATCATTTATATGATGACACTACTGCTATAATAGGTGATCAGATATTTACAGATATTTTGGGTGGTAACTTAGAAGGAATACTAACAATATTAGTAGATCCATTATCTAAAAAAGATAGACTTGGTACTAAGTTTTTAAGAATATTAGAAAGAATAGTATTTCTAATATTTAAAAATAAAGGATTATTTAAGAAAGGAGAATACTATGAATAATAAGAAATGTTTAGGATGCGGTATAACTATGCAATCAGTTGATAGTAATCAACTAGGTTATACAGTATCTATGGATAAGGATTATTGTCAAAGATGCTTTAGACTAACACATTACCATGATCTTAAGAAAAGTGATATGGTAGTTAAGTTTAGTGATATTTTATCTAAAGTAAAACGTGATTCTTTAGTATTTTTCTTTGTTGATTTTTTAAATCTACATACTGAGGCTTTAAATTATTTTAAAGAAATTAAAAATCCTAAAGTACTTGTTATATCTAAGTTAGATACAATACCTAAAAGTATTATTCTAGATAGAATTAAAAAGTATTTAGTTACTGAAGTAGGTATTAAAGAAGATATTATATTTGTTAAAGACAATTCTAAAACTTCAGCTAAAAAAGTAATAGAGATAATGAGCGAAGCTAATTATCCTACATATTACTTTTTAGGTATTACTAATTCAGGTAAATCTTCTATGGTTAATAGCATATTAGAATTATTTGGAATGAATAAAGATATAACTGTATCTGAGTTACCTAATACTACATTGGACTTTATTAAAATAGTATTACCTAATAGAGTTACTATATATGATTCTGCTGGTATTACGTATGATGAATATTATAAAGATGATGAGTTTTTACTTAAGAGTAGAGTATTAAATGAGATTAAACCTATGACTTTTAGAACTAATAATGAAACTAGTTTCATTATTAGTGATTTAATTAGAGTTAATACTAGTAATGATAATTCAATAACTTTCTTTGTTTCTAATAACTTAGATATATTAAAAGTATTTAAGAATAATGAAAGATTATTAAATACTAATAAATTAGAAGTACCAGTAGATAAAACTAGTAATGTTTTTATTAAAGGTATAGGATTTATTTATGTTAAAGAAGCATCTACTATAACAATATACGGAGTAGATAAGAACGCTATTATAGTTAATAAATCTTACTTAGGAGCTAAATATGACTAAGATAAGAGTAATGGATGAAGAACTTGCAAATAAGATTGCAGCAGGTGAAGTAGTTGAAAAATGTTCTTCAATTGTAAAAGAGTTAGTAGAAAACTCAATAGATGCTAAATCTAAGAATATAATTGTAAAGTTAGAAGATGGTGGCAAGAAGTTAATCTCTATTACTGATGATGGGTCTGGTATAAATAGAGATGAAGTGCTTCTTGCTTTTAAAAGACACGCTACTTCTAAGATTTATAAGAATGATGATTTATTTTTTATAGATACATTAGGTTTTAGAGGTGAAGCACTTCCATCTATTGCATCTGTATCTAGAGTTGATGTAAAAACTAGTACTGGTGAAGAGGGAAGACATGTTGTGATTGAAGGTGGGCTAGTAATACTTGATGAAGGAAGTGACGCAAGACGTGGTACTTCTATTGAAGTTACTAAGTTATTCTTTAACACTCCAGCTAGATTAAAGTATTTAAAAAGTGAAAAGTCTGAGTTAGCATCAATACTTTTGATGCTAGAAAGACTTGCTCTATCTCATCCTGAAATATCTTTTAAAGTAGAAAGTGAAGGAAGAGAGGCACTTAAAACAAGTGGCTCAGGAGATTTACTTAAATGTATACATGAGTTATATGGTGTAGTAATATCTTCTGCTATGATAAAGATAGAAGCCTCTAGTAATGACTTTGATGTATTTGGTTATGTTTGTAAACCAGAAGTATTAAAAAATAATAAGAATAGTATTATTACTATGGTTAATGGAAGAGTAGTTAAAAACTATGATTTAACAAAGATTATAAATGATTCATATTATAACTATAAACCAGATACTAAGTATCCAATATGTGTAATAAAGATTGAAACAGATCCTACTTTAATAGATGTTAATATACATCCAACTAAACAAGATATTAAGATAGGTAAAATTAATTCTTTAAAAGAATTATTAGAAAGTGAAATAAAAAGTGCTTTAGAACAAACACTTTTAATACAAGATGCAGTAATGAGAATGGCACCTACTAATACTTATAAAGAAGAATTAATGAAAGAAGTTATAAAAACTAGTGAAGAAGAGTTTAATAAGAATGTAGAAGAAAAAGTTCAAACTACTATAGATTTTGCATCTTTAGAAGATCTTCCTGCTATTGATGCTAAAGAAGATAAGGAAGCTGAAGAAGTAGTAGTTAATCCAGAGATAAAGAAGCTTAAACTTTATCCAGTAGGTCAAGCACATGGTACTTTTATAATAGCTGAAGATGATACAGGTGTGTATTTAATAGATCAACATGCTGCAGCTGAAAGAGTTAACTATGAAAAGATTAAAGAATACTTTAAAAATAAAGAAGTAAATACTATAGATATGTTAGTACCTATAACTATAGAATTATCTAGTTCAGAGTTTATTAAGATTAAAGATAATTTTAATTATTTAGAATCTTTAGGTTTTATAGTAGAAGAGTTTGGCATTAATTCAGTAGTATTTAAGAGCCACCCTACATGGCTTAAGGAAGGCCATGAAGAAGAAGTAATAAGAAAAATGGTAGATATAATTATAAGTGATAAAGATAGAATAGATAGAATGGATTTTGAAGAAAGACTAATACAAACTATAGCTTGTAAGATGAGTATTAAAGCTAATATGAAAATGAGTTTAGAAGCTATGCAAATATTATTAGATGAATTATTTAAGTGTCAAAATCCATATAATTGTGCTCATGGTAGACCTTCTATAATTAAGTTTTCTAATTACGAACTTAATAGAATGTTTAAGAGAGCCATGAACTAGGAGGGTATATGGTATTAGCAATAGTAGGACCAACTGGAGTTGGTAAAACTAAAATGTCTGTTAGTTTAGCTCATAAGTATAATGCTATTATAATAAACTGTGATGCTATGCAAGTATATAAAGGACTTAATATTGGTACAGCTAAGATTAAAGAAGAAGAAAAAGAAGGAGTAGAGCATTACTTATTTGATATAGTAGATCCAACTATTAACTATACAGCATATGATTATCAAAGAGATACAAGAAAACTAATAGAAAAGTATAAAGATAAAAATATAATCCTAGTAGGTGGTACAGGATTATATTTAAAAGCATTACTATATGATTATGAGTTTCCTAAAGTTATAGTTCATGAAAAGTATAATGAACTTACTTTAGAAGAGTTAAGAATTAAATGTAGAGAAAAAGATAATAGTGTTGAAATACACCCTCATAATAGAGATGCTATGCTATCGTTTTTAAACGATGAAGAAATAATTAAACCGATACCTAAACAAGTAGTAGATGCTAAAATAATAGGCTTAACTACAGAAAGAGATAATCTATATAACATAATTAATAATAGAGTAGATAAGATGGTTAATGAAGGATTAATAGAAGAAGTTAAATACTACTATGATAAAGGTATTAGAAGTAAAGCTTTAACTAGTGGTATAGGTTATAAAGAAATATATGATTACTTTGATAATAAAGTATCTTTAGAAGATGCTATAGAAAATATTAAAAAGAACTCTAGACATTATGCTAAAAGACAATATACTTTCTTTAATCATCAATTAGATGTTAAATGGTTTAATGTAGATTATGATAATTTTAATAATACTATTAAAGAAGTAGAAGAATATTTAGAAGACTAATCTTATTAGCCTTTTTTGTTGTACTTTGTTTATTATTTTTTTATAATTAAGATGATAGGTGAGTATATATGAATAGAAGATTAAATAAGGGTAGGAATAATACTATTAAAATAGTATTATCTATTATATTAGTTTTTTTATTAGTTGTAGGAATATTTAATACTATATCTTCATATGAGAATATGGCTAATAGTTTAAGTGTTTTTGGAAATATAAAAGCTCTTCCATCAGGACAAGTAAGAGTTATGTTTGATCCTGATGGTGGATCTATTAATGTGGTTGATAAAATTGTTAATAATGGCGATAGATATGGTGAACTTCCTATACCAATTAAAGATGGTTATATATTTACTAATTGGTATTTGGATACAGAAGATAATAGGGTTAGTAAAAATACTATAATGGATAGTACTAAAAATGTTATTTTAAAAGCTGGTTATTTAAATCTTAATGATATTTCCTTATTAGCTGGTAATGCTCTTTATAATTTTAGTGGTACAAGTGGTAGTGATATTAAATATTTTAAATATTATGATGGTACACCTTCTAGCGAGATTTTAGCTAATTCTTCAGATTTAAGTGACTCTAGATCCTTAAACAAAGCTTATGCTTGGGTTGATAATGATACAATATATTATTGGAGTGATAAGCCTATTTATGGGCAAAATGATTTTATTAGTGGATCAGATGATACTTATAAAAATATAGAGTATATAGATTTTTCTCATTTGAATACTGTTTTAATGAATTATTTTATGTTTAGAGACTTAGAAAAATTAGAATTTGTTGATTTATCTAGTTTTGATACTTTTAATTTTATATTTTTTTATAATATGTTTGATGGATGTAAAAGTTTAAGAAGTGTAGATGTTAGCAACTTTGATACTACTAATTCTTCAGATTTTTCAGAAATGTTTAAAAATTGTTCTAGTTTAGTAGAATTGGATTTAAGTAAATTTAATGTAAGTTTATCTAGTACATTTTATAGTATGTTTAAAAATTGTACTAGTTTAAAGTCGATTAATATGAATGGTTGGGACACTTCTAGTGCTACTCATATGGATAGTATGTTTTATAATTGTAGTTCTCTATTAAATTTAGATTTAAGTGGTTTTAATACAAGTAAAGTGTATAATGCAAGCAATATGTTTGAAGGATGTAGTTCACTTAAGGCTTTAGATTTAACAAGTTTTGATACATCTAACATTTCTAGAATGGATGCTATGTTTTCTGAGTGTTCATCTCTATCAAGTTTAGATTTATCATCATTTATAACTAGTAAAGTTCAATATTTAGATGCATTCTTTTATGATTGTAAATCTTTAACTAGTTTAGATTTATCTAACTTTGATACTTGTAAGGTTTATCAAATGAATAGTATGTTTTATAATTGTGAAAGTTTAAGTTATCTTAATATAGCAAATTTTAATACCTCAGGTTGTCATAATGTAAGCAATATGTTTAAAAATTGCAAAAAACTTACTATTGTTGATTTATCTTCTTTTGATGCAAGTAATTTCAGAGAAACTTCAGGAATGTTTAGTGGATGTTCCAGTCTTTTGAATTTGGATTTATCTAGTTGGAATACTACTGATAAGTTAAGAAGTATTAATTCTATGTTTGAAGATTGTAGCTCTTTATTAACGTTAAATTTAGCTAATTGGACTGTTAATGAAGTTCAGACATTTAATAGTACTTTTAAGAATTGCTCTTCCTTAATAAATTTAAATCTTTCAAATTGGAAAGTTTCTTATCCTTGTCAAGATATTGATTACATGTTTTATAATTGTAGTTCTTTAAAGAATTTAGATTTAAGTAAATTTTATCCAGCAAGGTCTGTGTATGAAACATATCATTTTACTCATGCTCTTGAGTTGTGTAATTCTGATTTAGTAGTAACAATTGATCGATATAATGATGATTTAAAAGAATATATTGAAGATTATTTACATCTTTCAACAATTACTGCTCAATAGAAAAAGAACTTCAATCTGAAGTTCTTTTTATTTTAATTCAGGATAATAATATAAATTAAAGTTATGTTCTGTATCTCCTTCTAAATTATCTTTTAGAATTAATTCTTTAGTTGTTAGAAGAAAATATGTATGTAATAGGTAATCTTTATTGTCATTAGATATTGGATCATCCCAAGTAACATCTATATGATACCAACCATTATCTAGATATACTACATTCCAGATATGTCCTACTGACTTACCGTTGTCTTCTATTGTAGTAGCTACTTTATAATTCTTAATACCTATTTCATTTAAGAATATTGCCATTGCATCTGTATAACCATTACAAGTTGCAAATCCTTCAAATAAAGCTCCATATGCTGTGTATGAGTTAGCATGTATAGAATTACCTGTATCATTTCTTGCTACATCATATTTAGTATTATTTACTAAGTAATCATGAAAGAATAGAATTCTTTCTCTATCACTTAGAGTAGTTAAGTTATTGAATTCTATTATGTTTTGTATTCTAGTTTTAATTTCTTCTTTTTCTTTATCTTTGTATAAATAATCTACGTGAAGAGATACTTCACCATTTTCTGATATTGCTGTAGTAATATTAGTAAATCCATTTAATGGGTTTATGTAACTATTTAAGTGAGTCATAGTTGTTTGATCTTGTGAAAGTTCTTTTACATCTTGTTTGCAATTAGTATATGCATCTGGACAATAAAATTTGATATCATTCCAACCATTATTTATTATAGTAAAGTAGATATTTTTAATATCTTCTTTTCCATATGGTTTAAATGATGGAGTAGCTTGTACAAATGTATATGAGTTATCTGATTTCATATCAAATGTTTTTGTTGGTAGTTTTACTGTTTTTTCAAATACTACGAAATTTGCTAAATATTCACTTATTGGATTTAAGTAACTAATAGTGATAGCAGTAATAACAAGACATATAGTTGGAACTATAAAGTCTTTTATTTTCCACTCATTGTTCAAACTATCACCACCTTATATATACTATTATATTATTTATTTTAATAAGTCTCAATAATAAGATTATAATTATATTTGCACTAAAATTTGATAATACATACATATCATGTTATAATTAGGTAACATTTTGGGGGACGTTATGGAAAAGAAAGACTTTTACGACACTGGCTTTGAGTTAGAATCTTATAAATTTGATTTAAAGAGGGCTAGAGACTTATTAAATGCTAATGGAGTAATTGAAAATAGAAATGTTTGTTTAGATTATAGTAAGTATAATGTAATGACTGAAGAACATATATCTTTTGATGATTATAATAGTAGACATTATAGTATTTATGGTGGTGAAGTTATTTCTCCGATTATACATGATAGAAAGGCTTTACTTAAATCTTTAAAAGAGGTAGTAGAAGTAGTGAAAAGTACTGGTGGGGATATTATTGCTAATTCTTGTGCTGGTTTTCATATTCATGTTTCAAATGAAGCTCTTTCTACTAAAGAATTATTAAATAGATATTTAAAGTTTAATTATGTTTATTCTGGCCCTATATATGAACAGGCAAAGGGAGATATGGATTCTTTAAGAGATAGTATTTTAATGTATGCATCTCCAATTAGAAAAGAATTTGTAAAAAGATTTATCGAATCTAAAGATTTAGAATTAATAAGAAACAAACTTTCTCATAAGAATCATTATGTAAGACTTTCTAAAAATACTATAGAAGATAGAAGATATAATGCTACTCTTAATTTAGATATATTAGAAAGATACTATGATTTTGTTATTAGAATGTATAATTATATAAATACTTTATATGATGAAGAAGAGATTAATTATTTATTTGATAAAACTGATGATTCTTGTTTAATGAATTTTGATAAATCCTTAGGCACAGACTTATGCAACAAATTAGATAAAGTAAGGGGTTTATATTAATGAGTAAAATAGATTTTAATTATGGGGTTGGTTTTGAAGTTGAAGCATATGGCTTTAATTTAAAGGTTATGAAAAACTATTTATGTAATGTATTAAAAGTCAAATGCAATACTTCTACTAAATCATGTAATCATGATTTAGATTATTCAGTATTTAATTTATCTAATGAAGGTAGTGTTTCTAAAGAATTTTTAGATACTTATTTAGGTGGAGAAGTGATATCTCCGGTTATATATAATAGTAAAGATTTAGATAGAGCTTTTGATATTACTTTAAGAGGTATTTATAAAAGTTATGGATATGATTTAGATAAAAAGTTGAGTAATGCTGGATATCATATACACTTTTCTAAAGATTTCTTAGATAATGATCCAATTAAATATATGAATTTAATTAAGCTTGTTACTGTGTATGCAAATGAGATCATGCATTTATCAAAGGAAGATGAAGAAGAGTTACGCAATAGTTATAGTTTATCTGCTAGAACATTTAAGTATAAGTATTTAAATAACATATTTACTTTACAAGAAGTATCTAGAATGAAATATAACGGTGATGATTGTTCTTCTTTATTTCATAGTAAAAGTAATAATATTTCTTTTCTTGATAAGACTTTTGAATTTAGAATGTTTAATTCTCCTTTAATTAGTAAAGAAAACAATTTATTTGATATAGAGAAAAGTAAGAAAAGAATGTGGGATAACTTTAATTTAGCTAGAAGTTTAGTAAGTTATTCAAGTAGTAATGACTTTGATATAGATTTAATGGATTACTATATTAAAGATTATCTTAATATGCCTACAGATTTTAATAATGTAGATGAAAATAAGTTGAATGAATTAAAGAAAATGCTAAAATATTAGTATTTTAGAGGTGAAGTTTATGGAAAATGTTAATTATCTTATAATTGCTGATAAGCTTATAGAAGAAGATAATAGTTATAGTATTAGTAATGCTGATCTTGCTTTGTTTTTAGAAGTGTTAGATAGTAATAATAAAGTATTTATTAATTCTTATATTGTTAAGTTCTTAGATAAATATAAAATAGATATAGATTTTTTATCTAAGTTATTTGATACTGTTTTAAGTCCTAAGTATTCTTTTCTACTTAAAAATAAAGATTTATTTACTGAAAGAAAGAATATAATACAAATAAGATACTTAACTACTAAATATAAAGTATTAAAACTTAAAAGCTTAGATAAAGAATTATTAATTAAGAACTTTAATGATTTATTTAATCTTATATTTGATGATGATGAAAGAAGATCATATCAAGTTATAAAACCTTTAATAGAAGATTATAATGTTGAATTTCTATTTCAATATTTAAAGGAAAGAGATAGAAAGAAATGCATAAATAATCATTATGAAATTATATTTAATCATGCAAGAAAGTTTTTAACTAATGATGAAATAAATTATATTAAGAATACTTATAACTTAGTAGATGACTCTATTAAGGGTGAAGATAGATCTAGTTTAGAAAACTATATGATTCATAATAAGAGTAGTTTATTAACTAAATTAAAGAAATATTATGGTAAATCATATGTTTTAAAAACTAATAAGTCTTTATCAGATGAAGAAGAATTTGTATTTACTGTATTAAATTCTAATGTATTAAAAAATTTATATTTGAATCCTGTATTTACTTATAATGATACAAAGGTTATAAGTGGTTTAATTAGTTACTTTGAAGGTAAGGGAAGAGATGTATCTAGAGTTAAGCAAAAACATAGTGATTTTTTAAATAAATTATTAGAATATGAAAAATATTTATTTAATTACATTATGACAAATAAAAATAAAAAAGAGCTTCTTACTTTGTTTTTAGAAAAGAATAATATAACAAAAGATAATTTTACTAGTTTTGTTGTTAGTAGAAAGTATTTAGATAAAACTATGAAAGATGCTTTATTAATTGTATTATCTAATTATTTTCATATTAAATACTTATCTATAAGTGAAGTATTAGCTATAGTTGAAGAATCTTATAAAAAAGAAATACCTTTTAATAAAATATTAAAAGACAAAGAAATAGACGAAAATACATTTAGAAATTTCTTAACTAAGTTAAAAATAGAGAAATATGATATTTATTTATTAATAGAACGTTATATTAATCATAAAGAATTAGATGAGATTATTATTTTACATAATTCTTTAATGAATGATTCTGTAACTGATGTAATGAATTTTAAATTTAAATATAATTCTACTCCTGAAAAAGTATTAGGTATGTTTATAAATACGTCTTTATTTGATGATGTGTTTGATAAATTTAGTAGTTGGCATTCATTTAAAGATTCATATATTAGTAAAGTTAAATTATTAAGAAAAGATAAGAATTAGTATAAAAGATTATTGAAGAATTAGATTACATCCGTTAAATTAAAAGTTTAATGCACATAAAGTATGCACTAAGATTAAAAAGATGCATTTTCGAAAGAAAGTGCATCTTTTTTATATTT
>OCTW011545028.1_pt1 | contig 10487 bp, 13 predicted proteins | sample 1539671 | NCBI WGS metagenome assembly OCTW01 (sample SAMN02144230, study PRJEB22623) | gut metagenome | biome: sheep rumen | host: Ovis aries | place: New Zealand
ACTTGCTGACCTTCTTAACGTTGAAGAAGAATTGGCACGTCTTGACAAAGAACTTGCTAAATGGCAAAAAGAATTGGATATGGTTGCACGTAAACTTGGCAACGAAAAATTCGTCGCTAACGCTAAACCAGAAGTTGTCCAAAAAGAACGCAACAAACAAGTTGACTACCAAGCTAAATACGACGCAACAGTTGCGCGTATCGAAGACATGAAAAAGTTGGTGAAATAATAAATCGATTATAAAAGAACGCCCCACTTCAACTAATGGTTGAGGTGGGGTTATTGGTTTGTTAAAAATAAAACAAGTCTTCAAATTTTTTATCGAGGGCAATACACAATTTTAAGTGAGATGGAGAAGTTGTTAGGAGATAATAAAATTGAAAAATATTATAAACGGAATAGGTTTGTTTATCACATATGGAATACCCGTTTTATCATTTACTTAATCACTTATTTAGGAACTAAACAAGGAGTTGTGCAATCTTTCAAATACCCTACTTCCTTATCCGAGTTCTCAGTAATTATCTCCATAATATTAGTTGTTTTATTACTTTTATTCTTTGGCTTAAATATTTTGGTTAAAAGGTTATTCAATTTAATTTTAGTATATAAACTAGGACAAAAACAGAATTAGTTAATAGGCTTAACTCCATGAGTATAGTCCTTGCTCCCATATTGATTATTGTAGTAAAAATTTTCTTAAGGTAATTATAGAACTGGAATGTTTAGGTTATATAAATAGGAATTTCAAATATTATTAGGTGTTTAGAATGGATTAAATAGGTATAAGAATGTTTATAAATTGACTAAGGAAACACAGTCTAAAGACCGTGTTTTTTTGGTATAATAAAATTAAAAAATTTAGGAGACATGGTTATGAATATAAATGGTGTACTAACAACTTATGAAGAATTAACTGAGCATAATTTTGAGTTGTATGATGCTTTTGATAAAGAGGGAGAGTTTCTTTTGAAACTAGAATTTAGAGGGTGGAATAAATTCAAAAGTAACAGTTTAGTATGTTATTTTACTGATAGAGAAGGAAAACGTTATCGTCTTTTTGCATGGAAACATGGAGAAATATATAATCCAAAAAGAAGTGAAATTAATATGGCAACTGTTCAAGATGGAACATGGTGGAAATGTACCGTAAAGCAGAATAGTAAAGGAAATATGGAATGGCTTACGGCAGAACAAGTACAAAAATAAAAATTTGAGCACTCGTTTAAGTTGTCCAGATACTATTCAATACAAAGGTCATATTTTTAGCATAATATGGCACAGTAATTTTTAAAGGATGGAGGGTAAAGTGGTGATAAGCTATATTTCTAGTTTTTTCCGTTTCATATTTAAAGTTTTTGGAGTAATACTACTTTTTACTGTTACTACCTTGTTGGTAGTATTGCCATTATTTAAGGAAAATAACATAATTGGGAAATTATATAGCTATATTGAAAAAAATGAAACTTATTTAGGCCTTATTTTTTCCATATTAACGATTATTTTGACTATTTGGTCAGTAAACAAACAGATTAGGGTTTCAATAGAACAATGGAATAGGCAACAAGGCGAACGCTATAGAGATGAGCAAAATAGGATAGAGGGTGAAAGAAATCGGCGAGAATTAGAAGAAAAGCAAGCTGCAATTGAAAGATTTGTTAGTAATGAAAGAGAGCTTCAAAAAGTTAGACCAACATTCATGGTCAATAAGGTTGGGAGTAATGGGAAAGAGAGTTATAAACTAGACGTTTATATAAATGATTCTTTTATTGATGATGTACGTATTTTTGTAAAAAGTTTTTCAGATAAAAATGATGTGATAAAATCAGAAAATATTGGAACTCTACAATCTGGAAATATTAACTTACCAATATTAAATCAAGATATTGAAGATATAGAATTTATTTTAATCTTATGTAAAACGATTTACCAAGAACAAATTTATTATTTCTACTATTATGGAGAAGTATCATTTCACCTTAGAAGAGTAATAAGTCTAGATGAGATAGAGAAATATAAAAAGTATCTAGATAGAAAATATTTAATAGAATTTATTGGTATAAAAGAACAGATAACAGAAAGAATTGAAATCTACAAGGAAACAATCAGTCAACCGGCAGTAAAAATACTTGCCTTGAAACGTTTTGTTCGAACTTTAGATAAAATTTATAGACAAGATAATACAGATTTTATAGATAGAATTTCTTCTGATGAAAACTTAAAGATTATGGAAATTATAGAAGAATACAACATAGGTTTACTATTAGGGAGGACTTTGAATTATATTGCAAATAAGAAGGGAACAGATACTAGGGAATTTTATGAGAGAATTTTACTAGTTATCCAAGAGTTACTTCGTGAAAAAGATATCTTTGTTGGTAATTTCCCATATGATAGGGATAATAATTACTTTGAAAACAATATTGGTGGGTGGGCTAATAACAATAATCTAAATATCAAGTGGTTTTATGATAAATATATAAATTTTTCAGATAAAATGGATAAAAATTTTTTATTGGAATATATTAGAGATTTTGAAACTCTTCTTAATGCCATAAACTTTCAAAATCCAAGTGAAAAAATACAAATAGGCTTTTCATCAAGAAATATAGAAGTATTTTTAAATGAAAGTGTTGGTTTGGAAAGAGGAGTGGAAAGCCACCGATCAGAGTATCTTCTAGATAATTATAGTAAAAAAATTAGTAATATTCTGTATGATTTAACCAAGTGAATTAGTAATCACGTTTTAATATGATTTTATAAATTAGCTGATAAAGTATTATAGCTAAATATCAAGTTCGCTATGCTTCAACTTTTTCAGGGCTATGGATAAATTGGATAGGGGAAGACAGAAAGTCATTGCCCGATGGATTGATAAATATTTAATAGATGTTGTTTTTCCACAGGCGCTGGGAAAATATCTGGCAGGGATGTTGTCTGACTATATTCGCTTTCGTGTAGGATATTATATTATTACCAAGGTTAATGATGAGGACTTTGTCATTATGAATGTTCATATAGCAAAGTAATCAGAAGAATGGTATTTCAATCTATTTATCACGTTCCTATGTTGCTTCTGCTGGAGGTGATCGCGAAAGTACTGATATTTATGATGACGGTACAGTATATTTTGTCCAATGGTCGTCTGGTACAGCCTTTATCAGTTGATCTATCAGCTTATGATTGATGTGGTTGAGGAAAAGGTGGTTGGTTTACGCGTCACAGTGCCAAAACTGTTCCTTGTATGATGCCTTATATAACAGCCTTTTTCATGCCACGTGAAAAAAGGAGATCGTCCAAATGTCGTGCCAGATGGCGCTGTTAACTTTGCTTTTTAGGACAATTTGCGGAGACGCAGTCTATCACCGAATATTCTATTCGAACAGGTATGGAAGCTGTTTACATGCTCTTGGATATTGACCGTGGTGTTCCAGAAGTTTGGGGGAGCACCTATAATGTGCGTGACTTGCTTCATGCGACAGTTGTGCTACGCGATGACAAGGCTATTACTGATATGAAGTTGAATTTTTTCGAAAAATTTATCCTCAAGCAAGCTCTTCGTAAGACAGAAGGAACCTGATATTGAAAAAAACTCTTACGAGAATATTACCTCATTCAATGATGAAAAGAAAGGGCTGGAAAATGCCATTCCAGCCTTTTTTTGTTATACTTATGCTAAACGAAAGGAGTCCTTATGTCATTTGAATCGGATATTTTTAGGAAAAAGCGGGTGGTGTTTGAGCGTTTGGTACCGTTTGGTTTTCAGAAATCACAGGGTGGTTATGAGTTCCGCGAAACTATTTTGGACGGCGCTTTTGAAGTGCGTGTTCATGTTGCGGCAGATGGGGAGGTGTCAACTCATGTGATTGATACTGATTTGAACGAGGAATATCTTGCCATTCATGTGGCGCAAGCAATGGGAAATTTTGTTGGGCAAGTCAGAGAAGCTTATCTTGCGGTGCTTGAACGTGTGGCGACAGCTTGCTTTGAAGCTCTGCCATTTCTCAATCCACAAACCAATCGTCTCGCACACTACTTGCAAGCGACATATGGCGACATGTATGACCATCCTTTTGAAAAATATCCTGATTTTTCTTCATTTCGCTATCCTGATAATCAGAAGTGGTATGGGCTTGTGATGACGATTGCGCGTGGCAAATTAGACCTTGGTGAGGAGCAGTGGCCGCAAGAAGCGCTGGATGACAAAGTTGAAATAATCAATATTAAGGTTGAACAAGCTAAGTTGCCTGAATTGATTGAAATCAAGGGCGTTTATCCGTCTTATCACATGAATAAGAAGTCTTGGGTGACTGTGGTTTTGGATGAGACTGTTTCAGATGATTTACTTTTTTCTTTGGTGGACAATAGCAGAGCTTTGGTGATTGGGAAGTCTTTAGGGAGTGGTAGTGGTCCAGATTATTGGATTATCCCAGCTAATCCAAAGTATTATGATATTGATGCGGAATTTGCAGCAAGCAAAATCATTTTATGGACGCAAAAAGCAAGTATTAAAAAAGGTGATTTTGTCGCGATTTACATGACTGCACCAACTAAGGCAGTTCGTTATTTTTGCCGAGTCCTTGAAGCTAATATACCAAATGATGCTTACCGAGATGATACTTCTATTAAGAAACTAATGAAAATTGAATTGCTACAGTCATTTTCTGATAATGAAGTAACCTTTGAACATCTAAAATCCTATGGTGTTAAAGCTGTACGCGGCCCACGACGAATGACCAAAGAATTGATTGCTTACATTAAACCATTACTAAGATAAATCAAACACCGTACGATGTGCGGTGCTTTTTTGAAAATAATTTGAAAGAATATTGCAAAACGACCTTTTCAAGCGTATACTGTCTGAAAAAGGAGGTTTGTATGAAAAAAATTGAGAAGAAAAATACTGGACTTTTGGTCACAAGTAGTACAATTTCAAAAGTCGGAGATGTCTTATTTGATTATGTTAATAATTCATTTTTGGCTAGTATGAATGTCAAGTCAATGGTTTTAGTGGGAATCTATCAATCAACGGAAAATATCATTGGCGCTCTTTTTAATCTCTTTGGTGGTGTGATAGCGGACCGTTTTCGGCGAAAGAAAATTATTATATTGACTGATTTTTTAAGTGGTTTAATCTGTCTGATTTTGTCTTTTATCACTCAGCAAACTTGGTTGATGTATGCAGTGATTTTGACAAATGCTTTGTTGGCATTGTTGTCAGCTTTTTCGACGCCAGCTTATAATGCTTTTACCAAAGAAATTGTTGAAAAAGAACAGATTACACTAGTTAATTCTTATCTGCAGACGGTTGCTACGCTAGTTAAAATCATTGTGCCTATGCTTGCTTTGGGGATTTATCATGTGATTGGCATTAATGGGGCTTTGATTCTAGATGGCTTGTCGTTTTTGTTATCAGCGTTGATTGTAGCTTTTGTTCAACCGATTTTAGAAGAAGCCAGTAAAACAGATAAATTTTCAGTTAAGATAATTTTAGAGGATTTGGTTAGTGGGTTTCACTATGTAGCGAAAAATCGTCAGATTTATCTCTTGATTGCTCTATCAGCTGGAGTCAATTTTTTCATGGCAGGTTACAGCCTTCTACTTCCTTATGGTAATCAAATGTTTCCCAAAGTCACTGGAGATATTTATGCTACTTTTTTAACTGCAGAAGCTATTGGCGGAGTGATTGGAGCGGTGGTTAGTGGAAAAATGAGACGAAAATTATCAACTGGTCAATTAATGGCTATGTTATTTGTCTTTGGTGGTTTTGTCGCACTTGCTCCTGTACTTTATTTTGTGAAAGCAGAGCTTTTCTTAATGGTTTTATCGCCTGTTGGTTCTGGGATTTTTATGACCTTATTTAACATTCATTCTTTTTCTTTAGTTCAAAGAGAAGTCGCTAGTGAATATTTGGGACGAGTATTAGGAATTGTTTTTACGGTTGCTATTTTATTTATGCCCCTTGGAACAGCTCTTTTTACAATCATTTTTAGTCCAAGCAATCCTGGAAATCTTCTCTATCTTGGCATTTCTGTTATGATACTGAGCCTTATTTTCTTGAGGTTATTACAAAGTAATGGATAACTGTCTATATTTAAATACTATTTCGACAACGACTTGATTATTAGAAAAAATTAAGTCGTTTTTTGTTTGGAGTTTCAATTTTTTTAATCATTCAAGTTAATTTTTGAGTTAAAAAATGGCTATAAATAGCTGTTTTACCATTCCTTGTCAGATTATCTAACATAAAATTCAAAAATATTGCGAAAATTTGCAAAAAAGTGTTTATTTTTTAAAAACATAGGTGTATAATAGCTCTATCGTTGTAAAGCGATCACGAAATACAAAATATACCTCACTATCGATCATTATCATTTTGGTATTTCAAATTTAAAAAATTTTTAAGGAGGAGCATATGAAGAAAAGCTTTATTCATCAACAGCAGGAGATTTCTTTTGTCAAGAATACTTTTACTCAATATTTGATTGATAAACTTGGCATTGTTGAAGTGCAAGGACCTATTCTTAGTCAGGTCGGGGATGGTATGCAAGATAATTTGAACGGCGTTGAACATCCTGTATCTGTGCACGTTAAACGTATTCCTGATGCTGAATATGAAGTTGTTCATTCACTTGCTAAGTGGAAACGTCATACCTTAGCACGTTTCGGCTTCAATGAAGGAGAAGGGCTTTTCGTACACATGAAAGCTCTCCGTCCAGATGAAGAAGAATTAGACCCAATCCACTCAATTTATGTCGACCAATGGGATTGGGAAAAAGTTATTCCAAATGGTCGTCGCAACATCGAATACTTGAAAGAAACTGTTGAACAAGTTTATAAAGCTATTCGGTTGACAGAACTAGCAGTAGAAGCACGTTTTGATATTGAAGCTGTTTTGCCTAAGAAAATCACTTTCATTCACACAGAAGAATTGGTAGAACGTTATCCAGATTTGACACCAAAAGAACGTGAAAATGCTGCCGCTAAAGAATTCGGAGCTATTTTCCTTATTGGTATCGGTGGTATTTTGCCTGATGGTCAACGCCATGATGGTCGTGCACCTGACTACGATGACTGGACTTCTGAATCAGAAAATGGTTACCATGGTCTTAACGGTGATATCATTGTTTGGAATGAAGCTTTGGGTTCTGCATTTGAATTGTCTTCGATGGGTATTCGTGTTGACGAAGAAGCTCTTAAACGTCAAGTTAAAATTACTGGCGATGAAGATCGTTTGCAATTAGAATGGCATAAAGCTCTTCTCAATGGTCTCTTCCCACTTACAATCGGTGGTGGTATCGGTCAATCACGTATGGCAATGTTCTTGCTTCGTAAAAAACACATTGGTGAAGTGCAATCAAGTGTTTGGCCAAAAGAAGTTCGTGACACTTACGAAAACATTCTTTAGTAGAAGAAACTTAATTTAAGGACTAAAAAAGGTCGGCTGATACTCAGTCGGCTTTTTGATTATAAAAAAATCGCTAGAAAACTTCTAACGACTTTAAGATTGCTGGCTACCAAGGTAGACCTGCAGCTGCAATTTCTGCTTTTGAAGCGTATTGTCCATTTGGGCGGTGCCATCTACCGCGATAATCTCTTTTATATCCACCAGCGGCTTGTTCTTGTTGTTGCGCTTGTTGAGCGGCAGCAGCGGCAGCTTGCTCTTGGGCTTGACGTGCAGCTTCAGCAGCTTGTTCTTGAGCTTGTCTAGCTTCTTCAGCTTTTCGAGCCTCTTCGGCTTGTCTAGCAGCTTCAGCTTCTTTGGCATCGATAGCTGAAACGACAGCATTGATACGGTTGTTAAAGGCATCCTTTTTAGCTGAATCAGATACCGCGTTTACTTTATTTTTAGCGTCATCAACGTTTTCACGGGTTTGATTAGCTTCTAAGTTTGCAACGGCGGCTTCGGCTGCAGTTTGAGCTGCCTGTTCTTGTTTTTTAGCTTCGATGGCAGCTTTAACAGTTACGATGCGCTTTTTAAGTTGTTTTTTTACTTTTTTATTTTTGACAGATTTAACTTTTTTTGTAGCTAAATCAAGATTTTCTTGGGTTTGATCTTTTTCAAGTTTTTTGACAGCTTTTTTAGCAGCTTTGATTGCTTTGTCGTCTTTTTTAACTGATTTACTTTTAGTCTTAGTATCAGCTAAAACGACATGATTGTTTCCAAATGACGCAGGGGTTAAAACTCCTAGGTCTTGAGATGTGCCAAGAACAAGGGCGGTCATCAATAATAGGGCAAGTTTTAGTTTCTTTTTCATTGTATCCTCCAAATAATTTGAACTATAAAAGTTTACACTAGAAGGATATCACTTTGAAATAGTTCTGTAAATATAGCAAAGAAAAAAATCGCTAGAAAAATTTCTAACGACTTTAAGATTGCTGGCTACCAAGGTAGACCTGCAGCTGCAATTTCTGCTTTTGAAGCATATTGTCCATTTGGGCGATGCCATCTACCGCGATAATCTCTTTTATATCCACCAGCGGCTTGTTCTTGTTGTTGCGCTTGTTGAGCGGCAGCAGCGGCTTGTTCCTGTGCTTGACGAGCAGCTTCAGCGGCAGCTTGCTCTTGTGCTTGTCTAGCTTCTTCAGCTTTTCTTGCTTCCTCAGCTTGACGAGCAGCTTCAGCTTCTTTGGTATCAATTGCTGAAACGACTGCGTTGATACGGTTATTGAAGGCTTCTTTTTTAGCTGAATCAGTTACTGCGTTAACTTTATTTTTAGCGTCATCAACGTTCTCACGTTTTTGATCATTTTCAAGTTTTTTAACAGCAGTTTCAGCAGAGTTAATAGCTTCTTGTTGTTTCTTAGTTTCAATAGCCGTTTTGACAGTTGCAATACGCTTTTGGAGTTTTTCTTTAATCTTTGTATCATCAACAGCGTTGACTTTGGTTGTAGCTGCATCGAGATTAGCTTGTGTTTGGTCATTTTCTAATTTCTTGACAGCAGCTTCAGCCTCATTTTCGATAGCTTTAACTTTTTGGTATTCTTTTTTACCAAGTTCAATATATTTAGCGTTTTCTTCCTTGAAATCGCTGAGTTTATCTTGACTATCAATTAAATCTGATTTAGCATTGTCTACTTCTTGACTGAGCTGCTCAATTTTAGTTTCAGCTTGGGTAAGTTCTTGACTTTTATTTCCTTGAGCAGAGAAACTACCAATCAATAAAACTGACAAGATTGTGATTGCAAGATTCTTCTTGTCTTTAAAGAATTTTTTTAAATCCATCATAACTCCTTTATCCTAAAAACTTTGATGATTGAAATTATCTTACTAATCATATCAAATCACATTTTTGCTGTAAAGGTGCTTGAGAATTTTTTAAGGCATTTTGCACGAATTTTGCTATAATGGTTCTTATGAGAGTTGTAGCAGGAAATTTTGGTGGGCGTCCTTTGAAGACGCTCGATGGAAAAATTACTCGTCCAACTACCGATAAGGTTAAGGGCGCTATTTTTAATATGATAGGTCCATTCTTTGACGGTGGACGTGTTTTGGATTTGTTTTCTGGTAGTGGTAGTTTGGCTATTGAAGCTATTTCGCGTGGAATGGATGAGGCGGTTATGGTCGAACGTAATCGTCAAGCGCAAGCTATTATCACAGAAAATATCAAAATGACTAAGGCTGAAAAGCAATTTCACCTAATGAAGATGGATGCTAATAAGGCTTTGGATGTTGTTAGTGGAAAATTTGATTTAGTACTTTTGGATCCACCTTATGCTAAGGAAGAAATTGTTAAAAATATTACAACGTTGGAAGAAAATGGTCTTTTATCTGAAGATGTTATGATTGTCTGTGAGACAGATAAATCGGTTGATTTGCCAGAAGAAATTTCAAACTTTGGTATCTGGAAGCAAAAAACGTATGGAATTAGTAAGGTGACGGTTTATGTTAGATAAACCAGTATGATTTAATCACTAATGGAGGCAGTATGGCTAAAATTGGTTTGGTGACTGGGTCCTTTGATCCTGTGACAAAAGGGCATCTTGATATCATTGCTCGTGCAAGTAGACTCTTTGACACGCTTTATGTGGGGATTTTATATAATAGAAATAAATCTGGTCTGTTTACGATTGCTGAGAGAAAGCAGATGCTAGAAGAGGCAGTAGAGCCTTATTCTAACGTGAAAGTAGTGACAGCACAGGATTCTTTAGCTGTTGACGTGGCAAGAGAGTTAAAGGCTGGCTATTTGGTTAGAGGAATTCGAGATGCTAAAGATTTGGAATATGAGGCAAGTATGGATTTCTTCAATCATCACTTAGCTAATGATATTGAGAGTGTTTATTTACTTACCTCACCTGAATGGCATTATGTGTCATCTAGTCGTGTACGCGAATTGATGCATTTTCATTCTGATATCTCAGCATTTGTTCCAGACAGTGTTGTGAAAAAAGTGGAGGAAAAATATGACAATCTTAAACGCATTTAAAGGGATTTTGAAAAAGTTAGGTCGTATTTTATACCGCTTAAAATGGTGGATTTTAGGAGC
>OCTW011032479.1_pt1 | contig 10486 bp, 8 predicted proteins | sample 1539671 | NCBI WGS metagenome assembly OCTW01 (sample SAMN02144230, study PRJEB22623) | gut metagenome | biome: sheep rumen | host: Ovis aries | place: New Zealand
CCTGGATTGGATTTAAGTCCAAGTGGGTTGAGTATGAGAATGTAGAGCGTGCTGATGGAGACAGTAAGTGGAACTATAAGAGCTTATGGAACTATGCCAAGACGGGTATCATAGCTTTTGCGGTATCTCCTCTTAGAGCTGTTATATATTTTGGCTTTCTGGTTATAGGTATATCTTTTGTATATGCTGTCAGACTTTTCCTGATGTCTATATCAGGTGCTCGTCCATGGCAGGATACGACTACTATTATATTGCTGCTGCTATTCCTTGGAGGCGTGATCATCTTGCTTCTTGGGGTTATTGGGGAGTATCTGGCTAGGATATATATGGAGGTTAAGAATAGGCCTATTTATATTGCTAAGGAGAAGAAGTTGGATAAGTAGTGGAAGGGATGGCTTTTTTCTCATTCATCTCCTTCCTATAAAAGTCCTTTAATCTTGGAAGTGAATGTTCCACAGAAAAGAAACAGTGTGTTCGGAACAAAGAGATCTACTTTGAATTTTTTTCAATAATGGCAGCAAGAGAATCTATTCCATAGCGCATATCAGTTCGGCTACAAACGACATAGACAGCGGGGAAGTAATTAAAATCAACATCTTTAAGCATTGCGCACCACCTTTATAACCTTTGCAAGCAAAAGCTCAGAGGTATTCTCGGTAATCTCAATGGAAATGCCGTTGATTGATATGATTACCGAAGAAGGAGTTGGAACTGTTGTATCAGTTGTACAACTTGTGAAACACGTTTTCGAAATTTGAGAAGAGATGGGGATAATATCTGAAAGCTGGGATTCAACAAACTTATCCTTAAGCTTACGCTTCCAGTAATAGAACTGATCTTTTGATACCTGATGCTGTGAACACCAATCTTTTACAGTCAAAGAACTAGACTGCTGATCACGGATTATGTCAGCCCACTTATTAAGATTTGGCTGATGAATTATTTGTGTAGTGTTCATGAAAAAACCTCCCTAAATGTATTAGGGAAATCATCGCATGGATATGGTAGTATTAACAGGTACTTATGGTTGCTTCCTTACTGCAACAACTACAAATCGTCCATCAGTAGTGTGATAATTACAGGTGGATAGAACAAGAATTTCATCGCCATATGTGGCAGCAAATCCGGTGTCATATATGGAGGCTTTTTTTACTTCATCCATGTACTTATCAAACTCGCCTTTATCAGACAGATCAAAGTAGTCATAGTAGCGAAATACATCTTTTTCGTCATCTCCATAGACTCTGCTATAGAATGCTGCGATTATGTTGTACTGTCTTTTTTCATAGAGCGTATCAAAGCATATCACAGGATGCTGATAATAATAGCTTTGTTCAGCATATAAGGGAAGCATGCCGAACATTGTGGTGTTACGCATATGATGTGCGTAGATAATGTAATAGTTACCACTTTCTGAACATCTGCTGTCTATGAAGGGAACGCCGCTTCGGGAACTTGAACCGTCGAAAGCGTGATTTAGATAGAAATCCGATTTGTAGGGGGAATACATAACTGGATAGTCAATATTGGTCCCTTCTATTGATATCCAGCCGAAGAAGTCAGTGTTCATTTCTACAAGAGGTATATATTGAGGAAGTATATTGTAGTCCTGAAATATATCGTACTCTAAAGAGGGGGCGCTTTCTGATACTATCATTGATAATTTTTTGAATGCATTCTGCTCATTTTTGTCCTTTATCATGGTTGTAGTGAATTTCACAGATGAATACAAAAATAAAGTGAGAAGAAGGATGTAAAAAGGAAGAAATAGTATTTTGAGGGTAGGGTATCCAATCTTGCATTTTTTGATTAAAGATTTTGGTCTCTTCATTTCAACTTCCTGCCTTCTCACTTTATTGACTGTAATTAGTGCATACATTCTCGAACTTTATGTTCAAGAATGTATACTGATTGGATATTTCATTATCTTCTTCGTGATTGATTTTTCTGTATGAAGAAAAGTATAATAATTCCGACACAGGACAATATCATAGTAACAAGGTACAGTTTCATATTTGAATGATCTCCAGTATCCGGTGTATTGGCTGATGGTGTACCTTGACTATTGATATCTACAGGTTTTGTACGCGAATCGCCTAAAATCACATTGCTTTGAGTATTAGTATCAGGCTTTTCTCCAGTAGAGACTGGAGTATCATTTCCAGTACTGCTATTTCCGGAATTATCATTATTACTGGGATTATCAGTTGCGGGATTATTATTTCCCGTATTATCGTTTGGCTTTGGCTCATTTCCTGAAGGTGTTTTTCTATTTGTGACTGTAAATCCATCTTCGGCACTTCCGGTGATATTGCTTGTGTATCCTGATATGTTTATCTCGTTTATCGAGTATGTGATTTCTTTGCCGTTATCGTCATATTTCATGAGATTGTCAAATGAACCTTTCCAGTTATTCTGGTTTGTTAGTGATATAGTCATGCCGGTGTCTTTGTCATTAGCTAGAAGGCGTATTATAACTTCATCTGATCCCGCAGGCCCTTCCCACTTTTTGGTTACAGATATTGAAATCTTTATACGCTCATCTATCGCATTTATGTGATCGCCGGTTATATCGAACTCGATTTGTTTCGAAGGGTTACTGGTCAATATGAAATATATAGGTTCAGCATTCAGTTTATAGCCAGAAGGAGCTGTAATCTCAATGAGGCAATAGGTTCTATCTGCCCAAAGTGTCCATCCCAGCTTTTGCATATTGCCGACAATAAGGACATTCCCATCAGCACCTGTGGTAAATGTGACATTCTGATCTTTATTATCATGGACAGGAATCATGGTATCGTTATCCATATAGAAAAGCTGGTAGGTTGCTCCTGACAATGTAGTAGTGAAATCCTCCATGTCTCTTTTTACAAGTGTAATGCTTGGATTACTTCCTGATCCTGATCCGGAAGAGCTGACAACGGTGGTACTTTCTATTTTCTTTTCATATTTTCCAAATTTTACTGTGTTAGAATATGTAACATTTCCATTACCAAGTACTCTGGCCTGATAGGTTATAACAAAGGCTGTATTGTCTGGAACATCTTTAAATGTAATGGTGTTGGTCTTGCTGTCATGTGTAGCTGTAATCGAGTCATTCTCAGGAGTTATGGTCAGAGATTCAGGAATGAAACGAAGATTTTCAGACAGTACATCCTGTATTGTCAGTACGTCGGAAGTTGGATCCAGGTCTTTTGCGTCTTTGTTGATGATGATCTTGAACTGGGCAACATATCCGTTTTCAGCTGTTGGTTTTGTTACGAGTTCTTTGTCAACATATGGAAAATAGGTATAGTTGACTGTTGATCCGGCCTCAAGGCTATCCCATTTGGCTGTATTAGTAAGATCTATTCCGTCTTGGGATGCCGAGGCCTTTTCATTTAATGCAGTTAGCGCAATTTGATCCTTGGGGATCAATGTATAGGTTATCTGATAGTATGGATAGAATTGTCCATTGCTATCTTTGGGGAAGCTACTTATAGTGATATCCATACCGCTTGAAGTATTGGATGCGGATATTGCTCCGTTTGCGTTAGATGGGTTAGTATCTGTTCCGCCAAGGATCTTGATACCTTCAGCTTCATAATACTTCAGATATTCTGTATCAAAGGAGTCCTGAATTGTGATTCCATCTATTGTTGGACCATTAAGTGTAAGGCTGTAACGAAATACGGGATATACTACATCGCCTATCTTTACCTCAGAACGTTCAGCAATATTTTTTTCTAATTTATTCTTTATTGGAACAACATAGGCATCAACTGTTTCTGTTCTGTATGACGAAGACCATGCGCAAGCATAGTTTGTATGTTTATAAAGCGTAGATGAGACATAGCCATTGTCTGCAGAAAGGTCCAGCCATTCCTGATTGACCTTGGTTTTGTATCTGATCACTATGTTTCGCTGCTGTCCATCTGCGGAAGGAAGAAGACCCTTGTTCTCATCAGTCTGAGTCTGCGATCTGTAAAACGTCATCGTAAAGATACGCCTGTCACTGTCTATATCAAGACTCCAGGATTCTCCATTCATAAGGCCTTCAACTACAAAGGAATCTTCTTGAGGGTTGTCGATATAGTTTTTGTCTCCATATGCAAGTCTTGGACAATTATCAACTACATGCATCTCCGGAAGTCCATCTCCAGGTACAGATACTTTTATTTCCCAGTCTGCCACCTGGGAGGTGGTACCCAGGGCATTTTTTATGATGGTCAGATTATTTTCACCGATAGGTCCAAAGGTTATGCTGGCATCATCATAAGAGCCATATATCTGGGCTCCGTTAGTTAATGTAAGATTCCCTAGTGAAGCGCTTGTATCTATAAGGGTTGTACAGGTTATCTCGTAAGAGGCTTTATTATCAGTATCTGGTGTCAGATATCCCCAGCCCCAATTGTCATTGTCTTTTTTCCATGTCGTAAGATCACTGTAAGGTATTATGCGCTGCTCATTACTACCATCTTCAAAAGTAACAGTAATGGTTATCCCCTCGTTGTTGAAGTGCATGAAGGGGCGGCTTGCTGATGTGATCCAGTCGTATATATTAGCATTGCCCATCTGCATTTTGTGATCTTCATTGACGATGATCTTCCATGTTTGTTCATAGAGATTTTCTCCGATTTTCACAGGATCACCATCGGCATTTTTTGATACTCTTTGGAAATCAGCCTGACCTGCAAAATCAGTGCTTACCTCCTTGCCATCCGGTACCTGATCGGTTGTAACACGCGCTGTGTTATTGGTCTGTTCTGCTGTTCCGTTAGAACTGATCTTGGTATTATCAACTGTTGCACTGTATTTTAATGTAATAACCTCTCCATTTTCTGTCTGAGGAATTGTTAGGCGAAATCCATTTTGAATTGAATCATAATCTGGTGTTATCGAAAGTGTGCTGTTTTTATCTGATGATACCTGAACATCCTTATTAAAGATAAGAGCAGATCCTCTAAGAATATCTTCAATGATTACATTTGTATTATCACCTTCTGATCGTATTATAAGCTCATAATTTGCTGTATCTGTATTCTTGTTATATACAACTTGCTTTTGGATATCTATATCTGATATTTCTTCATATACAAAATCTTTGACAACATGTTCATTGAAAACAATCTGTCCACCGGTATTTTCAAAAGTGGAAGAGAAGTTAATACTGAAGCTAACATTGGGCATGGCTTTTAACCGTTCAAAATTAGGATCGTTTTGGTTGAATTTGACCCGAAGCTGATTGCCGACAACTTCAAAGGTATTATCATGTACTTCTGCTGAACCGTTCTCATCTATGACGTTTAAAGAAAAAGTGGTGGTCCCCACATCATTTATCTGCACTCCATTCGGGAATGTATATGTAAGAATACTTTCATCATCAAACTGTGTTTCTTCGGTCTCACAGAATTCTAGAGTCATATCATATGCACTGCCAGGATTGATGACATAATTGCCATTTTCATCTGTGGAAGCATCTATGGTCACAACGTTAAGAAAATCTGCCAGATCGGAACTCGTATTAGCTTCTGAAGCAAAGACTTTACCTTTGCTTCCCAATAAAGATAACAACATGCAAAGCACACATAACAGTGGCGGTATTTTATTAAGTGTTTTGTTCTTTGACATAGCTCTGTTCTCCTTTTGGAAATTTGTAATTATTGGTACAAACAGAGTATGACAAAGTATAACAAACCTATAACTAACGTCTGGCATAAAAAACGGTGGCACTCATCCTTGAGTACCACCATTTTTCAGGGAGGCTTATGAGTTTATATGATGACGTTAAGGAAATCGGCAATTATATACTCTCCCCAGGAGTATTCGGATAGAAACTCGCCTTCAAAACGATCTCTTGCATCCATTTTTTTGTCCTGCCAGTCGTAATAATCACAATCAAACATGGCGGTATTGATTAGTTGACCCCGCTGTGTTGAGATCAAAAGGTCTTCGAGATGTTCATCCGCAAGTGCCTGCTTTAGTCTTCTTATCGCGTTATAATAAACAGTCATTTCAATGTTTCCATAGGGCCTGTCTTCCCATACGGTACGGTATATTTCTTCGTTACTGATCTCTTTGCCTCTCTTTGTTACTATTAGCGCTAATATCTCTTTGGCCTTTCCTGATAAGGGGATTGGCTTTCCGTTCTTAAGAACGAGAAATCGGCCAAATGTTTGAATAAAAAGTTCTTTTTGTTGCCTTTTGATAAGAAGACGTAGCTTTTCCATCGCCATTTCAAGGGTTTCTTTGCTGTATGGTTTTAGTATATAATAGTCGGCTCCGATCTGATTGAAGTCCCACAGATATTCATCGCTAGTTGAACTCCATTTTTGATTGGCATCTCGACGTCCAGAAATGCAACCTCGAAGTGCTGTTCATTGGCAAAATAAAGTGCTTTTTCTGCAGAAGTGAACTGGCCTACAATATTAAGATCCGAAATTTCAAAAGCGAGTCTTGCAAAGCGTTTAAGCATGAATGGTTCATCATCAACTACAATTGCTCTCATTATTCAATAGTCTCCTTGTGTGGTATTGTGATTGTTATAGTCGTCCCGATGTCTATGAAGCTGTTGACATTAACCGTTGCATGCATCATTTTATCCAGACGAAACATTATGTTCTTTAACCCTGTCGAATCTTTTTTGCCCATAGAGATATCAGTCTGATACTGTCTGACATCGAATCCTACGCCGTTATCCTCAACAGTGATCTGTATGCAGTCATTTTTCTTCTCTGTCATGATAGCGACATATCCACCCTTTTCACCACGCTTGTATATACCATGCCTGATAGCGTTTTCTACAAGGGGTTGAACACTAAGTGGAAGAATATGAAAATCTTCGTACTGTATGTTATAACGAACACTTAGTTTGTCCCCCAAACGCATCTTTTCAATATTTACGTAAGCTTTGATGTTGCTTAACTCCTGACCAAAAGGGATAGGTGCGTCATTGGACATGGCTCTTATGCAGCTTCTAAGGTGAATGGTGAAATCACCTATAAGATCGGAAGCATATTTGGGATCGTGTAGTATGATCTCCTGTATGGATCCGAGCACATTGTACAGAAAATGCGGCTGCATCTGGCTGGTGAAGTTTCGAAGCCTTATCATCTGAAGTTCTTCTTCCAGATCGTGAAGTTCCTTGTCTTTTTTCTGTTGCTCAGTCAGATCATAAAGTACACAGAAGGATAGGATGTCGTCAGAAGCAGTGTCCTTGTATAAATAGAAGACCATTTTACAAGGCTGTATCTGACCCTTTGATGTCTTTATGGAAAAAGAGACAGAAGATCTCTTTTCACCAAGGTCAAAACAATTGATAAGATACTTGCGATCACTGATCTTTCTGAAACAGTTCTGACTTTCTGTTACCATATGCTTGTCATACAGCTTCATAAATGTGGAATATGATAATGTGCCGTTTTTGACGGCAATCTGAAAGCTGTCAGATAGCATTGCCGGGAGATCATATGGCGAAAGTTCTAATATAGAGTCTTTAGTAAGGTCAGCTTCAAGGTATCCTTCTGCACTTGCAAGAATTGCCTCGAGATGAGTTATCTCTTTGTCATGCAAAGTCGTCAGTTCTTTGGCCAAGGCCTTGTCTTGTCTGAAGGCTGCATCTACATTTCTGATACCGATAAGAAAATGAGGGCGTCCGTCCACTTGGTCTATCGTAGCTCTGAGTTTGTGGTACAAAGGCTTTCCGTCTATCATAAGACGGTAGACAAATGAGTAGAACCTGTCTTTGCCAAGCCCTATGCGCAGAGCTTCTTTAGATAACATCATTCGTACGAAGGCCTGATCCTCAAGGTAGATGGCATTGATGGAATTGTTCTCTACCGATTCGAAGAAATTGTCTCCGTGATCCTCTAAGTGTAGGGAACTGTACGAATCACTTTCATGAAAGCACTGGAAAGCAGATGTCTGTACATCAACTGCATATATGCATTCGTAGTTTTCAAACAAGGCCTTAACTATGGCTTCCTGGGATAATGCTTTGTCCTTGATACTGTTATCGCTCATTTAAAATTCCTTTCTCGAAAGAGAGCCGGTGAGCTTCTACAGCAACCCCTTGATTGACTCTCATTTTACAGGATACAAACTAACATAATACTAATTCCATATATTGTAAACGGTAAAAAGATTATAGATGATTTATATATTGTAACAAACAGTGATATCATGGTGTATATAGTTTCGGGAAAAATGCATTGTATCATGGAAAGCCAAGCATCGGTGTCATAAAGATCAGGTAAGGAGTTGTTTATTATGGAGAGCATAAAACAGTTGATTTTGCTTTTGGCAAAAAACTATCCGTTTTTTGTTGTTGCTATTGGGGTATATCTTCTGCCGTGTCCGGAAAAGTTTGAATACATAATCGTTCCGTCCCGTATCAAGAAGGCTGCGCTTATTGCTATTATAGATAAGGTTTTTTTGATAGTAGGACTGTGGGCTGTTATTATGAACTATTCGGTAAGGTGGACCATAATAACATCCATCATCGGATATACATGTAGACCTTTTATCATGGCTCAGATAGCGATAGGACTGACACACGATGAAGTCAAAGCGTACAAGATCAAGTTACCAGCAATTATTAATGCGCTGATCATGCTGACAGCTCTTTTTAGTGATATTGCATTTACGTACGATACAAACAGGATCTTCCACAGAGGACCTTTAGGACTATTGCCTCATTTCACATGCCTTTTGTATTTTGCATATTACATCTGGCTGCAGATTAGATCTTATCTTAAGAAAGAGTGGAAGAGTGATAACTTTGTTGTGATCATGTTTACGATTACATCACTTATCGCAGCGGCATTTGAATCTTTGGGAATAGCTGACGACGTGCTGGATAACACGATTCTGGTTGCAGCAACGTTCACTCACATATATAACTACATTCAGTATACAAGCCGTGATTCTCTTACTTTCCTTTTGAACAGGCAGGCATACTATGAGTATATATCCGGTAATGAAAAAAAGATCACAGGCATCATAGCAGTTGATATGAACGGTCTTAAAGGTATAAACGATACCCTTGGTCATGCTGCCGGTGATAGGGCTCTAAAACAGATGGGAGATGTTCTTAAAAAGACTAAACGCTATGGTACTATGGTCTACAGGATGGGCGGAGACGAGTTCACTATCCTGTGTACAAGGTCTGATATGAATGATATAAAAGAGATAGTAGACATTATCAATTCTGAAATGGCGAAGACACCATATACATGCTCAATCGGATATGCTTACCGGGACAAGGATATATCTCTGGATGAGCTCAACCGCGAAGCTGACAGGAAGATGTATACGGATAAAGAGGTGTATTATGAAACACACGATAGGAGGAGATGAGATGGTGATTACCGGTGGAAAAAAATGATGATAGTAGAGAAATTCAGAATTTGAAAAAAGCGATTTCATATGCCGAAAAAAATGGATGGTGGAATTAGTTATGAGCTTGTGAATCAAATGCATGAAATCTTACTAGATAGCGTAAGAGGCGCAGAAAAAACACATGGAAAGATCAGAACTACTCAGAATTGGATTGGATCCAAAGGTTGTGATATAGATGAAGCGACTTTTGTGCTGCCTGCTCCGGAAGAAGTATATGGATTATTGCTCAACCTTTATGAATACATGAATAACCTTTTCATAGATCCTTTTTTGATCAATGTCGCTACTTCTCATGCGCAATTTGAAACGATCCATGCTTATAAGGATGGGAATGGAATATTAAGAAGAGCTTTAATTCCAGTTCAAATGGCAGTGTTAGATGAAACAATGCCAATTCTTTTTATGTCTGAAATAATAGAGCTTTACAAACCTTCCCATCAACGAAATCTAATGGAATTAAGGCGTGGTAACGTAACAGGATATATCAAGTTCTTTTTACAATGTGTTATCGACCAATGCTCTTCATATATATAAGATTAATAAAGTGAAAAAGATCTATAAAGAAGACGTGGAAACAATAAAGGCAACAAAAGGAAATTCGGTTTACAGGATCATGCCGGCAATTAGCAAGCAGATTGTATTTACTAAGAAAGAGATTGGGACGTTGTGACCGTGTTCTGTTAACAAAATGTGAACACTATGTGTTTTTTTGCAAGGGATAATTCCCTTTTGAGAATTTGCTCTGCAACTTGGGTATTTTAATTATGCAATAAGCAGAATGTAAATGAATACCGATTTTGAGCTTTGTCTTATGCTATAATTAAGATGTTTGGAATTCTCCAGACATCTTTTTTCTTATAATAATTTAATTAGTATATCAAGGATAATGACATGAACAAGATTGATATTGTAATACCATGTTTCAATGAAGCTAGATGTGTAGAGCTTATATAATGCTTTGAAAGACCTGTTCAGTACAGAGCTTAAGTCTTATGAGTGGAGTGTATTGTATATAGATGATGGAAGTCAGGACGATACCTTAGAGCGCATAGTGAAGCTTGCCGGTATACCTGGCAGTAACGTGCGATATATCTCTTTTGCTAGGAAT
>OCTW011511658.1_pt1 | contig 10486 bp, 9 predicted proteins | sample 1539671 | NCBI WGS metagenome assembly OCTW01 (sample SAMN02144230, study PRJEB22623) | gut metagenome | biome: sheep rumen | host: Ovis aries | place: New Zealand
CCATGCCTGAGTAAGGAAATATTCAATAGGGAGGTTCTTTTTAATGGCAAGCGTATCATTAAGAGAAATTTATAAGAAGTATGCCGGCGGTGTTATCGCTGTTTCCGACTTCAACATCGAGATCAAGGATAAGGAATTCATAATCCTCGTAGGTCCTTCGGGCTGCGGTAAGTCTACTACACTGAGAATGATCGCAGGTCTGGAAGAGATCAGCGAAGGTGAACTGTACATTGGCGACAGACTGGTAAACGATGTCGCTCCTAAGGACAGAGATATCGCAATGGTTTTCCAGAACTACGCTCTGTATCCTCACATGACTGTATTTGAGAACATGGCATTCGGTCTGAAACTGAGAAAAGTTCCAAAGGACGAGATCGCAAGAAAGGTCGAAGAGGCAGCTCGTATACTGGATATCTCCCACCTGCTGGACAGAAAGCCTAAGGCTCTGTCAGGTGGTCAGCGTCAGCGTGTTGCTCTGGGTCGTGCTATCGTTCGTAACCCTCAGGTATTCCTGCTTGACGAGCCTCTGTCAAACCTGGACGCTAAGCTGAGAGCACAGATGAGAACTGAGATCTCCAAGCTGCACAAGAAGCTGGGTACTACATTCATCTACGTAACACATGACCAGACTGAGGCTATGACAATGGGCGACCGTATCGTAGTTATGAAGGACGGTTATATCCAGCAGATAGATACACCTACCAACCTGTACAACAACCCTGTTAACCAGTTCGTTGCAGGCTTCATCGGCTCACCTCAGATGAACTTCATCGATGCTAAGCTGCTGAAGAGAGATGGCAAGTATGTTGTTGAATTCGGTTCTGAGGATACCAAGAACGCTAGAGGTGTTAAGTACGAGGTCGAAGTTCCTGAGAGCAAGGCTGATCCTGAGGCACTTGAGCCACTGGTAAATCAGGAAGTTGTTCTGGGTGTAAGACCTGAGTGCATACACGATGAAGAGATGTTCATTTCTGCTGCTAAGACAGGTATCATCAACGCTACTGTTGAAGTAACCGAAATGATGGGTGCTGAAACTTATCTGTACCTGACCTGCGAAGGCATCAACCTGACTGCAAGAGTATCGCCAAGATCTACTGCAAGACCTCAGGATGAGATACAGGTAGCTCTTGATCCTAACAGAATACACATCTTCGACAAGGAAACCGAGAAGGCTGTTGTAAACTGATAGCTTCCCTATATGAATATTTCGCCCTCTTCGCAAGGAGAGGGCGTTTTTGTTTAGTATGTGGTGTATTTCCTCCTGACAGCGTTCACATTGTTTGATCTGCAAGCGCTGGCGTTTTTTAACGGCTTCCGGCTGGTCGGCACTGCATTGTATGTGCTTGTGATGCGCAAAGCGCGGGCGGCTGTCGGTAATTGTCCGAAAAATAGTGCTGAATGTTAGTCAAAGTGCCATAAAATCCATATGGGCTTTTGTGCAAAAGCGTGATACTTGGGCGGCGTGTAAGTCAAAGCATTGACTTATGCGCCTTTTTTATGTTATAATTTAAGTTGATATAATGTTTGACAAGATGTCCGCTTGCGGTAATGGCGGACGGGATATAGTTCGGGTCAAAAGATCAAGGAAATTTTTAAAACGGAGGTCTTTGCATGGAAAAGCAGATCAATTACGGAAGCTATGCGGGTTATAAGGAAACTGTCGGGAACCTTACTGCCGATCTGCAGGAGCTTCTTAAGCTCAGCGAGGAGATAGCACTGGTCAACACCGCCGAGTCTATCAGGGAAACTCTCGAAAAAGCTAAGGACGAGCATTTTGAGGTCGCTATAGTGGGTGAGTTCAAGCGAGGCAAAAGTACGCTGATAAATGCACTGCTGGGTCAGGAAGTACTGCCCGCAGATGTTCTGCCTGCTACCGCCACCCTCAACCGCGTTACATACAGCACCGAACCTTATGTGCAGGTGGAGTATAAGAACGGCGATTCCGAGAGGGTCGATATCGACAGGCTGGAAGAATATGTCACCAAACTGACCAGCGAGAGCGAACGCAAGGCGGAAACTGTAAAGGAAGCCACCGTCTACTATGATACCGAGTTCTGCCGCAATAACGTTGATATAATCGACACTCCCGGTCTTAACGATGATGACCAGATGACTAATGTCACCATGTCGATAATACCAAAGATAGACGCGGCTGTTTTCGTTATCAGCGCGAATTCGCCTTTCTCACAGTTCGAGAAAGAGTTCCTTGAAAAGAAGATGCTGACCTCCGATGTGGGCAGGATAATCTTCGTGGTAAACTGCTTCGGTACTTTCACACAGGAAGATGAAACAAAGATAGTTGAAACTGTCCGCACACGTATAGGCAAGTACGTGATGGAAAAGGCTAAAAAGGTAATGGGCGAAGACAGCAAGGAGTTCGCCGTTTACAAGCGTAAGATAGGCACGCCCAGAGTAATAGGCGTGTACGCGAAGCGCGCCCTGACCGCAAAGACTATCGGCAGTCAGGAATTGCTGGAAGAGTCGAACTTCCCTGAGTTCGAGAAGGCGCTGGAAACTCTGCTGACGCAGGAACGCGGTGTCATCACCTTGCAGATACTTGCAAATAAGATAACAAATTCGGGCACTGAGATACTGCGTTCGGTAGTAATGCAGGAGAATGCCCTGATGATGGCGAATGACGAGTTCATGGAGAAGTACGATGCCGCCATCAAGGAGATAGACGAGATAAGAAACCTGAAACGTCAGGAATTCGTCAAGATAAATGATGCGGCTAACAAGGTCTTTGAAGACCTGCGTCCTGTGCTGGACAGCTATTGGAGCAATATCGAGGAAGCTGCTATGGAAGTTATCGACAATTTCCAGATGTCCTCTGAGGACTTCAAGAAGGACAGACTAAAGCTGGTAAGTTCAAAGCTCACCGAGAAGATAAAGGAGAGCATGGAGGCGAGAGCGCAGATAATCTGCGAGCAGATACAGAACAGCATAAACAGCGCTGTCAGCGGCGAAACTGAAAGATTGCAGGCTTTCGAGGACGAGTTCTTTGAGAGCGTTGAGGAGATACAGAAAATGTTCTCGGTATCTGACAGATTGTCGCAGAACGGCGGTACATTGGATAAGGTCATCGGCGCGGCAACAGGCATGTGGGGTGTCGGCGGCGTTTACATGGGCTTCAGAGAGTCGGGCGCTAAGGGCGCACTGCTGGGCGGTGCAACAGGTCTGGCAGGTTTCTATGCGACCTACTATGCGGCGGCATTCTTCGGCTCGTTCTTCGGGCTTTCTACGGGACTTCTGCCCGTTATGCTGGTGATGATGGCTTTTGCGGGCATCGCAGGCTCGTTCACCGCTAATTTCGCCATAGAAAAGGTGCTGGTCAAGGAGAGGATAGATAAGTACAAGACCAATTTCAAGGCTAACGTCAAGAAGCAGTTCCACGAAATGAAGCTGAACAACGACTTCACCGAAACTGTAAGACGTCAGGTATTCTCTTCGTTTGACAGCATAAAGAGCAAGATAGAAGAAGAAACCGAGATAATCCTGAGAGATACACAGGAAACTCTTGATAACCTGAACGACCTTAAGGCTGAAAAGTCTGAGGTATCGCAGAAGGAGATGGAAAGACTGCACGTTATCGCTGAAACTGCAAGTAAGCTGGTACAGGACGCTTACGCAGTCAGAAAGGTGCTCAACGATGATGTCAGCATACAGACCGCTGACATAAATGCACCTGCTGAGGACAGTGTGCAGACAGCTGAATGAAGAAGCTGACAGGGAAACTGCGCTGTGGTGTAAAGGCAAAGTTTCTCATTATCTAATAAGGAGGGCACTCGATGAGTGACATGAGAGATAAGGTCAATCCGCTTCTTCAGATAGATACGGGGTTTCGTTCATATCTTAACGCATATACGCGGTCTTATCAGAGCCATATGGTAGACGGCAGTCTTGACTATGCCTTTGAGTCGGACTTTGTGGTAAGGCAGAAGATAAACAGTCTGGGGGGCAGCGCAAAGCTGTTCAAGGCGGTAAACACACAGGATATCGCGGCGGAAGCCAAGCACCTGTTCATGAAATGCGATCAGGTGGGTCCGCTGAAATATCCCGATATATATGATAAAGTAAGAAAATGCGCAGAAAGGCTGGAACTGATAGTGCCGATAGTCTTTATACGCGAAGATCTTAACAGACCGCTGGCATATTCCATAGCCAGCGACCTGATAGAGCCCTGCATAGTGCTCACGAAAAAGCTGCTGGAATTTTGCAGCGATGACGAACTTATGGTGCTTATAGGCTGTGAGTGCGGCAGGATACAGAATAATCACTGCTCTTTCAATATGGCGTACACATACCTCAATGTGAATAACGAGGTGTTCCGCCCGATAGACAGAGCATTCAATCAGCCGATAGGCAGTCAGGTGTATTCACTGCTGGTGCAGTGGGTCAGGTATGCCGATGTTACGGCTAACCGCGCAGGCATGATATGTCTTGATAAGCCGGGTCAGTACCTTAAGATAATGTGCGGGCTGTACGGCAAGGATTATGTGGATTTTTACGGACGTTCACAGCATGGCATCAGCTATGACAAACTGGCTGAACTGAGCGAAAAAGTGCATTCAAGCACTTCGAGAAATATCAGCGTTGACGGCACGCTCTCTGATGTTGAGAGGTACCTGCTGGCATGCAGTGAATTTCTGTACTGCAAGACCCTCTATTCGTGGCGCACAGATGTCACTGATATGGACGGTCATGCTGAAAGCGGACAAATTTGCGACGTGCGCACAAGCGTCATTGTCGGGAACGGAGGTCAGCTATGAGAGAACAGGAAAATCTGATGGCTTCCGATGAGAATATCAGCACTGTGAGAGATCAGCTGAGTGATCTGATAGAAGATGATAAGATAGCTGAGATACTGGGCAGAGAGTGTGTCGAACATCTCAAAGAGTTCCGCGCACTGGTCGATAAAAGGTGTGAAGAACCTTTCACGCTGGTGATACTGGGTGAATTCAAGCGCGGCAAGAGCACTATAATCAACGCTTTGCTGGGCAAGAAGCTGGCACCTATCAACGTAACGCCCGAAACCTATACTATAAATGAGATATCATTCGGTCATACCCAGACGGTGGAAGCCATACTGGAAAACGGTCAGCGAGTGCCGCTGGTGCTGGAGGATATAACCCGCGAGAACCTTGAAAAGCGCATGAAGCTGTTCCCAGCGAAGATAAGCTGTGTGCAGATAAAGGACAACGCGCCCATACTCAAAAATATCAGGATAGTCGATACTCCCGGTCTTTCCGACCTGGAGAGCCTTGATAAACAAGTGCAGGAATATATCGTGAATGCTGATGCCATAATGTATGCGGCAAGCTGCCTGCTGCCTTTTTCGGAAACTGAGCAGGTCTTTCTGGCGACACATGTTTCGCCGCAGAGGTTCGGCATGCTGTATGTGCTGGTGAATATGATCGACTCGCTCAATTCTATGGCTGATGTCAACAAGATAATGCGCCGATTCAGAGGCATATCCGAGAGGATAGTGCCGAACGCATTCGTCTACGGCATAAGCGGCGGCGATGAACTGAAGCGCAAGCTGGGCGAGGAAAGACCCATCGACAAGGGCACGAGGGAATTCTACGAAACTCAGTTCCTGCAGTTTGAACTTTCGCTTAAAAGAGATATCATCATGCAGAAGGACGTTATACGTTCAAAGCGCGTGCTGACGATGCTCGACCAGATGCACTCTGAGATAAGTTCGCGCTTGCAGATAATCAGCGAGATGGCTGAGATGGATAACCAGCTTCTCGAAAACAAGGCGAGGGAATTTGAAGAGCAGTGCGATGTGCTGGCGGCAGAACTTGAAAAGAGAAAGCCAGCGCTGCATCTTTCGATACTGGAGATGCAGCAGGAAGCCGAAACATGGATGTATGAGTTCTTTGCGAAGCTGAGGACCAGCATACTCGAATGCAGGGCTAAGGACGAAAACGGTGAGGACATCTATTCTCCTGAGGATATCGAGAAATATTTCTATTCTTTCCTGATGGAGAAGGTGAGCGAGGCTTACCGCACCTGCATAGAGTGCCACAGAGATGCCATAACCGAACTGACCGACAAGATGAGCCGTGAACTTGCTGAGGCGCTTGGCATTTCCAATATAGCCGATGCGGGCAAGGCACCATCGGTGGAAAGGCTGATGATGTCAGCAAACAAGAACGTCACAAGAAGTGTCATGGGCGTTAAGCTGTTCGGCACCAGCGAGAGTTTCTCACCTGCGGCGATGAGTACTTTCTCGCTTATAATGAAGAAGAAAAAGCAGACGGATATAATCGACATAGCACTTGAAAACTATGACGAGATAAGAATAAATATCGTCAAGGATATCAAGACTGTGTATCAGGATCTTGAAGTCAAGGCGATATCAAGGCTCGAAAGCCTGTATCAGTATCAGGTCGAGGTCGGCAGGACTGCCCTCGAACAGGCGACGGAAATGGTCAACAATGACGACAAGAGCGAACTGGTAGCTACCATAGCAGATGCACTCAAACGCCTTGAAGAACCTAAGAAGATACTTGAAGCAAATCTGCCTGCATAAGTACAGGAAACGATATAAAAGCTGTCATATATCTCCCTGCCGACGGCGGGGAGATAGTGATAAATGAACACACAAAGGAGAGATAAACATGGTAAGAACAAACATTTTCCAGCCCACTGAGGTCAGAGATGTCGTAGCTTCGGCAGGTAATTTTTCTGTCGTAGAGTATAAGCGGGATGTTTCGGTGGACTCGGTATCGGCTGAAACAAAGTATTTCATGGCACAGATGAATATGCGCAAAAGACAGGTCATCGCAAGGCTGAACGGCAACGGCATCATCTTGCAGGCAGGCGCTATGCAGGTCATGACAGGCGATGTGCAGGTGGCTACAAATGTCAAGGGCGCAGGTGATTTCTTCAAGAAGATGATAGGCGGCAGTGTAACGGGCGAATCTGCCATAAAGCCCAGATACACAGGTCAGGGCTTTGTTTACCTCGAACCCACCTACAAGTACATAATCCTTGAAGACTTAGACACATGGGGCGGCGCAGTCACCATCGATGACGGCATGTTCCTTGCCTGTGATGACAGCGTTAACGTGGGTGTGGTGGCAAGGTCGAACTTATCCTCTGCGGCACTGGGCGGCGAGGGTCTGTTCAACACAAGCCTGAACGGTAAGGGCATAGTTGCACTTGAAAGCCGCGTGCCGAGAGAAGAACTGATAGTCCTTGACCTTGAGAATGACTGCGTGAAGATAGATGGCAACATGGCTGTTGCATGGTCTACGAGCCTGCAATTCACCGTTGAGAGAACTACCGCAACGCTGATAGGTTCGGCGGCATCTGGCGAGGGTCTGGTGAACGTGTACAGAGGTACGGGCAGAATACTTATGGCACCCGTATAAATTATATCGATACGCCTTAAATTTCAGACAAGATACGGATCGCTACAGCATAAAAAAACTCCCTGCATCGCGCGGGGAGTTTTTTGTCAGTTGGCTTTTAGTATGCCTTCGATTATCGCCCATACCAGTATCAGCAGGTAGATGATAACGGCGGGGTTTCTGTAGATGACCTTTGTGACTTCGCCATTTTTGGGGAGCGCCTGTCTGCGGTCGTGCTTGAAATAGCTGTAGCGGGTCATGAAAACATATACGCCGATCGTGCCCGAAAGCACCTGTAAAGTGCTCGCTATAGTGTCAATGTGGGGAATGCCCAGCGTACTGCCCAACTCCTGCATACTCACCAGAATGTTGTTCAGCGAGTGAATGATGAGCGAGGGGAGTATCGAACCGCTGCTGACAGCAATGCTTGCGTATGCAAGCCCTGTGATGAAAGCTGATACCGCCTGCGGTATGTTGCCGTGCATCAGCCCGAAACACAGCGCCGAAAAGACGATAGCGGGTATCTCGCCATACTTTGAAAGCGCACCAAGTATCATTCCGCGATAGACGACTTCTTCTATCAGCGGCGCTACAAGCGCGATATATGCAAACTGGAACGCCACTGCCGCAATAGAGGGATTTTTGATGGAGAAATCAGCTTCGGGGATAGTAACGCCCACCGAGTCCATCGCGGCAGTGAAATAATTGACCGCCATCGAGGAAAAGATATTCAGCAAAAAGCAGGCAGGGAAGAACCAAAGCCCCTTTTTTGCGCCGTCACGGGAAGGTCTTAAATAGCCGTTGAAGCTGAAACCCAGCACGATGTAGCCTGTCAGTATCGTGAAGATAAGTGATGATATAGTCACTGCCGAATTCAAAAGCATGCTGAAAGTGGTCGAATTGATGATATCTTTGTAGTCGGATATAAGCCCGTTTACAGAAGCATTGTAGCCTGCAAAATGCCCCGACAGAACGCGGTAAGCCACCAGATAACAAAGCATGGCTGTCAGCCTGTTCATGAACCTGTAGGTTATCAGCATAACGCCCAGTCTGATACAATCGCGGAAAAGTTCACTTCTTTTTGAAGAGTACTCAGGCGGGGCGATGATATCGGGCGTGGGATAGGGTGTGTAATTCAAGTGGGAGATCAACTCCGATCATAAAATAATATATATATTATAGCACAGCGCGATAGAAAAAGCAAGAGAAAAGCCAAGACACAGTCAGTGGTTATCAAGCATCAAACTGCGGCTGATTTGAACGGTGTATCATCGGGACAGCCATATTATATTTTTTTAACGGTCACTCCGTCTACTATTATGAGAACATCTTTGAGATCATCGGGGTCTTCACAGTATTCTGCAAGTGAACGATACACGCTGGATATAGATGTATTGAACGCTTCTGAAACACCCGAATCATAGTCCTCTCTTTTGTGAGGTATATGGTCGGGCGGGGTCATAGCATCAAGATCTGCTTTAGTTTCGCAGCACTCGAGAACAAGGGTATGGCAATTTATACCGCTGTCCCTCAGCGAAAGCGCAAGTTTTTTATATTCAGCGATCAGTCCTTCCTTGTCAAGTTTATGCGGTATATAGACTTTTATATCAAAATCGTTGTTGGCAAGATATGTCTTTAGGTCAGAAGATGAATCATATGCGACATTGGGATAATGATTTACTGCCAGGTCAATAACCACAACTTTGCATTCCGTTTCGGCTTTTTCGGCGGCTTTTTGTATGGCAGAGTAAGCGTCATCGCCGTATCTTACGAACATGTAATCGGTGTATACAGGATGCTTTTCATCGAATTGAAAGACGCTTATCTCTTTATCGCCTGTTTCACTGCATGTCACGATGACATTACACATAGTACCGCCTGTAAATTTTTTTGATTTGAGTTTGAAATCTGCCCCGAACTGTTCGCTTACGGCGCTGATCGCATTTTTGACATCAGCACGTTTGTTTCCGCCGTAACAGCCCGATGCGGCTATCGCTGTAAATATCCCTGCGGATATTATCAGTACTTTTTTTATAATTGATACCATAACATATCTCCTTTCGGCTTTCGGTTCAATTACATTTTAGCACATGCGCACAATAATTGCAAGCTATAGCAGTCATTTATGAGATAAATAATGATTATGACTATTTTGTGTATAATGCACGAACAAACTCCTGTGAGAAACATTTTGCTTGTGCATACTAATAAATCGCAAGCGAAATTATATAATTTCATTGACAAGTTATTTAAAAGGTGCTATACTGTTATCAGTGAAAAGGGGTGAGATGATGAACAAAAGCGTGTATAGTCTGGTGCTTGCAGACGAAGTTGTTGAGGCTATCGACCGTATGGCGTATTCGATGAATACCAGCCGCTCAAATCTGATAAACCAGATACTTGCAGAACGTGTCAGCCTTATGACTCCCGAAATGCGTATGCGGCAGATATTCAGCGAGATAGAACAGCTGATGGATCAGCGGTTTTTGTTCATTGACCAGCCGTCTGACAGCATGATAGCCATAAAAAGCCCCGTCAGATATAAGTATAAACCAACTTTGCGGTACAGCCTTGAACTCAGCCGGGATATGCAGGGCAGGGTCGGCAGACTGAAAGTCGCTTTCCGTACCAAGAGCGAACAGCTTACGGCGGCGGCAGAAGGCTTCTTTGAACTGTGGCTGGCGGTCGAGAACAAAAATCTCTGCAAGGTATTCCCCGACGGCGTGCCCGCACAGGCAGAAAACGGGCGCTATACCCGTGACTTCTATTCGCCGCTGGCTGAAAGGCTTTCAGATAATCAGATAGCCAACGCCGTTGCAGGCTACATCAGGCTGATGGACAGCTGTATACAGACCTACTTCGACGGTCTGACCGACGGCACAGACCGTTCAGCCGAGATAGGCGCTGAATATGCCGCCTATGTGAAAACTGTCACAGCGGTGATATAGATGGGCAGTACGAAAAAGAAATTACTGATAACGGCGGGCAGTCTGCTTATGATATGCACTGCGGGGGTCGCAGTTTTCTTCTCTGTTACCACTATAGCAATCCAACTATTTAAATTCACAAAATCCAGTCGCAAAAGCTCGGATCTATGGATTTTGTGACTGGATTTTGTCTGAATT
>OCTW013426800.1_pt1 | contig 10480 bp, 8 predicted proteins | sample 1539671 | NCBI WGS metagenome assembly OCTW01 (sample SAMN02144230, study PRJEB22623) | gut metagenome | biome: sheep rumen | host: Ovis aries | place: New Zealand
GATAAGATACAGAAGGCTCAAGAACTACTATATGATTGGATAAGTCATTTTGACAAGAGAAGTTTGGAGAGCATAAAAAAGAATTGTGACTACTTGGATAATATCTATGAGTTACAATTAACTAATCCTATATGGGGAATCTTTTGGCCATTAGTTTTTAATGGTGTTATAGACCATATAGGGAATGGTTACTATGCTCTTTCTTCTACTATTGTACTTGACTTTTCAACTCACAGCTATTTTGTCAATGCTTCGAAAGTCAACCAAAAAAGTGAGAAGGTTTTAGTTGGTATTGAACTGGCAGGGCCACTTACAGAAACCGAATACAAAGTAATGCGTCCAGCCCCACTTGCCATACTGAAAACTTACCCAACAATAAAAGATGTCGTTGACGGTTTTCCAAAGACGCTACAAGATGAAAGTAATCTCAAATATGCGAATTCAAGGACACGTCGAGGGCTTGCAGAATTAGAGCAAAATGGATTAACAAGGTATTTTTCACTACCAGAGTCCCTATATATAAGGGAATTACCTTCTAGAAATATTAATCCAGAGGCTTATGCCATAGCTTTTTGTTTGACACGTGTTGTGAATGGTGAGCCAAACGGCATTTATTATCAAAAGACAAAGGTTCTTAAAATGCCCACTTTTGCTATGCCATTTATGATATATAGAGTGCTGCTGATTGAGTGTATGGCATTTAAGAAGCTACCTCGTCAAGAAGAATACAACTATGTTTTTGAAAACATATCAGTTGATATTATCAAACAATTAAATAGAATACTTTGCAATTCAATAAGTTATGAATAATCCTATAAAGATTTTTAACGAAATATTCGATGCTTATTTTAAGTATATCAATAGCGGTTTACCCTTCTGCAGAGAAGAGTACAACCAAGAACGTAACGCCTTAATACAGGAAACTGGCACTATATGCCAGCCTCCTATTATTGAAATTGTTCCAAAGTATCATGAGAAAGCAACACTCAAAGAATTTTGCAAAAATGAGGGCGTTTCTGAAGACTTGAACGATTTTGTCAGCACAGGATTGTTTGTCAATAACAGCAAGCAGGAAAGAAGGTTGTACGACCACCAGTACGCATCTTTGAAAGAAGCACATCTGAATAGAAAACATATTGTTGTTACAACGGGTACTGGTTCAGGTAAAACAGAATGTTTCCTTCTACCAGTAATAGCCGACCTCGTTGCCGAATCCAGTAAATGGGATAAATCGAGGAAGAGAGCAATGAGAACAATGATACTCTATCCTCTCAATGCTCTGGCTGAAGACCAAATGATAAGATTACGAAAAGCTCTTAATAGTCATACCGATGACAAAAGTGGAGCTCTAGATTGGCTTGATGAACATCGTCATGGCCATCGTTTCTATTTCGGTCGTTATACTGGAGCAACCCCGGTTAGTGGTACGCGCGAAAAAAGTGAAGGAAAACTGAGAGAAGAAAGGAATCGTCTTATAGACGAATGGAAAGCTGCAAAGGCTGCTGCTATAGAAAACAATAATACGGAATTGCTTTATCATGTTCCATGCATGGAAAATGACTCCGCTGAAATGTGGGATCGTTTTTCTATGCAGGACAACGCTCCAGACATACTCATTACAAACTATAGCATGTTAAATGTCATGCTCATGCGTGAAAATGAGGCGGACATATTCGCTGATACAAAAGCATGGTTAGAGGAAGATCCTTCGCATGTTTTCCATCTTGTTATCGATGAGTTGCATACATATAGAGGTACAGCAGGAACCGAAGTCGCATATCTGTTACGAATACTCCTAGACAGATTGGGATTAAATCCTAATTCTCCTCAAATACAATTCCTGGCATCCAGTGCGTCAATGGAAGAAAATCAGCAATCAATGGATTTTCTTTCTGAATTCTTTGGGGTAAATAAAAAGGACTTTGCTTCAAAATTTGTCATATTATCAAATCCTTTGCAGCCTTCTGTTGAAAAGCCTGTTGTTAGTCTTCCTATCGACCTGTTAAAAAAATATGGAGAGATCGTTGATGATAATGACGATACGGATAGCATGTTTCTTAATGCTGTCGGGTGTTCATCATTTTATGACGTAACAAATAAATACGATTTGTTATCATGGCTCAAATATGCGTTAAGTTCTAGCAAAGGCATTATTGCCAAGGATATAGATAAAATTGGTGAAGTCCTTGAAATTGAACCAGAAATACGTACATCAGTAGTTGCTGGTTTAGTTAAGATTATCTGTAAGAGTAAGGATAATGGAACTTACATTTCACCACTTAGGACGCATCTGTTCTTCCGTAATGTCAGTGGTATATGGGCATGCTCAGATCCCCACTGTCCTCATGTAAATGAGCAGTATCAATTTGAAGGTAGAAGTATCGGAACTATGTATAAGAGACCAAGAAATGTATGCAGTTGCGGTATGAAAGTCCTTGAAGTACTTGTTTGTGAGAACTGTGGAGAAATCTTTCTTGGAGGATATAAATATACTGTTAACAATCACACATTTCTTAGTTCTGAAAAGCCTGTAAATGGTGACGAATCGGGTTATTGTATATTGTGGAAAGGAGACGCAGCGTCTGAAGATGGTTGGAAAAAAGTTGATTATAATCCTGGCACAGGTGAGTACTCTTTGAATATGGATGGAGAATATAGTCTTTATGAACAAACATCTGATTCTGAAACAAAATTCCCTCATAAATGTCCACAATGTGAAGTCGCATATTATGTAAAAGACAAAAATAGTGTTACTCCAATCCGCTATCATGGAACTGGATTGCAGAAAGTTAATCAGATTTTAGCTGATTCTTTGATTCGTTCAATGAAAAAAGAAAATGAGAAGAACACTAAAGTTGTTTTGTTCTCTGATAGCCGACAGTCTGCTGCAAAACTATCTGCCGGTATTGAACTTGACCATTTTAGGGACGTTTTACGTTGGGCGATTCTTCATGCACTAAATGGTAACGATGAAGTTACCACATTCCTAAAACAAATGTATGAAAAAAAGGATTGGGAATTACCAGAAGGCCAGCGTCTTAGCATGATGACAAGCGATTATACCTATGGGGAAATTGCTAGAATTATCATGGCTGCACATATGGGATTTGCAACTGAAGAGCAGATAAAGACTCTTTCTGACTTTTTCAGATTGTGTAATGGGCTGAGTCTTGGAAATATTGAAAATGATGTTTTCAAAACTCTCTTATCATTAGGTATAAATCCAGCTGGTCCGAAGCCAACCTGCTTTGAGAACCGTATGGCTGGAGTATGGTACGATCTATTTGATTTCAAAGAACAAAAACTGAAGTCAGATTTAAGCCAGAACCAGATGGAGTTTAGTGACAGAATTCGTAGAAACAATAAGATAGAACAATTAACGAGTATATTCAGTAATCGGAATCGTTCCTTTGAGGAATTAAAACTTGGTTATCTTGCGCCTTCAAAGGATATAGCAGACATTACAATGAAAGAATTGGTTTGTTCAACCATCCGAATACTGGGCGAAAAGAAGCGAATTAAAGAGCTTCCATCAAAATATCCAAGAACTGCAAGCTTTCCTATGGCCGTAAGGAAGTTGGTTATGAATGTCTATCACATTAAAGGAAGAGAAGAAACCAACACAAAATTGGAATTGCTACGAGACACTTTGCGCTCATTAGGCATTATAGATAGGCAGATTACTGTCTTAACAGGCGAAGGATTGTCTTTTATTAAGGCTGAAGTGGGTTCTAAATATTGGGTGTGTCCTCGTTGTAAGACAGTTCACATGCATCACGCAAATGGAATCTGTATCAACTGTTTTCATACGTTAAAGGATGAATCTGTTCTTACTAAAGAAGACATTGTCAATCCAAACGACTATTATTTAACACTATTAAATTCAACGGATAATGTCTATCGTCTTCATTGTGAGGAGATGACTGGCCAGACCACAAAAGCGGATTCTCAAAAAAGGCAAAGGCTTTTCCAAGATATATTTCTTAAGACAGAGAATCCAACAGTAGAAGGCATCGATTTGTTGAGTGTGACTACTACGATGGAGGCTGGTGTCGATATAGGTTCCTTGACAGCTGTTATGATGGGAAATGTTCCACCTCAAAGATTCAATTACCAGCAACGTGTCGGTCGTGCTGGACGTCGTGGTAATCCGCTATCTATCGCACTAACTGTTGCCCGTTCAACGAGTCATGATTTGACTAACTTCCAAGAATACGAAAGAATGGTTTCAGATACGCCAAAGGATCCGTATCTTGAAATAAGGACAAAAGAAATTGCAGAAAGAATTATCTACAAGGAGATTCTATATGCTGCCATGAAAGAAGAGTATTCTGGACATGACAGTGTACATGGTAATTTCGGCACTGTTGAACAATGGGATAAGCATAAAATTGGTGTAAACAACTGGTTATTGACAAATCACAATGAAGTCAAAAGAATCATTTCTGTTGTTACTGCAGGAACAGATATTTCAGATTCTCAGAAACAAGAGATAGAGGATTTTATTTATAATCAGTTAACTGATAAGATTAGCACTATTGCTTCGAGCGAAGAATTCTCGCAAAATTATCTTAGTGAACGACTTGCTAATGCAGGTCTTCTTCCAATGTTTGGGTTCCCAACAAGAACTAGGAATCTGTATCTCTCAATGCCCAAAAAGCTTCCATCAGAAGATGTGGTTTCAAGAGATATAGATATGGCATTGAATTCTTTTGCTCCTGGTCATGAGATTGTGAAGGACAAGAAGGTATATAAAGCTGTTGGAGTCGTTGAGTATGAATATAACAAGTCTCATATAATAAAACCGAAGAGTAATTCCCTTAATGTGTATCGCCAACCTCTTAACAGGTGTGAAATTTGTGGTTATACATCAATAAGTCCTGAAGCTACGCCTAATACATGTCCAGTATGTGGTAACGAAATGAAAAAGATAAAGATTTGTTCACCACTTGGATTCTGTGTGGATTACAATATGCCTGTTGAGGATTTCAACGGCAGTTATGATTGGTATTCTCCTAATAGTGATATTAAACTGGACTGTGAACAATCTTTGCAGGAATGTCCACAGGTAAACAATATGACTATCAGGAATAATATTGTACCTTCCCAAGGGCTTGTTCACCTCGTGAATGACAATAATGGCGACTTCTACAAACTTGGAAAAAATAGTGATGGGATATATGTGTCGCGTGATGCATATCCTGAAGACATAAAGAATACTTTGAATTTATCCTATGAATCCAAATATGCTTTTGTTTCATCAAAAACTACAGGAGTATTAACGTTGTCCATAGCAAAGGTTTCTGACGATCTATGTCTATCTCCTTTAAACAGTGAGAATTCAAACAGTCATGCAGTTCGAGCTGCCTTTTTATCATGGGGGTATCTTGTGAGAAAATCCGTTTCCTTTTTTCTTGATATAGACTCATCTGAACTTAACGTTGGATTCTATATCACCCCACAGACAAAAAAAGCTGAAATATTCTTCGTGGAGCAATTAGAGAATGGTGCTGGGTATTGTAACTATTTGAGTGGAAGAAGATATAAAGATGTTCCATTGAAAGCAATTATCATGCCATTGATTGAAAACGGAGAAATATATAATTCCCTTACCTCAAATAATCATCAGGAGGGTTGTACATCTTCATGCTATGACTGTATAAGAGATTATTCAAACCAAAATGTACATCATCTGCTCGATTGGAGATTAGGACTTGATTTGGCTCGATTGTCTTATGATTCTAAGGCAAAGATAGATTTTACTGTTCCTTATTGGTGCAATTTCATTAATGGCACAATAAAGAATGTTCTATTGAAACATAAATATACTGTTGAAGAATTTAAAGACACATTAATTGGTGTAGATCCATATGGTGAGAAATTTTGCTTGGTTCATCCTTTATGGTCAGGTAAGAAAATTAATAAGTTAATTGGGTCGTTACCCGGTCAATACAATGCAATATCCGTATTTGATATTTCTAAGTTAAACAATTAGAATTATATGGAGAAAATAGATAATTATACCAATTGTAGTCATTGACATTCAAATAAATGAGCAATTTAGACAATACAAATACCCCAGCACCTGCCAATCTCTTCAAACCATCTGAGATTATCGGCATTCTCCAGATATCTAAGTTGCAGAATCATTATTTGTTAAACAACTTGTTGTCGAAGATAAGAAAAAACATAATAATCTCTAACCTTTTGAGTGACTTATTCAAGTGGACATCTTTTCATTTTCGAGGTTTCAGACGCTGAATAATAGCTAACACTGTAAGGAGCAACTCATTTCAAAATGAGTTGCTCCTTTTTTGATGTCTGTTCAAAAAAATAAGAAGAAAAACACACTTTATCTTATCTGTGAAGATAGACTGCACTTTTGATATTTACCTTTGCCATGTCAAAAATAAAATCAAAATATATCATGATTGTTGTATGGAACACGATGATTGAATTTTAACTAAAACATTTACATATGAAAACCTCAAAAAAATATTTCTATCTTTTTATGATGGCCATCATGACACTTGCCATCACGACATCATGTAGCAAAGATGAAGATGAGATTGACTCAACCTATCACTCATTATTTGTAACATGCGACTATTTCATTGATATGCTGGACACAGTATATAAACGTTATGATGCATTTGGTAGCAAAGCCAAAGATACCAGTGATGGAAAATTTACCGTAACGCCAATAGGCAGGCTCATCATTGTTAAGAAGAAGACTTATGCTTCTTCCATTACCTATTCAAGCATAGAATCGGCCTTAAAGAGCCATTACAGCGGAAACAGAAAGGTCAACAATGTCTTTCATAATAGCGGTGGAACAATAACCATCGACTGTAGAAATTAATTTTCATAATATCCGTAAAAGAAAATACATATAGCATTAAATAAGCTGAAAAATGAAAAAGTATCTGATTATGTGCTTCATGGTTGCACTCTTAGCATCCTGTAGCAATAACAATCCTTGGGAGTACAAAGTGGTAAAAGTAGCCGGAATGCCAGCTGAAGAACTGGCAGAGTATGGCGCACTTGTCTATGGCGATCAAACAGCCATGCTCAATAAGATGGGCAAAGAAGGCTGGGAATTGGTCAGCACATATACTGAGACAGCTACAGAATTTCCAAACTTCGGTAGCCCAGACTACGTTACAGGCATCCGTGACAATACTAGAACAAGCGTGGTGAACTTTGTCTTCAAGAGACAGAGCGACGGAAAAAATGAGAATAACGCTAAACCAAAGAAGAAATGAAGATAGCTTCGGTTCTCATCATCTCGTTGATGATTCTATCGTCTTGTTCACATAAAGACGAAGCGATAGAACTATCACGGGATTTCTTTGCTTCATTATCCGACTCTACCTATGGAAAGCCCCATGATTTTTATCCCGATTATGACGCATTAGGCATTGAAGCAAAGTCTGACAATGTGGACATCGAGGCTTCTGATGTTACCGAAAAGAACGACTCTTTCACTGTTCGTTGCTATAATAACTATACCAATAGCGAGGGAACCTTCAAGCAGGACAGTGTTACCTTGTTCATTACGAAGAACAAGGATAAGCAGTACTACATCTACAACTCCAGAGGTCTCATTGAGATGGATAAGGATTTGGAATGGTTTGGAAAGGTCACTGGGGCTTTTAACAAGAGGCTGCCCAACGATCAGGCATTGACAAAGCGTATCGAGCAAGTCAGGAGCATGATGTGGGACAAATTTGAAGAAGTTCGTGCGGAACTGGCTACCAAGGTGAAGATTGTCAACTGGTCTTGGGAAACAAGTTATAGCGGTGAGGCTAATGGAGAAGGAAGGGTTGTCAACAATCTGGACTATTGCATTTCGGGAGTGAGATATCATGTGAACTACTATGACCGAAGGGGGCATTTTATGGCTGAGGACGATGGAAGTATCGGCAAGACATTATATCCAGGAGAAAAATACGACTTCACCTTCTGGAGTTCTAATGCCAAATATCCGAATGCAGCAAATCTCCGTCTGGATTTTTCAGACAATATGGTTTTTGACTTGATCAAGGAACAGGCCTATATAGGCACGGAATTCCAAGAATACTTGAAACGCCAAAAGACCAAATAATCAGAAAGTCAAGTCGTTCATACACAAATTCTTCACGGAGCAAACATATTCAATAAGGATGGTAGGGTTAATACCTTGCCATCCTTTTTTGTAATATGATTAATTTCCTATTATTTTCAAAATAAATATATCTGTGCAGATAGACTGCACTCATACATTTTACTTTTGCAGTATCAATAATTAAAATTTGGTATATGGGACTACTTCATTTTTTATTCGGAGCTTTGTTGAACAATAGAAAAAACAAAAAACAGAGCCAAAACAATCAGTCTAACATTTCTAGTGACAGTTATCATCGTGCTTATGAGGATGGTTACGATGACTGTCGTATGAATCATAATGATGTCAGCCGTCAGAATGAATATGACTACCAAGATGATTGCGAGTGCGACTGCGGGTACGACAATAGTAGCTATGATGGTTACGACTGCGGCTATGACAATAATTGTTCAGATTATTAAATATGAAAAAACTAATGATGTTTGTATTGATGCTTACCATCAGCTATGGTGCATCAGCTCAGAGAAAAACGGAAATCGTTGAACCAACAGTAAAAACGGTCAAAGACGACGGTATGGTACTCAAAAGAAAAGTTGCCATTGGTAGATTCTCTAACGAAACCCAGTATGCGAAGGGGATCTTCTATGACAAGGAGAATGATCCTATGGGGAAACAGGCACTAGACATTCTTTCGGCGAAACTTGCTGCTTCAGGCAAGTTCCTTTTGCTTGAACGTAGTGATTTAACCACTCTTCTAGAGGAATGCCAAAAAAGTGGTGGTGGTTCATCTACAATTGGCGCTGACTACATGATTATCGGTTCTATCACGGAGTATGGTCGTAAGAATACCGGAAAGAACGGCGTTTTTACTTCTCAGAAAACCCAGACTGTAGAAGCTGCTGTAGCGATTCGACTTGTTGATGTTTCCACGGGACTTATCATCTATTCTGATGAAGCAAAAGGTTCGGCAGAACTGACTACGAAGACAACCATGGGAATTGGAGGACAAGCCAGCTATGATGCTACGCTGAGTGACAAAGCTATTTCTGAAGCTATCAACCAGCTCGTAGAGAATATCATTAATAAATGTACGAATAGTCCATGGAAGACGTATTTCCTATCTTATGATAACGATGCTGTTCTGATAGCAGGTGGAAAGAGTCAGGGGATCAAAACCGGAATGGTTTTCAATATTAAGACACAAGGAAAGAAGGTAAAAAATCCTCAAACAGGAATCATAATTACGCTTCCCGGCAAGAATGTAGGCACAGCAAAAGTTACCATGACTGGCGGTGATACTCCCGAGACTGAATACTCATTTGTTGAAGTAAATTCTTCCGAAACCATCGATTCTAATAACATGTCTAACTATATCATAGAACAAATAAAATGAAAAAGAGTCTACTATTTATTTTTGGTCTTGCACTATTGATGGCAGGCTGTAGAGCACACCTTCCCGTCACTCAACAAGGTGGTAAAGAAGATGTAGCCTATTTGCTGTTTGTAGGCCAGAAAGTTTATGGAGGAAAAGAAGTACAGGTGTCTGTTGATGATGCAGCTCCTTTTACTGCTAAAGTTGTCAAAGCCAAGAAAGCCAGCTATAAGGGAACACAGTATAGCGTTGCTACAGGTAGCAGAAACCTGAAGGTTACATGTGATGGTAAAACGCTGTATCAAAAGAAGATTTTTGTTTCCACCCAAGATGTTAAACAAATTATGCTACCATAACTATGAAAAGAATTATCTATATTGGCGTTATCGCGATTATGGCTCTGTCTGGTACATCATGTACGACGACCCAAACTTTGTACTCCTGGTATGACTACGCAGATGTATCATACGAATATAATAAAAAGCCTACTGAAGAACTAAAAATGAAAGTTCTTGAGCAATACAAAAAAATAACAGACAAGCAGAAAGGTGTTCGTGGCGTAGTACCTCCCGGTATGTATGCAGAATATGGATATCTACTCTACAAGACTGGTAAAAAGCAGGAAGGTATTGATTTCTTGAAGAAAGAGATTTCGCTATATCCAGAGTCTGAGAAATATATTTCACGCATCATTAAACAACTTGAAAAATGAAAAAGATCATATTATTCGCACTTGTTGCTATAACGTTAGCTTCATGCTCTACTCCCAAAACTATGGGAGAACAATATCCTGCCATGTATGAAGAAAAACCGATGAGCATTGCTATCATGCCACCGATCAATCAGACAACTCATGCGGAGGCAAAGGATTTCTTCTACACGACATTATACCTTCCTCTGTGTGAAAAAGGCTATTATGTCTATTCGCCTTATTTGACGATGGAAATGTATCAACAAGAAAGTGCTTATGATGCAGAAATGTTCTTGGATAAAGACATTTC